>C688J18823_10002316_pt1 | contig 11934 bp, 9 predicted proteins | sample HopSoiMetagenom1_FD_18823 | JGI IMG/M metagenome (IMG submission 18823) | reverse complement strand
CAAACAAAAAGATCGAAGAGATTCGCGTTGTCGCAAACGGAGCAGGTTCTGCCGGTGTTGCTATTGTCAAATTGCTGATAAAAATGGGTGTAAAAGACGTCATTTTATGTGATACAAAAGGAATCATTTATGAAGGACGCCCAGCGGGAATGAATTCTTTTAAAGAAGAAATGGCTCGTATTACCAATAAAGAGCAAAAACAAGGATCTTTGGCAGATGCGTTAGAAGGAGCAGATGTATTTGTGGGTGTATCTGCCCCAGGTATGGTGACAGAAGCAATGGTTCTGTCTATGAATCCTGACAGCATTATTTTTGCCATGGCCAATCCAGTCCCGGAAATTATGCCACAAGCAGCAAAAAATGCAGGTGCACTTGTCGTTGGGACAGGCCGTTCTGATTTTCCTAATCAGGTCAATAATGTACTAGCTTTCCCTGGTATTTTCCGTGGAGCATTGGACGTTCAAGCTAAAGAAATCAATGAAGAAATGAAGCTTGCAGCCGTGTATGCCATTGCGGGATTAATTTCGGATGAAGAGCTTCATGCTGATTATGTGATTCCAGATCCGTTTGATCCTAGAGTTGCAGCCCATGTAGCGGCAGCTGTTGCCAACGCTGCAATGGAAACAGGTGTTGCCGGGAAGCTCATAAATCCAGAAAAAGTGAAAGAACGTTTATTAGCATTGGGGAAAGAAAAACAACCAGCATTAGTTGGGGGACGTTCGAGGTAATTAAGGGGACGGTTCAAGACTGCTGAAAAAGTAGTCTTCCACAAAAAAATAAAGATTTTAGGGGTACTTAAATGTATCATTAGACAAGAAATGGGCCTTAGAAGTAATTCTGGAGGCCCGCTTTTTTATGACTATATTGATGTTTTGAAAAAGTGGACTTTTTCAGTGATCTCGAACTGTCCCCTTGTAATTCCTCAAAAAAGAACCACCACAAAACAACTAAGTTTGTGGTGGTTTTTTTATAATAAAATCATGAATTGGTTATGACTGTAGGAGCGGTACTTTTTCTTTTGTTCAGGAGATAATGTAAAGGTAAACAAATCACCAATAAAATAGCAAGAACGATATATAATCCATTGTATCCTATTGCAGGGACAAGGAATCCAAGTAGGAAAGGTCCGATACCTAAACCTATATCTGTCAGAATAAAAAATGTAGAGGTTGCCAGCCCGACACGATGAGCAGGTGCAACTTTGATCGCAACTGCTTGAGCACTTGACATATATGTTCCGTATCCGAAACCGATTAAAGCACCAGATATTAACAAAATAATACTTGTATGTGTTTGACTAAGAATAAACATACCAATGATAAAGGAAATGATAGCAGGATACATGACTGAGTTAGGACCTTTCGTATCGAACCAAATACCAGAAATAGGTCTTGACACGAGAATGGCAGCAGCATATACGACAAAGAAGAAGCTTGCTGCTTCAGTTATGTGGTTTTCGGTCGCAAAGAATGTAAGAAAAGACAAAACACCAGAATAACAGAAGGCTGTGACTGCAGCAACGATCGTAATAGGTACCGATTTTGGCTCAATGAAGTTAGAAAGCTTGAATCCTTTCATTTCCGCTGCCTGTTCTTGTGTTAGTGTAATTTCTTGAACCTTTAAGAAAAATGATAAAAATAAACTAATAGCAACACAAATTAAACAAAAAATAAAAATCATATTAAAACTAAAACGCTCAAGAATAAAAATGCCAATGAAAGGTCCGATTGCCGTTGCAAGCGTCATGCTTAAAGCGAAGTAACCTATGCCTTCACCTTTTCTAGACTTCGGTATAACCTGGGCAATGATTGTTCCTGTTGCAGTACCAGCAACTCCAAATGCGAAACCATGTAATAACCGGTTGATAATAAGTAAAGCAAAACTATTAACCCCAAAATATAAAGCCGATGAAATAACAATGATTATGATGCCAATTAAAAGTATGTTTTTCCGACCTATGCTTTCAATATATTTACCAGCAAGTAGACGCCCCACTAGTGCCCCGATAACAAAAATACTGGAAGCTAAGCCGGCCATGCTTTCAGATGAATGAAACTTGTTTACTGCAAATACAGAAATTGTTACCATCAATAAATAAAATGTTAGCATGAGAAAGAAATTGATAGCAGCAACACTTATAAAATCTTTTGTCCATAATTTTTCTTTATTCATATAGAATCCCCTTATTCTGTTTATTTACCCGACTCATCTCTATTATTGGGTCATATCTTATAGTGATTAATATTGACACCACTTTCATAAAAAAAGTTCGAAACGCATCAAGTGTTTTGCAAGTATGTATATTAGTTTAACAAAATACTTATCATATAAAAAATATATTTATTGTTATAATAGTATATATAAAATATATAATAGGGGTAGTCATATTGGATATTAAACAACTGAAATACTTTAAAACGATAGTGGATGAGGGAAATATCTCGAAGGCGGCTGAAGTATTACATATGGCACAGCCACCTTTGAGTCAACAGTTAAAACGCCTAGAAAATGAATTAGGGACTGTTTTAATCAAACGTTATACCCAGCAATGGGAGTTAACTGAGACCGGGAAAACCTTATATAGACATGCCGTACACATGTTGCAAGATATTAAGGGGATTAAACAAGAAATCAGAGAAATAGAAGAGGGGATTCGCGGGACCTTATCAATTGGGGTATCCTCCAGTTGTGTTAATTTTCTTCCCAAAAACGTACGCCATTTTAGAGAAAACTATCCAAATGTATTTATAAAAATTTGGAAAGGGGATTCTTTATACCTTCAAAAATTATTAGAGGCACGAGAGATTGAACTTTCATTCATGCTTCTTCCTAAGACATTACACGATTATCAAGTGAAAAGTTTACCTCGGGATCCTTTTGTTGTAGTGATTCCATCAAGCTGGAAAAGCCAATTTGTTAAAAATACAGTGAGTTTAAAGGAAATCATTCATTATCCCTTTCTTATGTTAGGTCCTATGGAAGGATATTCAATGTACGAAAATATTTTAAGTCATTTCCATAAGCATCAGTTTTCTCCAAATATCGTGATGGAGTGTAAAGATATTTCTACTTTGCTGAGTTTTGTCGCCTCAGAAATTGGAATTTCTATTATCCCGAAATCAGAAATTTATGGGTCCTTCAATCAAGATATTAAAACCCTTGAAATTGAGGATTTTTCAGTATTTGTTGAACCAGCTATTATATGTTTGAGACAACATCGTCTTACTAAAGCTGCAGAACATTTTTTAAACTACTTTACCTCCTGAAAATGATCCTTGTTATAATTGATTAACAAGGTAGAGTGTATACAAATATAGTTTATTACGAAATAGGGTGTGATAGGATGAAGATTAACATCAATGATCAGAGTTATAATCATGAAATAAAAGTACATGACCGACAAATGATAATTTCCTCAACAGCGTTAGGCATTCTGCGGCATCAACTGGCTCGAAATATTGGAGTAGAAAGAATAAAAGGATTTCTGATTAGCTTTGGATGGGAAATGGGCGTAAACGATGCCAAAAAAGCCTTGAAAGAAGCTATTTCTTTAGAAACGTTAATTGAACAAGGACCAATTGTTCATATGATAAGTGGACATATTAGAGGATTCACGCATGAATGTACTGTCGAGTTTGATGATGATCATAACATTATATCTCTGTTGGGAAANGGAACTTGGATTGATTCGTACGAGGCAATAGAGCATATCAAAAGATTGGGTATATCAGATACTCAAGTTTGTCATACACTAATTGGTTATTCAAGCGGTTTTATGACAACGATATGCAAGCAACCAGTTTTCGCGAAAGAATTAACTTGTGTAGGAAAAGGGGATTCAGAGTGTAGTTGGATTACCAGGACCCAGAAAGAATGGGAAAGTGACATGCAAGAAGAACTGCATTTTTACCATGAAACCCCTATTATGAAGGAACTAGAGTATACGTATGAGCAATTGCTTGAACAGCAAAAATTCGTTACCAAGTTGTCTGATTTTCAAATAAAATTAACGGAAGAGATAGCCAATGGTAGTCATTTGCAAACGATCGCTAATATGGTATATGACATCACTCAAATTCCAATTTTGATTGAAGATGTAGACTACCGAGCGATTACATATGCGGGTTTATCGGAAGAAACATATCTGAATCTGAAAGTTGATATGGATAAATATATTCAAGAAAAAAAAGACAAGCACCTATTGCCATTTAGAAAGAAAACAATCAAAACGACTATACAGGAACGCCTCATAACTCCAATTCTTGTTCAAAAGGAGGTTTTGGGATATTGTTCATTTATTTATCATGACATGACAAATGATAAACCTGAGGAGGATTATTTGTTTTTAGATCGTTTTGCAAACGCAGCCTCACTCATTCTATTAAATGAGAAGACGAAGTTTGAATCTTTCGAGAGAATGAAGGGGAGTTTTCTCGAACAAATATTAGGTGGACAATTACACGTCAATGACATTATCAACAGAGGGAAATTTTCAGGTCTAGACCTTGGAAAATCTTATCGTATTATGGTGATGGAATATAAGAAGACCAAAGTATCAACATTGTCTATTGAAGAAGAATTTCTTTTACAAGAGCAAATTCTTGAAACGACCTTTCGATTCTTTAATGAAAAAAAACATCCTATATTAGTAGGTCAGCGTGAAGGAAACATTGTTTTATTAATGACGAAAGAAACCAACAAGAATTTTACGATCTATGACGTGATGAAACAATTTTATGATCATTTGAATCAAAAATACCCTAGAGGTAATTTTAAGGTTGGAATCAGTAATGAAGGTGACAATATTGAAAACGCATCCAAACACTATGAGGAAGCTACGATTGCATTACGATTAACAATGAGAAAGAAAATTGTTGAATTTCATTCATTAGGAATCGTAGGTGTATTGGTTAATTCTCAAAATATGAGTGGGATTAAAATGATTGCAAAAGAGGAGCTAGGGTCCTTATATAATATGCAGGATCCAAAAGCAATCGAACTCCTTAAAACGTTATATATTTACTTGTTAAATGGTGGAAAACTTGAACAAACAATGAGTGAGCTTGCCCTTTCAATGAGTGGATTAAGGCACAGGATAAAAAGGATCGAAAGTTTACTAGAAAAGGATCTTCGAGATTCAAATGAAACGCATCAATTGTTATTGATTATAAAATCATTAATCGCTTTAGGGGAATTAGATATCGAGTAGAAATATATTTTTTGTTATGGAATCGAGGCCATCCAGTTTCTATCTGGATGGTCTTTCTATTTATTTTTATCCTAGATTAATGGATATAAAACGCCCACCGTTGGAAGCCTCATTTTATGGTAGTAATGGATCTCGATTTAGTATGATGGACAAAAAATAGCTATAAAACAAAAAAACATGAACATTTTTTGCCCTAGTCTGAAAATTCTAAATTAATTACACTATAGTTAACCGGTTGATAAACAACATAAGTAAGTTTTAAACATAGTCATTGTAAGCGATAACAAGACTTAAACAATAGGCCTGATATCAATCAATTTATTTTATAAGACTAGTAAACCATCAATCAATAAAATAGAAGGGGTGTTCCTATGACAAACCAAACATTAAAAGAAAAGAGCGTAACAGTTGAAGAGTTATTAGAGGGTGCGAAAAGAATAGGCGAACTAGCGGAACAAGAAGCACAAGATGCAGAGAAAAATGCAACGATCTCAGAAAATGTTGTCAACCTAATTAAAGAAACGCAAATATCTAAGATTATGCTTCCTAAGAAATATGGTGGACCTCAAGTAGATTTGAAAACGTTTGCAAAAATTGTGCGTACCGTTTCCTACCATAATGTTTCGGCAGGTTGGTTGACCTATCTTTATCCATTACATAATATATTGCCTGCTTACCTTCCAGAAAAAGGTCGAGATGAAATCGTTAATCAGGGTGGACTTATCTGTGATGTGTTTGCGGCAGTAGGAAAGGCAGAAAAGGACGGCGACGGTTATCGAATCAGTGGAAAGTGGAACTTTGCTAGTGGCTGTCTATATAGCGATTGGATTGGTCTTGGTGTTGAGGTCCAATTCCCTGATAGTGAAAAGCCTGAGGTGTGCTTACCAATGTTAAAGGCATCTGAAGTTCAAATTGTGGAAAATTGGGATACTTTTGGACTTAGAGGCAGTGGAAGCAACCAAGTTATTGCCGATAACGTTTATGTCCCAATGGAACATATTTTGCGCCTAACGGCAGCCGATGCGACTGGAAGACCTCCAGAGGAAGATTATGATCAAGACTATCCTTTATATCATGTCCCGTTCTATCCAGCATTTTATCTTGGATTTCCAAACATGGCACTAGGTGGTGCAGAACGATTAATTGAAGAGTTTAAAAAAACTACCGAAAAACGGATTCGATTAATGGACGGATTAAGAGAAAGTGAATCTCCTCGAAGTCAAAGGGTGATAGCTGAAATTACAACACAATTTCATACAGCAGATGCATTGATGGATAAGTATATTACACTACTAGAAAACTATGAAAAAGATGGTCGAAAAACACATCGTTCGGAATTCTTTGCGATTCGAACACAAATCACCAAGCTTTGTACGGATATCGCGGTAAGAATTCTATTAACACTTGGAGGAGGCGCTCTATATAAAGGCGGTGTAATTGAATTAATGATAAGAGATATTTTATCAGTAGCGACCCATAAAACATCACTATATGAAGATTCAGTAGCTGCTTATGGAATGGATTTATTTGGTTTTGATTCAGGAACTAGGGGTTAATAAGAGAACGACACTTGCACTCTTTTTCAAAATATAGATGTAAATAAAATTCAAAAGTCGGAGGTTCAAGAAATGGATGATCGTCAATTTCGTAACGCAATGGGGAAATTTGCAACAGGTGTAACCGTGATTGCGACAGAGGTGGAGGGAGAAGGAACTCATGGCATGACCGCAAACGCTTTTATGTCTGTGTCACTTGATCCAAAGCTGGTTGTCATCTCTATCGAAGAAAAGGCGAAAATTCTGAACAAAATTAAAGAGAGTAAAACGTTTACTGTGAATATTTTAGGTGCTGATCAACAGGATGTTTCAATGATTTTTGCGGGACAACTAAAAGATCGTGAAGTCGTGTTTGATCGCCTTGATGGGAAACCCGTCATTCCTGGCGCAGTAGCACAAATTGCTTGTGAGGTTTCGGTAGAACATGTTGAAGGTGACCATACGTTATTCATTGGGAAAGTAACCGATGTTCATCTTGCAGATGCTGAGCCACTTATTTTTTACAGTGGAAGGTATCGTTCATTAATACAAGAACAACCAGCTACATTATAGTGTCATGAAAGGAGACTGTATGGAAACGATTTATGTAAACCGAGAGAATTTGTGTAATTGGCAGGAGAAAGCAAAACCAAATGTCATGGCTCTAGGATTTTTTGACGGACTCCATAATGGACATTGTGAAGTGATCAAAACGGCTTTACAGGAGGCGAAGCAAAAAAAGGTATCTTTAGCAGTTATGAGTTTCTTTCCCCATCCGAAAACCGTGATATCCAATGGGAAGAAACAAGTGTGCTATTTAATGCCGCCGTCTGAAAAAGAGGAGAGGCTCCGACAGCTTGGGGTGGATACGTTTTATATGGTTGAATTCGATATGGAATTTTCTTCTCTTTCACCTGAGCAATTTGTTGCCAAATACTTAATTCAACTTGGAGTTGTCCATGCAGTCGCTGGTTTTGACTTTTCATACGGCTATAAGGGTACTGGACATATGGATCGGTTAAAAAGTGATTCTGGCGGACGTATTGAGGTAACAAAAGTAGCAAAAGTAGAGTGTCAAGGTGAGAAAATCAGTTCAACTTGTATTCGGGAAAGACTAGTGAAAGGGAATGTAGAAGAATTGCCCGCTTTTCTCGGACGTCCTTACGAAGTGAAATGTGACTGGGACGGATTTTCATTCAACTTAAATTCCTATTATACACTGCCTGCTCCTGGTCGCTATTCAGTTACGTTGAAACAAGGCATGCGATCAATAGAGTCAGAGATGATCGTTATGGAAGATCAAGAAGGTCATTCACTAAAAAGTACAATAAAGATCCCACTATTTATGAAAGGGAAAATATCGATTGTATGGCATCGTTGCATCCTTGAAGACAACGTTCAAACTCATGACGTGAGAAATTTAATGGTTTCTTCGAGATAACGAAAACATACATGGTTTATGAAGCCCTAAAAGAGGATGCGGAAGGAAAAGAGAAAAGCGGTCACTAATAAGGGTTGATAGTGCCCCAAAACAGAGAGAGAAGAGAAAAGTAGTCACTAATAAGGGCTCATCATGTCCAAAATATAAAATTAGTAAACTCATCATTTATAAGGGAGCGGGGAAAATGGCTGAAATTATAGCGGGTGTTGCAATGTCGCATAGTCCTATGATTATGACGAATGAAGCAGGTGCTGGAGAAAAAGGACAACGATTTCTTCAGACAACAAAGGAAATTGAGAAATGGTTAGAAGATACAGGAGCAGAGGTAATCGTATTAATCTCTGATGATCATTTCAATAGTTATTTCTACGACCATATGCCATCCTTTACGATTGGCATTGGCGAATGTGAAGGGTGGGGAGATTGGCAGATACCAGAATACAAGATCCCTGTTCAACAAGACTTAGCCAAACATATTTTACATACTGGCTTAGAAAATAACGTAGACTTTGCTTTTACCATGAGAATGAAAGTGGATCATGGGCATACGCAGTCGATTTATTTTTTAAATTCCGAACTAAAGATACCGGTTGTTCCAATAGCAGTAAATACCGCTGCACCTCCATTACCAACGATGGATCGTTGTTTTCAACTAGGTGAAGTGTTGCGTAAGTCAATTGAGTCATGGGAATGTGATAAAAAAGTAGCGATTGTGGCTTCTGGTGGTTTATCTCATTGGGTACCGATTCCAAAAATTGATAGTGAGAAACAAGAGGATCAAGGACTGATTCATATTCTCAAAAATGGTCGCCAAGAAATAGAACAACTTGAAGAATATTTGGATTCTCGTAAAACGAGAGTTACTTCACTCCAAACGGGTCCAGTGAATGAAGAATGGGATCGGTTGTTATTACAATTAATTAAGGATAAAGAGTTCGATTCTTTAAGGAAATGGACTTCTGAATTTATTGAGGAGAATGGCGGCAATGGTGGCCAAGAGATACGAAATTGGCTAGTCTTATTGGGGGCACTTCAAGGTTTTGAATCAGATGTAGCCTTCTATGAACCAATTCCAGAATGGGTAACAGGAATGGCCGTTGTCCAGTTCAAACAAACATAATTTCTCTAGTAGTTTAACAATTTAAAACTATATTGTTGAGCGAAACAAACACTTTTAAGTTAAACCAAATTGGTTTTTTAAATTAAAAAATTAAAAAGAAAGAAGGAATAAGAATGGTTAAATATGATGTGAGTATTTGGAATGAGCTATCTGGAATTGCATTTAAACAATATTTTGTGGATGCCAATGGCGTAAACACACGAATTGTTGAGGCAGGAGAAGGAGAACCATTGATTTTACTACATGGGATTGGCGGTCATGTTGAAGCATATGCAAGAAATATTAAAAGTTTAAGTAAGCACTTCCGAGTGATTGTGATGGATATGCTAGGTCATGGATATACGGGGAAACCGGATTATCCATATACTTTGGATGAGTATAGTGATCATTTATTGGCAGTCATTAAAGCGCTTAATATTGAAAAAGTTCATTTTTCTGGTGAATCTTTGGGAGGATGGTTATCTGCTTGGTTTGCGGCTCGACACCCAGAGTATGTGAAAACGTTATTATTGAATACCCCTGGAAATATTAAAGGTAAACCTGAAGTCATGAAAAAGCTGAAAGACTCTACATTAAATGCTGTATTGGAAGCAAATAACGAAACCGTTCGGAAAAGACTAGAGTTTTTATTTTATGATACAAACTTTGTCACTGAAGAATTAGTAGAATCAAGATATAACATCTACACACAACCTGAATTCAAAACAGCTGTTCATAATATAGTTGTGTTGCAAGATTGGGAAGTACGAAAAAATTATACCTGGACACCAGAGTGGACACACAAAATTACTGCGCCAACGCTGATCTTAATGTCAGATCATGACCCAACGGCTAGTATAGAGGATGCTGAATATCTTCAACAACTTATTCCGAATAGTGATCTGCAAATAGTTGAAGGAGCAGGTCACTGGCCACAATGGGAAAAGCCAGAAGAGTTTAATGAGATCCAAGTTAATTTTGCAAAAGGCTTAAAGGTTTAAAAGCAATCATTTTGAAATCTCGGCACAGACTCGAGCAATGAGAAGTTAGAGTCATAAAGAAACTGATTCAGAAGTTATTAACAAACTTTCTGTTGAAAAACAGTAAAAAAGTGCAGCGAAATAAATGAAATAGGGAGGAAAAGGAGGGGGAAACCCTCTTTTTCCTCCCATATTCAAGAAATGTAGTGAAGTTAATATTTAATAATAGAAGGGTCATTATCTAATTAGAGTTCAGAGTACTTATAATTTTAAATATTTATTTTAAAATAACTTTGGTTTGTGCGATGTTGCCTATTTTTTTCAAAAATATGTTATTTAAAGGAGTCACTTTATGGTTGAGAAGGAAACAAAAGGGTCCAAGATAGCAAAAAAAGCATGGATTGTGATAGCTCTACTATTCTTATTAACGGTGATTAGTAATGCAGATAAGGCCATTATTGGGTTTGCATCTGTTTCGATAATAGAGGAGTTAGGCTTGACGCCAGAACAATGGGGCATAGTAGGTAGTGTATTTTTCTTATTGTATTCCCTTTCAGCTATATTAGGAGGAGCACTTGCAGACCGGGTTGGAACGAGAATTGTTATAGCTGGTATGGTAGTTCTTTGGTCTCTTGTACAATTTTCAACGATCTTTGTATCAAGCTTTGCCTTTTTATTGATTACGAGAATCATTTTAGGGGCGGGGGAAGGCCCCTCATATTCTTTAGCTATGACTGCAGCATCAAAATGGCTCCCTAAGGAAAAACGAGGAATAGGAATATCGATTATATCGGTTGGGGGTCCACTTGGAGTCGCAATATCAGCTCCCATTTTAATGAATCTGATCATCAATTATGGATGGCGTTCAGCTTTTATCGCTACTGGAGTGGTTGGGATCATTTGGATTGCAGTATGGTTATGGATTGTAAAAGAGAAAATGGATTCAAGAGAAGAATCTTCAGTAGTAAAAGACAGTTCTGACCTATTAGATAATTTACCAGAATCAAAATTTTCATCTGTATTACTTTCAAAAAATTTCATATTCATTGCTTTATGTGGGTTTGCAACATATTGGTCATTTACGATCGGTCTAAATTGGTTACCTAACTATTTGGAGAATGTTCGTCAATTAAGTGCAGAACAATTACAATTTATTGTAGCCTTACCATGGATTCTTATCACATTATCACAGATCACATTTTCGACGATTTCGGATCGTATGTATCGTAAAACTCAAAATGTTGTGAAGGCAAGGGTGTTTGTGCTTGGACCTGTTATGTTGGCGGGTGCGGCTTGCTACTTCTTGGGAACGCTGGCTAGCTCTAATATTATGGCAATTGCGTTACTGTCTCTCGGCTTAACTTTTGGCTGTATTACATTAGTTCTTGGGCCGGCCGTATTAATGGAACTTGTTGCCAAGAAACATCAAGGGAAAATTCAGGGTTGGTTTATGGCGTTTACTTCATTAGGTGGGATTGCTGGACCCTATGTGACAGGTCTACTTATTCAAAATTCTTCAAGCCCAATGTCTGGGTTTCATTACGCCTTTCAGACTTGTGCATTCGTTCTTCTCGTTGGTGGAGGACTTGTATGGGCAGTTGTACGTCCGAAGAAAGTGGAAAATACAGTTAATATGGGTACCGATACAGCCCAAAACATCTAATAAGGAA
>C688J18823_10002315_pt1 | contig 11936 bp, 12 predicted proteins | sample HopSoiMetagenom1_FD_18823 | JGI IMG/M metagenome (IMG submission 18823) | reverse complement strand
GTAATCTCCCTGCTATTCTCGTTTACATTGGCTTGTGCGGTGAGAGAACTCTCCGAACTACCCGCATCACCAGTAACATTCGTATCATCAGCATTTTTGAGTTTGTTACCATTAACTTCAGTGCTATAGGCTGGGATATCGATTTTAACCTTGCCTTTCTTCTTCAAAAAGTCAAAAAGCGGAGCCAAGACAACTCTTCCTTATGGGTACAGCAACAAAACTGTTTCTAAATCTCGTATAGAAGGAACTTAACCGGCAAGGATATCTTGTCGTTCTAAAAAGTTTATATTTGTAGAGGCTGACAAAATAGGATCCAGTTGCGCGGGATTCACTGTGGTTGAGTGGTCTTCTGAAAGTATAGTGAAAGTATAGTCTATTTAAATTAGGCTGTATCATTAGTTCTAATTTGTCAGATATATATATATTTGGCGGGTCATGCTCATTTTTTAGGTTATTAACTACGGCTCAGATATTGAAGGCAGAACTTCATTGTCATAACATATATTCGAATTATAGAAACAATTCGGACAGGATCCCTTTTGATTGTGGCGTCAGTATTCAGGAACAACTTGAAAGCGTTTTAGCCCAGGGGATAAATGTGTTGTTCGTTACAAATCATAATACACTTGATGGTTACAGCCAAATGTTGGAATATCAGCAGAATCACGGCAAGTTTAACGGAATTAGGGTTTATCCCGCACAAGAAGTTACTCTAAATAACCTAGGACATGTCTTAGCATACGGTATCAACAGGGAAATAAAAAGCGGAATGAGCCTTGAAGAAACATTGGATGAAATTAAATCACAAGGCGCAATATCATGTGCTGCTCACCCCTTTGCAGTATCGAACGGTATCCGCGACAGGGCCAGGATGTGCGATTTGATCGAGTCGTTTAACAGTAATAATGTTGATATTTTTTCCAACATCGTGGCCGAAAAATTTTCAAAGGACAATAATATTATATCCATATCGGGAAGCGATTCGCATGTCGCTTCTACTATAGGAAGATGCATTAACATCATTGAATCTGATAATAATATTGATTCGGTCCTGGCTGGAATGCGCAAGGGCAGATTTAGAGATGCACGCGCCAAATATGCAACCAAAGAGGAGCTGTATGAACATGCTCGGTATGTTCTGGCTAGCTCAAAAGAATCCTTGCTTGATTACTCCCTAAACCACTATCCAAAGGCGTATAAGGCCGTTCGGTGGGCACTTAATTCTTTCCTTTCGGCACACCACGACAGATTTTGGCGATCAATAGCTTCATTCTCGCTGTACTTAACTAAGCGAGCGTCTATGAAAGTAAACATGAAAGGACATGACCCGAATGTATTTGAAAATAGATCATGGAAAAAGTTAATTTCCATGAGTTTGGTTCCATAACGACTGGCCACTCATTCAGGCCCGGAACCAACATCTTGGCCTTAAAAAAAATCAATCTCCAAGCCAACACATTATGTTGTTTTAACGTGATTGATCTGTGTTTTTGCCGAGCGATTGCTTCTTGATTTGCCTATCGCCTATCAGTAATTTTGTAACCACAAGTAAACCGAAGACTGGGAATATACCTATGAACAAGTAAGGGAAAACCGCCAACAGAATAGAGGGTTCAAATATTCCCAATTCTAAATTTACTCCTTATACATCTAACGTGTATCCATGGGCCAAATATAAAATATATATTTTATCGATTGCTACCCGCTATCTGGTTTGAGATATATTAGAAAAGGGTAGAGTTAAACTGCTTACCAATAACTTACTTTTATCTTCTCAATTGCTCTTTCGTGCTCTGGGCCCAATCTTCTTGCAAATCTTTCCATTGCAGTTAAAGGAACTCCACCTAGGCTTCTTGCCAATCCGGCAAAAAATAGGTTCTTAACAGCATTCTGCCGTCCAATTTTACGCATAAACCTTTGAATTCCATATTTGAAGTTGTGCTGCCAGGTCTTATACATAACACCTAGTTTTCCTGGATCCATTGTATTACCTATATCAAAGAATTCGGACTTTTCGAGCAGTCCAATGGGTACGAATGTCAAAGGGGTGACTGTAAATTTTGAATCTGGCTGTTCAGTCTCAAGATCGTGAATGAGACGTATAGTCTCCCAACTATCTTCCGCGGTTTCGTCGTTATCAAGACCCATAATAAGCGTGAAAGCAGGCACCCAATAATTATCATTAAACGTTTTAATTCCAGTCTTGACTACCCAGTGCCATTCTTCTGGTCTGAACGGAGCTAGTTTTCTATCGGCATACTTGCCAATAAGCCTAATGCTTCCAGTTTCAAAGCCGCACTGAATTCCGATGTGGTTATCCGGTCCAGCTCTAATGATCTTAGAAATATTTGGGATCAGTCTTTCATCGGCGATTGCCCCAGCTAAAGTACCATGTGTGGGATTTGTATGTTCTATGCCTGTGTCCATAATGCCCCTAAATAGGTCCTCCAATGCTTCTCTATTAGGCTGCATGTTCTTTGTAGTCCTTGGATTAAGTCCATAAACAAATATGTCATCGCTCTGAATCCAAGCACTCTTAATACCCCCGTATTTCATATTTATTTCAATTTCCTTTTGAACCTTCTCAACTGGATAATATCTCAGGGGTCTCAACGTTACGTCACAAAATTTACACCCTCTTCCGCAGCCTCTCATCACTTCAACCATACCGTGCATGCTTGGATTTACTATGGTAGGTATCTCGTCCATCTTCGGTTCGTCACCGTAATGAATGAATCTCCCATAATGTCTCGATTCATCACCTCTTGCAAATTCTTTTATCTCCACTTTAAATTCAGATTTCTTAAATGGGTTCGCATTCTCCAATTCACCGTTAATTACTGCATCAAAAAATCTGGCGCCTGGCCCATCTAATTCAGGACCTATTCCACCCATATCACCTTCTACTATGCCGTAAATACCATATTCTTCAATCTTCGCTGGATCATAATTATACTGCCAAGTTCCCGATGCGCCAGCGATCACTTTTGCCTTACTACCATTTTTCTCTTTGGCTGCTTTGATTCTCAAATGAAGCTCTCTACAATAGAATTCGTCGTAAGACATGTGTTTTCTACCATATGTAAATGTCATAGTAACAGGACCCATGCCAAGTGGATCCATTTCATATGTTCCGACTACCTCAGTTTCCGGTCCTATGAACCTCTCAATATGCTCAGGGTGAGCAACTACGACATCTTCTGGTTTATATCCATCCCTAAGAAGAGCCGACTCCACCTTCCTTAATCCATATGGGGCATAAGCAGCAATTCCATTTTTATGCTCGATAGGATTACAGATAAAATCGAAAAGCAACCTCGGGGTCACTTGCTGACCTAGTACTTTATACCAAAATGTTCTATGATCTCTATTTATATCTAAGGCTGGCGCACAGCCGAAAAACGAAGCTAGCGAAATTCCCCTATAGGGTGACATTAATGTTCTGTCTGCTGTTAGTACTATCTTTGGATACTTCATTATTAAAACTCTAGACGCTCTAACCATATGCTTTCATATTGGAAGGATATTAAGTTTTTCAATTTTGACTGAGGTCTTCGTAAGTTCACAATTGGCTCTGGTGAATGTTCATATTATCCCGGTTTGGGAACAACTACTGATAGTATCAGGAGCGAAACCCAAAATAGGCTAGATACATGAATAGGATACAAGTAGCAAGAGTGACTCGACGCTCACTTTTTTGCACCCAGCGATCTGTTTTTCAACCTTAAGCGTGTTCCTCGACATTTTCTACATCTCAGAGCCGAAATCGGGTTTCTTCCGCCACATTTGAAGCATATTTTAAAGAATAGTCTCCGTTGTTGTGCTATCTGTTTTTTTGTAGGATCTGTAATTGGCATGATCTTAATCTGTGATCTTTGCAGGAAGATTTTTACTTTTCTATGTCGTTCTTTAGATTAAGCATATATATGTGAACTTAAGGCGTGCAAGACTGAATGAAATTCGTAATGGCTGACTAGTAAACATGGAGATTGTGAATCTGATTAGAAATATCTCCTTATAGATCAGAATTTTACTAATTATTCCTCGATCTGGAATCTATCTAGAAGGTCAGACAATTAATGATTCAAATCAAATGGAAACATAAGAACACTGTCGTGGCGAGATAATCGATGCCCCTGGTTGCTATGCTGGACATGTCTTTTTACTGGAAATTCTCAACAATTCGACTGAGCAGCATGCTGAACTTAACTTTGTAGGTTTCTCTGTTTATTCTAAGTATTGATTGAATTGTTTGTGCTACTTATTTCTATTTCTGAGTTTAGTTTCATTTATTTCGAAATTTAGAGAGGTAACAATTGGTCGCTGACTTTTGCTATCTTAACTTTATTGTGGGCCTCATTTGCTTGGGCTGACAGCCTAATGTTGCTGTTAAGTTTAGAGTATAACCATTTTGTTGAATGTTTCCATGGAATAATATTGATTTTCGGATGGTGCTAAAGGTGTTCTCGATTTTTCAAGACTGCATGTAATCCTAATACCCTTAATTTAAAAACGGCAGGTTTTTGAGCCCCACCATAATCCAGGATAACCGCCTTCGGACCGATCCGAAAGTCATACTCGTGAGTCTTCCCTGCCTATAACATGCCTAGAACGTTGATAAAATGAAAATCGGCGTCCATATTTTATTAGTGATGCGTATTCCTATTAGTCAATCCGGCTTATCTCTAATACCGAACGGAGGCTACGAATACTATCAACTTGCTTTTATATTTATTGGAGCAAAGTCTTCGTTTGTTATGCCTTCCGGCATATAATAAAGCCTTTACTTGACTGGTTATACTAATGTATCTGAAATATTATATTAAATTATAAAATGGTATAAAAATATGGAAGAATCTAGCGTATCTATTAATATCATACTAAACCTACGTGTTTCAGTGTAAGGTATATCTGTAAGTATAGACCCTCTTTGGTACACTGCTATGACTAAACAGAGTGCAGTTTGCACTATGTGTGGTAGAAGCATTACGGATAGTACAAAAGTTCTGACCAGGAATATATGTGGAAAGTTTGTTGAATTCGATTCTGTCGACTGCGCGGGTATTTACGAGCGCTTACATAGTGTATATGGAAATTCCATTGAATTATGATACTATTCAATGGACTCGTAACGCGTTATACCGACTGTATGGCTGAAGTTATTCAAGCAAACAATATCTCGAGAATAACTAATCATGATGAGTCTGCAGAATAAATTTAAGGAGCACTTGAGCCACTTTATTGTGTTCATGCATCCTGTGGAGAACGTATTTCAAAAGGGTGGAACTATGCTGCGTGGGTTAACAAATAATTAAAAGCTCATTTTTCTATATAAACACGAGTCCTCTAGCGATTCGCGATCTTATTAAAATGCATTTTACACTTCACCAAATGGAATAGTTGAGAACCTGTAAGCTCTCTGGAACCAATACAATGATTCCAATCATAATAAGCGTAGCCTGTCCTGTATCGCCAGCTAAATAATGCATCTCTATACTAATGAGAATCACAAATTGAAAGTCTTTGTACCCAATGAAGTTAGCTAACGTGTAAGATTACCTTTCGCTGGGACCGTCATCTCTGAATGAGACCCCGGATTGGATCTGGCTATCGATAGTGATGCTGCTGTTGATCCGGTCTGAACCGGCATCTGGAAGAAAGGTAGCGTACCCCCGCCGCCAAAGGAGTACGGCATCTGTCCATTCCACTTATTAATTGCCTGCCACTGAAGATACTGAGGATCTTGTCTTAACTGCGATGTAATAATTTTGATTGCTTGTGATTCTCCTCCTGCCTTTGCTACATTTGCATTGGCTAACGCCTGAGCTTGAACTACTGTCTGATTTGCAACAACGGTTATGGCTTTCAGGTTATTCTGTTCTGTCAAATATTTCTGGAACGCTACTACTTTTGACTCTATCTGGTTAGCGAAGGCTTCTGAAAATTGAAAGTCGGTTATAAAAACCGTCTCAACGATTATATCCCGTGCGGAGAGCGTATTTCTTATCGCCTCGGCAATGACTCCTTTCGCAATTTCGCGTTTTGTGATTAGCTCCTCAGCATCAAACTTTGCAACACTCGCTTTGACGGCTTCCTGAATTGTCGGTGCAATAATTCTATCAGCATAGTCCGAACCTAATTGTTGGTATATAGCATTCGCATCACTCGGATTCAGATGATAATTAAGTGCTATAACAGTCTGCACCTGCTGTAGGTCATTAGATGCGGCCGAGGCTTCCGCTTGATATTTCAGAGTACGTACTTCTAACTGTATAACCTGTTCAGCAAATGGAACTATAAAATGAATGCCCTCTCCCAAAACTCTATTCTCGACCGCACCTAGATTAAGAATAACTCCTCTATGTCCTGCCTGCACTATGACCACAGATTCAGACAAGAATATGATCACAACAATCAATGTGGCTGCCGCGGCTATAATCTTAAATCTATTATGAGTTAACTGGTACAACCCTCTGGAGCCTGCGGAATTCGCATAACCATAAGGCACTTCCCGAGTTGGAATATTTAGTCTCCTACGACGGTATATTGAGCGGAACACAACCGCGCAAATAATCAATAGAACGATAGCAAATATCGCAATTGATGGATCTATAACTGCCAATCTTGTAACAACAATTTTAATATATTATATTACGATTTAAACCCTTGTTTTTTATTCAATCATCAATTTTAAGTCCGCCATATAGCATCACTGATTGCTGATCAAGTGAGGTTCGACCATTAGGAAGATTCATTGTTCGAAGAGCTGACATATGGATCCCCGCCTAGATCCAACATTACGACCTCATACAAACCTAAGTCAAGAATACATTCGATAAATTTAGATGCATTAGTTCGCAATTGTAACCTATGCAGAAGGGTATCATATTAACGCACAGATTTCAAAGCAAAGTCCTTCGGACTAATCCACTTGGCGATCCGTTTGAAAGAGACATAATTGTGTATCTACCACCTGGATATAAGCGAAGCAACTCGAAAGGCTACGTAACTGCATTTGGCTTGGCGGGATTTGGTGGTCTAGGAAGAACGTTCTTGAATATCGACCCTTTAAGTGAGAATCTAGAAGACAGGATGAACCGTCTTATTTCATCCAAGATATGCGGACCACTGGTGTTGGTTTTGGTAGATTGCTACACAAAAATTGGCGGAAACCAGTATATTAACTCAGAGGCGACGGGCAAATATGAAGACTATATCATTAGCGAGATAATCCCATTTATTGATAGCGAGTATAATGTGTCATCACGGGCAGTCTGGGGCAAATCCTCCGGCGGGTATGGATCGTTTGTACTTGCCACCCGAAATCCAACAGTATTTATGGGATTCGCTGATCACTCAGGAGATGCGGCATTCGAATATTGTTATCTTCCGGATTTTCCAAAAGCTCTAGATTCATTTAGAAAAAGCGGAGGTCCCAAATGTTGGCTAGAAAACTTCTTGAAAAAACAAAATAAGCATCAGAAAGATGATGCGGCCGCGTTGAATATTCTGGCAATGGCAGCCCATTACTCGCCGAATCCTGAAGAAAAGGAACTAGGAATCGATCTCCCGTTTGATTATCAGACCGGAGAAATATTAGAAAGTGTATGGAATCGTTGGCTGGCATGGGATCCTATAAGACTTGTTTATAAATACCAAACAAACCTGAGAAAACTAAAGCTCATCTACATTGATTGTGGAAAGCGGGACGAGTATAATTTGATTTGGGGCGCAAGGGTCCTGCATTCTAAATTACAGCGACTGAAGATCAATCACTTATATGAAGAATTTGATGATGGTCACTCCAACATTAGCTACAGGTACGACGTCTCACTACCGAAAATTTACGATGTGCTGTCAAATTAGCTCTGCTACGGCTGAGTAGGATAGTCTAGTGTAATATGGCTTTTATAAATTAGCGAAAACAAAAACGGTAATAAGATGACTTTAGTTTAGCGTGTTACTGCAGAATGAATTATATCAGTGATAGTCATAGTGATGCCAACCGTGATTTGACTGTCAATTTTACTAATGATGAAATAGATTTTCTAATAGCTCAGGAGGTATGTAGACTAGCTACGGCTAACAATAATTTTCCTCACGTTACTCCTGTATCGTACATCTTTGTAAAAGGTAAACTGGCTTTTGCGACAGATTATGATACAAGAAAATACAAGAACATTGTGAAAAATAAGAATGTAGCTATTGTTATCGATACTTACGACTCCTCAACGATTAACAGAGCGGTTGTCATTGAGGGCGATGCCGAGATAGTAGAAAATGGGGTCGAATTTGAAGGATTATATGGCAAATTCTATAAGAAATTTGAATGGGTACGGCGTGAACCGTGGAATGCAGGAGAAGCGCCATTTGTTTTGGTAACACCTATGCGTAAGATGAGCTGGGGAATTTAGGACAAGCCCAAATATATGGAATCTTTCGTAATGCTGAGAACAAAGTTTAGCTCCAATACTGAATAATAATATGTACTTTTTACTAATGTTCTAAAAGCACTGATTATCATCTTAACGTATGGATAGAACTTCGATGCTTAGATTAGCCAGACTTAGCTATCCATCTAACAGTACGAATGTCCGTACCCTTCCATCTTCAGCATGTCACCGATCCATATCACCAAGAGATTCCGATATTCCCGATATGAAAATTCCACTAATGTCTCAGCAAAAATCTATTATATCATTCGAGAGCCAATTAAAAAGCAGAGACGGATATCAAAAAAAAACGCGGAAAATAACAACAGTTCCGTAAAACGTCAGGATATTATGATTGTTGACGACGAAGATGACATCAATCTTCTTTTTACAATGCTATTATGCGACGAGGGTTACAACGTTGAAGCATTTACCGATCCAGACATTGCTATTATGAAATTTGAAGATGGTTTCTATGATCTATTAATCGTCGATATATTGATGCCAAAAATGAATGGATTTGAACTCTACGAAAGGCTAAGACAATTTGATAGTAAGGTGAAGGTATGCTTTTTAACAGCAGGGGAAATTAATTACGAACAATTCAAAAAAGCAGCGTCGTTTCCGGAGATAACGACCGAAGATTGTTTCATAAAAATTCCGATTGAAAATAATGTATTAGTCAAAAAAGTAAAGAATATTCTTTCAATTCATCGGAATTGTCCGAATTGAATATAACTGATCCGCTTCTTAATGAGCAATAAATATCCCATATCACAGGTTCAGTCCAATTGTGAATTCACTCTCTCAATCAGCTCGTTTGCTCCAACAGGCTTTTTTATGAAGCATCCGAGACTAATTCTCGGATATATCTCCCGGATAGCCTCTTGGTTCATTTCCCCGCCCGACAAAAAGCACACCCTAATGTTAGCATCCAAATCTACCAATTTCTCACACAGCTGAAATCCATTCATGACCGGCATATTGATATCAATTAACGCCAGATCATAATAATTAGGCTTAAAGGTCGAAAGCGCTTCTACAGGGCTAGCGTATGAAGCTATCTGGAACCTAGTAGATTGGCTTTCGAATACTGATTTAAGTGTAAAAATAATATCTGGTTCGTCGTCAACAATAAGGATCCTCTTGAACGACTGAAATCCAGAGCGTACATTTAAAAAGTCAGACTTAACGGCATTCTTTGCTTCGCCAGCATTGTCATGACTCGAATTATCTCTTATTTCATCAAGTGATTTATCAAAGCCTTCTAAATTATAGTTCGAACGACTATCTACACGAGTGGTATGAGACCTTGAAATACAACCAATTAAATGCGCAGTTTGCTTCTCTGTAACGATTACCTTATAGACATCGGTGGTCAAGCCTGTAGGAAATATACTTGACTGGAATTTGAAGGCATCAGCGATTATCATATATTTCCATCTTCAGGTAAAAGGTACGGCATAAATGTAAACGGCAAGAAGATTCAAAACACTTGGTGACCATAGATCTTATTCACAGTCGTTGTATATAATAATTAATATAGTTGGAAGCTTAGTAGTCTAAAATTAACTAGGGCGAAAATCAAGATTGTGAACATCAAGATTCCATCAAAAGGATCTATACGAAGGCTTCTGATAAAAATACGGTATTAAACTTCATGGTAAATCCCTCAATCGGACGTGATAAACCCAGACTTGTTTCCCTCTTATCTACATCTTGTTATTTTTAACCTGACATTTTTTCATTTGTCTTTGGTTCATTTCTTGCATCGGAACAAGTGTCTGTTTGACAATATCGTCAATCCTTAATAGCAATTCGTAGCCGAATTTCTTTCGTTTTCGTATTTTTTTGGCTGTGCTACAGTGAAATTGCTGACCAGTGGCGTAGGCTCATAATAGCCCATCTTCGTGTAGTTTATTCAGTATAGGAGCAAGTGACTTCATTGTTTCTTTTTCTCCCAAAATTATCCGATCTCTAATGATCAGAACTATTGAAAGCATGTTTCTATCTTCGCGTGCAGTATACACTAGACTGCCGACAATTCCCAAAATAGCACTATTTTGGGATAACCAAGTCCTCCATATACCAGCGGTTTTGGTATTCCTATCCAAACTATCAACGACATCATTAATCGTAATTCCGTTCTGGTTATCGAGCAATTCGAGTTTTAGCATAGGAAGCATCATACTACCCCCCTGAACCTGTTTATGCTTCTTGTTCATCAACCTAAGGGCACTATCTTCATCCAATCCGCGGCCGAACTCACCATTGCTCGCGAGCTCATCTTTATTCTGATCTGTACTACTATAATCAGGAAAAAAATAACCTGCAAGACGCTTTGCTGAATCATAAATCTTGTAAAGGGCGTCTTCATACTCAAGACTCCATTCAGATCTGCTGGGGCGATGAAACAAAACATCTTATTTTACACTAATTCATATTTTAGCTTACTTAATATCGGACTTAAACGTGCTAGCAATTTTCTGTTTTGATGTTTTTCAAAGCTGGCGATGAACTTTCTGCATATCTCTTGGGCTGTTTCGGAGGCATTGGCCCTATATTGTCTGGTATTCTTGCAAAAAACTGGCGGGAAATTAGCTTTGACATTCGGTATCTATACGCCTTCATTTGTTTAATTGATTTGCCAAACATTCGAGCGAAAATTTGATTTAGAATCTATCACAAAAATAGACAGAATATAGCTTGGGAGGATTTTGTTCATAAGTGACGCTTATGAAAGTCAAGTATCTTCCAACTGTCAAAATAATCCCTGATGCGTTATGAAATGAGGCCAGGTTGTTGATACTTCCACGAGAAAAGTCAAATAATTCCATTGGACGTCCAGCGGCAATAGTATGATTTAGGAAGGTATTATGGCATTTTGTATGTTTTTGGAATGTCTTAAATCAATATCAATAGAAGATAGACGTTGTCAAATGAGTTGGTTCAGGTTCGATGTGTTACAGAAGATTTCAGCAATGATCAATATAAGATATTTGAGAGATTATGGACGGGGCTTGCTAAAAAAGTGTATGATACTAAGTAGGAATTCAATAGAAATGACAATAATTTCTTGATAGTAGTATTAGTATGTCGATAAAGGCATCTCTAGGCAGAAATGACTGATTGGACCTAATCCTACAGACAGAGGTAAGTTAGTTAGGAACAAAACATCATCATGTATTAATAACTGATGGATAAGATATCCCATTATCTGTTGTTGAAGTTATAACTGCGGCTAGTACTCATGATGATATGAAAGGCAGCTATAAACACGCTGGATAATAATATCGTAGTTAAAAGATCGTCTAGGACATACAAAGAAAAAGGATATGACTTTCAAGCGATCGAAGCCCAACGACCTATAGAGGATATCTATCGCTATTTGACATAGAGGAGAAACAATCAGTAATAAACATTAGTGGTTGTAATAATCATTGTCATCATGCTAAAAGAAGATGTGGTTATAGAAAGAACCAACTCTTGGCGCGACAGGTTCAG
>C688J18823_10002314_pt1 | contig 11938 bp, 15 predicted proteins | sample HopSoiMetagenom1_FD_18823 | JGI IMG/M metagenome (IMG submission 18823) | reverse complement strand
GCAAACAGGCTCAGCGAGCACAAGAATACGCTAATAATATATTACGCCTTATTGAGAACCTTCCTGAAGAGAAGAAGAGAGATGAGGAATCAGACTGAGCAGGTCATGGATCACCGGATTTTTTAATGGTGTTGCCGTTATTCTCCTGATCATTCTCCTGGCAGTCATGCACTACGGTATCCACATCAACAATCAAGAACCACAAATCATTTATTGTCCACCCAATACCAGATCCTTCACGGTCACCAACGGTATCGTGACGTGTGGACCCTGAGTTATTGGGGGAGACGCCCGCGCATATGCCTGCCGCAATTCGGGCAGGTAATCAACGCTTCCTGTGACACGCCATGAAGACAATCATTTTCGTCTGCCGTCACTTCATAAATCCACTCCACGTTCAGCCCTACCATTTCGCAAAACGGGCACGGCCACAGGGACAGCATGTCTCTGGCCTCATGCAACCACGCGTCTGTTCCGTACGGTGCCGATAGCGACATTTTAATAGCCTACACGCTAGGGGACACAGGGCAACCCATCCACTCCGGGGAGTGACAAACCACTAGTGTCTTATCTCAATCTCATCTCCCACGCGGAGAGTGTTAAAAACACGGACTGATGACGATGACCCTAAATGAAGACAACCATGGGAGGCAGCACCAATGGCACCCGTATGAAAAGCATCGCCAGGATAAAAGAACACCGAATACGGCATCGGTGCATCAAATTCTTTACTATAATGCACTCTCTCTTTAGACATCACATGAAACGTTCCGGTGGGCGTGGGGTATTTTGTCGTACCGCCACGAGTAGCAACCGGGCCAAAGGTAATGTTCCCTGCGCCATCGGTCAACCATACCTGACGCTGAGATAAGACTACACATGCTTTGGCCGTCACGGCACACGGCGTTGCTGATCTAATCACAATAGGCGGAGCCACGGGCACAAACACTGGTGGTGGCGGTGGTGCCGAAGTGCCACACGCCGCGAGTGCGGCAATAACCAGCAACATCATCGCCAATCGTCTCATGCTACACATCTTAGCATTCTGACTTGTTTTAGATAGGATCTTCAATAATCAATACATGGTTTTTGCCTTCATACCGCAGTCGGAGAAACTTCCTCTTCTCTCCCCTTCTCCAATGATTCCATGCCTTCATGAACGATGCCACAGCGGTTTTCCGTGTTGCGATATTGTTTGACCTTGTTTTGTCCCTATCAGCTTCCAGTCGATCCCGCAGGGCAAGACAAGGATCACCTTCATCTAAATGATGTCTCGTCGCCACTGATTGGAAAAACTCCGTGCATGCTTCAGAATCAACCTGATTCAATCGCCAATAGGAATATCCTATTGTGCTGGGATTCGAAATCTTCCCAGGCTTAGCTGTCGAGATCAAGGCCGGGACAATCTCATTCGCTATCCACCGAATACTCGGGTCGGCATCGATGGCCGTGGTGATCTCGGCAGGGCTGATCTTCTTTCCTTCTCGACCCGGCTTGTTAAACGCCACGCACATGCGAGCCAACGCCGTCATGCCATCAGAATGAGCTTCCCCCCGAAGCTGAAGAATGTTAGCCGTTGACCGTACCTGACCAATGTCAATGCTTTCTTGTGCCAACGGAGCTAATCCGCGCACTATCAGCATTCTTTGCTTAATTCCAGAATCGACAATGGCTTTTAGTCGTTTCTGTCCATCGATCAACACACCATTCCAGTCAAACTGGACCCCGACACCATTAACCTGCCATGCACCATTCTCCATGTCATTAACAAATGACTCAGTCACCGACTGGCTAAGATTACGATTGTGAGTGTTGAACGTCAACCAATAGCGTGCTAGTTCCGGTGTGACCCATTCAAAATCTGCTGTTTCTTCATCACGCGCTTCGCTGCCACGGGCTACTTCACTATCGTCGTCGTCAAACGCAGCAGACATTTGCTATCCTTTCATAAATGACTCCTGACAGCGTGAGCGTACCACGAGTTTCAACATCAAATCCATGTTTTTATAACGGATTGAAACGATGCAGGCTCCCTCTTGCTTTTCATCTTGATTCTGTTAGCCTATTCAGGTACCCGGAATTGAGGAGCAAATAGGTGAAAATCTCAGACAGCGAATTATTAAGCAAAGCGCGTGAATGGCTTATTGATCAAGTCGAGGAGCATGAACAGGAGTATTGCCCATGCTGCGGTAAATTGGTCAAACTATACCACCGGCGGATTTATGACAAGCAGGCTCGTGGGATGATCATTGCTTACAATACGTTGGAGCAAGAACAAGATTGGTTCCACTGGTACCGGACGACGAGGATTACCGGCGGTGATCATGCAAAGCTTCATCATTGGGGACTGATGGAAGCGTCGAATCGAAATCGGAATCCCAGAGAACCCGGTGTGGGCAATTGGCGTCTGACCGATAAAGGCGTAAAGTTCGTTCGTAATACGCTTGCCGTCCCGAGATGTGCGCGCGTCGTCGGGGTGAAAGATCAATTTGTGCGTTGGTGCGACACTTTGCATCCCGGTGAGGCCAATATTAGAACTGCTCTAGGGGAGGAATACGATTACGACAAAATGATGGGACGATGACATCAGCGAGCCCCTGACCTCAGTTTATGCAGGTCAGGGGCTCGCTGTCGATCATTTACTGTGCCTGCCGAGCCCAAACGTGCCTAGTCCGGCCCTGCCATAACTGCCGAGCCCAGACGTGCCTAATCAGACCTTGCCATAACTGCCGGGACTAGCAGGCGAGGGCCACCCTATCATCGTGGCGAATCATGGGCAATAGTTAACCCTCCCGGCTGTCCGTCGCGGTAACGGCCGGGAGGGTTGACTATGCTGAGCCTACCAGGGGGTTGAAACCCTAGGGCTTAGTCACCTTGACGAGCCCACGCGGGTTAAGAACGACCATTCCGATCAGCTCGTCCATAACCCAGCCCTTGTGGAATTGCTCGACCTGAGGATTCTCTTCAACATCAAGAGAATACATCACAGGAAGAACACCAAGGAACTTCGGTTCCGGGGCAAGATATGTAGTCTTGGCCGGAATGATGATGGACTTACCAATCTGGAATTCACCGAACTGCACGATGCGCTCACCAGCAACAACGCGGTCCTTGAAGGCCCAACCGGTTGTGTTGATGTCCCAACGATACAGGTCACGGTAATCAAAGGGGTTGAACAGCAACCGCTTTGATTCCAATTCCAGCATGTCGGTCACAGAAACGGCGTCGTACAGCACGTTCGCACCAGGTATCCGGCCGGGGCCGTGATCACGTGCGAGTTACCGTACGGGTCCTGCGGCGAGTACTGAGTGATCGCCGCTTCCAGCAGAGTAATCAAACGGCTGTCTTCCTGCCGCATGATTGCTTGCTTGGTCTCGTCCTGTGCGTACTCAACGATGTTCACCCGGAGGCGATACAGGTCTTCCTTCTTGATCTTCGGGAAAGATGCAATCCGGAAAAGCTGCACGACCACGCGCTTACCCTCGAACGGGGTAATCTTGACTTCACCCTCATTGGAGTGAAGCATATACGCCTGGCCGAGATCATCGAGAACGTCATACTCGACAGGAACACCAGGGGTGAGAGCGTCCTCTAGGAGAACGTTTCGCACGAGACCCTGATACCGCAGCTTTAGCTGAATCGGTCCAATCATGGACTGACCGAGCTTGTAGATTCCGCCCGTACGATCCGAAAGAATCGACGCTAGTTTCTGCTGCTTGGCTGTCTTGGAAAGACCCTGTCCACCAAGCTTTTTCTTGGCGGAGATGATCTCCCGTACATAATCCTCGGAAGCCTTGGCGACTCGGCCCATTCCTGACCCGGTGGCAACGGCAGGTGCACTCATTCTAACCTCCCTTATGCAAACCGGTTCAGGCGGACAATGATCTTCGTAGTACCAACGACATCGACAAGCTCAGCGACGGCATCGGTACCGACATTCGCCACGCCACCGATGGGTGACAGTAGCCCTTGCTTCAGGGTGTGCGCGGCCGTGGTCACGCCGAGCAGTTTACGAGAACCGTCGGTCGGAACCGTCCAGCTCGCCGTGGTGTCGAATGCGGGTGCCAGGATTTCGAACACCGCATCCGCGCCACCAACCCACACCGTGAAAAGGTTGGTATTGGTCGGCTTGACTTCGTCAATCCCAAGTGTCGGTGCCACGAAAAGCGCAGAAAGCCCGAAAGGCTTCATCGTCGCGGTGCCGGTGCACAGGGTGAAGTTTTCCCCACCCAGCTTGCTCATCACCATACCGGGGTAAATGTCCACCACACGATTCCATGCGGAATCGAGGAACCCACCGTACGGAGTGGCCTGGTGCTGCGCGTAAAGAGGACGTAGAGTCCGCTTCTGCGATACATTGGTAATCGGTGCGTAAAACATGCCTAACCTCCCTCACCAAGAGTTTTGTTGTGATCTAGCGTTACCAGGGTCAACATCTTTCCCTTCGTTTTCGTTCAGGGGATCGAGTCAACCCCTTGACCTGTTAATGAAGGAGGTGCAATTACAGGGCGAGGAAATGGTCAAAATCACTGTTCTTGCTAGCTTCCTTCAATGACGAGCCACGGCCCATGGACGGCATCTTGCCGTTGGACTGAGGTACCAATGCCCGATTCTTATCAGCAGTCTTGCGTGTTTCAGCCACGGCCGTAAGAACCTTCAATCGATCCTTCACGATAAAGCCATTCATCTTCTCGAATCCGGCCACCACCTGATACTTCTGCTCAGGGGCAATCAGACCAAAGTCGACGTACATATCGGCCAAGCGAATCGCGTCCACCGCACTAGCCTTCGGCGGCCAATTCTGATCCGTTGACTTGTCAGGATCGGTCAACAGCGGGCCATTCTGATCGTATTCGCCACGATCATACTGGGTTTGCTGTGCCCGGTCTGAGGTGTCAGGATTTGGCTTCTCGACATCTTGCTCGTCGGTGTCTTTCTTGGCGGCATCCATATTGTCATCCGCCGTACGCCGACGACTTAATGCCGATGTCTTAGAGTCGTCGGCACTGTTACCCCAAGGATTCACGGTATTGTCCTTATTCTCCTCGCGAACGTCCTCCGGATCGGCTCCGTCAGCATTGGTTTCATCGCCCGCACGACGCCGCTGTGAGCTATAAGGATTCTGAGTCTTTTTATCGCTGTCGTCATCCTTGTGCGGAGTCTTATCCGGGGACGAACCCCGATCCGGAGTAGAATCGTCAGACAACGGAGAATCAGACGGCGGCTTAGGCGGACCGCCCGGAGCACCGCCACCACCCGGAGCAGGCGGAGCTTTCGGCGGGGCCGGAGGTGCGGCCGGAGCACCGGGAGCAGCCGGAGGAGTACCGCCGGGTGCGGCCGGGGATGACGGCGGAATCTGAGCCTTTGGCTGCGGCTGAGTGACCGGCATGGTCATTCCGGGATCGTGGTACAGATCCTCATTGTTACCGGCTCAGGCTGACCTTGCTCATTCTGAATGAGTGAGGTACCGTCGCCGTGGTCCTGCAAATGCTGCACAGGCACCGGGCCACTGTTGGGATCACCCGTGTCGAAATGCAACGTTCCCGCGCCATCAGCCTTACGCACTGACCGACCACGCTTCACAAAAGCGAGGTTCTGTGCACCGGGATCGTTCGGGCTACCAATCGGGGGCGGAGCACCGACGGAGGCAGGATCAGCAGGCGCAGCACCACCGGCGGCAGGAGCGCCACCGGCAGGAGGAGCACCATTGTTTTGGATGGTGTCAATGCCTTGACCAATACCGCTAATGCCTTGGCCGACAGCATCACTGATTTGTCCCACACCTTCAGGGAGTCCACCGAGACCCATATCCTGAAGACCATTTTGGACACCGGTGCCGAGACCAGCGCCAACATCACTCACGGCTTGACCAGCGGCATCAGCTAAACCAGAACCGGCGTTCGAAAGACCTTCACCTAAGCCACCGGCAACATCACCCAGGGCGTTACCAATCCCACCGGGATCGGAAGGAATGGTCATTGTGGAGCCACCGGCCTGCGCGTCCGACGGGTCAACCGGAGGGGCACCACCACCGGCAGCCTGGTCCATCTTGCTCATGCCAGCAGGATCACCGTCAGCTTGTTTCCGCTGTGCGACGATTTGCTGATGTAGCCTGACCAAGGATTCCCGGTCATTGATGTCAAAGTTCCCTGATTTGAGCAGGTTCGGCACCACGGCCGCTAGCACATTCAGAGAATTTTTGTTGGCCTTGTACGAATACTCCCGCACCCCGGTCACAACAACCTTGCCGAAATCGGTACGGGGATTAGCCGTTGCCGTCCGATCAATCCACTTCAGAACATCAGAAAATTCTGTGGTGGAAAGCTTCGGAATCGGAGTGCTATTCTTGGCCCGAGCCCGACGCGCGGCAAGGCTCGTGACATCCGTACGATCATCCGGAGTACGCTCGGTGTCCTCGGTCTCCGGGTTGCTGTCTAATGACGTGACGTCGGTGTTATCACCATCGCTACGCTTAGCATCGGACGTGTCGGCGGGGGCCTCAGGCGACGGAGTATCCGCGATTGCTTCCTCGCCCTGCCTCGGGACTACGTTCTCGGATAGGTCATAGGTTCGTGTAGTCATATGTATAAACTCCCTCTATGACCGACGGACGAATGGATTAACGGAAAGATTCCTGCGTGCTTGACGATCCAAGGGATTCTGCCGCAAATCCACTTGTTTTGCTTGGTCAAGGCTAGGCTCTTTTAATTCATCGGGCGGCTGACGGAACTGGCACAGTTGGCATTCCTTGCCGTCGAAACCTTCATCACCGCACTGTGGACAATTTTCCTCTTCCCGCATGGTGTCGACTTGCGGGGGAGCGATCGTCTCGCCATAACTTAATTTAGGAATCACCGGATCGTGATCTTGCGCCACCTGGGCATGCACGCCACCCGGCACATACACTTCCTGCACGAGGGCGGTCTCATCCGCCGGATCGAACACAAAAGAGATTTCGAAGAATGAGACGTTCTTACACTGTTCGTAAACAAGCACAGCTTGCTTCTCGAAATTGTTGTTGACTCTTTCGAGAACTTGACCTTTGAAAGCTAGGACGTGATCACAGAACTCATAAGGATCACGCGCGACATTATCGCAATAACTGCACACGGTGAAACCCACGTCGCAGTTATGGACCGCAATACCCCCGGCCACGTACGAATCATCACCGTCGACATCTAAGTTATAGACTTCCGGAATGGTTCCGTGGTCGGTGACAGCTTCAATCACCCGACGCCACAAACCGTCTTTGTCCGGATACGCAAAACGATCAACATATGTCTTGGTTCCCGTAAGCACGCGCTCCGGGGTCAACACCCAATCCCCTTCGGCAACCTCAATCGCCGGAACCCAACTGGGCTGAGAATAAGGAGAAACCGAACGCACCCACACCGGATGCTCGGAAGTCATCACGATAGGATCATCGAGACCATACGCCGTCATGGTCACCACAGGGCCATCGTACGGCCGCACCATCACATACGTGACCGGCTCGATATTGCCCCGGTGAGTAATGATCTGATCATCAACTTCAATTTTCTGAATCTCTTTGACCGTGCCATTAGCCAAGGTGACTGGCGTGTTGGGCATAAAACAACCCATGGACACACCGTCAAGCCGACCGGCCTCGATCTCAGCGGCTAACCTCGGGAACGCCCGAGCATCCACCTCGATCAACAAATCAATGTACTTGTCGGTGCCATTTTCTTTGTACACCGAGTCACGGACAATCCCGCGCGTCTTCCGGTAATTTAAGTTCTGGTGATTCACGAACACCGGGCGACCGACAAACGTCGCGTACGCCTTTTTCAGCTCTTCGGACTCGAAACCGTCAAAGTTCTTATTCACCCGAGCCGAGATCGCCCGTGTCCGCACCAGGATCGTCCCTGGTTTCGGGGTGACGTTGGGGAAATCGTCGAAGAATGCAACACGAGAGCCACGGACAACACGGGCCCGTGGCTGCTCTTGTGTATCTTCGCGTAGCACTCGATCTCCCCTGATATTCCTGGACTAACAATTAGGGGAGAAACGCTCTCAGATTACATAATTCCTTGACACTTTTTTTCTATCCTGCTAGATGCCCTTGATAAAGCCGATGTAACTTCGGGATTCAGTCGGCCCCTGCTGATGCTGATACCGCGAGCTGTAGTGCTCTGACCCATACTCGTGAAGCGAAGGAGTTTTCATTTCCATAAAACAAAGCTGACCAATCTTCATTCCCGGCCACAAAAGAATCGGCAGGTTGGACACGTTCGCTAGCTCTAGCGTGACCGGACCGCTGAACCCAGGATCGATAAAACCCGCCGTCGAATGAGTGAGAAGCCCTAACCTGCCGAGCGAGCTTTTTCCTTCTAATCGAGCAGCGATAGATCGAGACAGCGTGACCGTTTCCACCGTGGACCCTAGCGCAAATTCGCCAGGATGCATCACAAAGAAATGATCTTCTTTGACTTCGATCAACTCGGTCAGGCCATCATTCGGCTGCGCCGGATCAATACGCGCAATACTGTGCGTGGTGAACGTCCGGAAAAACCTATCCAGCCTGACATCAACCGAGGCAGGTTGAATCAGACGATAATCGAACGGCTCGATAGTGATATTGCCATCTGTGAGCTGTTGTTCGATATCATAATCACTGAGAAGCATTCAACCTCATATTAGGAGAAGACTGTTTGCAGGCTCCGCCACTGACGATGTTGTGACTTCGAACCGATGATCACCTGAATGTTATCGGACAACCAGCCTTGATTCATCGCGGCACGGTGTGCAGCCTCGACTCCGATTCCGGCGTCGACTAATGCCACCATCACCTGCACGACGTGACGATCTTGCTTGGTAAACATCCGAGTCCCGCCGACAACCACCGGTCGCAGAAAGCCCTGAGTTACCCAACGATCAAGCCGACTTCTGGTCATACCTTTTAAGCGACTGACCTCGGAACTAGATAAAAGGTCGTCGTCGCCATTCTCAACAGCACGGGCCGTACTCATGTCGGTATCATAGCATACAACTAGATCAGTAAAAGCGTAGGTCTCGTCATACGGGTTCGCCACCGGCAAAGGCGCGCCATCACAACACGGAGTGTGATACCCGCACACAGGGCACAACCACCGCGTCCGAATCGGATCAAACTCGTGTCCACAATTAAAGCACGTCAACGGTTCATCAAACATCAGACTCCTACAGCGCTAAGAAAGAACCTTCTTCATCATCTTCATAAATTGAGCCCGTGAGATTCAGTGAACCAAGCTGTGCAGCCTGCCCAGTTTCGTGCATCAAAAGGTTTTGTTCGCCCTCTGAATAATCCTTCCCCGCCGTCCGGGTAAGGAAATTCGCAGCCATGTGCGCTAAAGCATCATCGGTGTAGAGCCCCACCGGCTGATTACCCGTCGGCCCCGAATGCTCAGTCAGATTTTGAATGACTGCCTGTTCTGGGTCCAGTCCCCCCTGGTCAGGACCCATCACGGGACCACCGCCGGGCACATGCGGCACCGGCATACCCGCTAGTTCATCATCAGCGTCCGGTTGGTGAGGCACCTGGACACCTTGTAATTCGTCCTGCCCACCACCTAAAGCATTCTGAATATGACCAGCGAGATCATCATCATTGTTCTGCTGATCCGGGGCGAGGACTTGCATATCTCCATCCGGGGCCACGGTATGACTCGGGTCCCACGGCACCTGTTGCACTGGCGCTTGCGGCTGCGGATTGATCATGTCATCGAGCGTCATATTCTGTTCGCCCGAATCATTGAGATTGACGTCAGCCGTGCGCGTCCAATCCTGATCCTGGCCCCACCACAAATGCTCTAGCGCATTACCGGAACCAGCCTCACGGTACACACCTAGGCGCTCGCGCTCACCAAACGGAATGGTGCTGCTATCGTGCTCGTCATCATCCTCGAAAGCATGATCTAGATCGCCGTACTCCTCGGGCTCACCGTGGTCATTCCAACCACCGCGCCCACTGGCGTCAATGTCATCTTCGCCGCCCCGGTTGAAAGGATTGTCTAACTCCTCCGGGGTACCTTTACTGTTCCAACCCTCAGGCAAACCATTCTCGGTGAACTCGGCATTTTTCATGGGGTGATGGAAACGCCCGCCGCCATCACGCACCCAACCATCGGCAGGGTTCACGACCTGCGGATTCTTCTCGTCATAGTCCGGGCCGTAATCACTGAGACCCGGGTTATCATCTTTCCAGTCACCCGGGACATGATCGAAATCTAGCTCGGCTTCATCGTTGACCGAGTGCCGAGCAAATCGCTCTTTAGCAAAAGGGTGAGTTGAACCAAACACCGCATTCGGCTCATAGTTCCGAATGGAATCAATAGAGTTGGTGGGATCAAGATTCTCAGGAAGATCATGAATCGGCTGAATCGTCAGCTCGTCTTTGAACTTGTCGCGCGGCCGAGGATCATAGGGTAGCTTTGCACCCTTGTCCGGCGGCGGGAAATCATCAGGCGTGGTCACTGAGCCATCACCGATATCGGCAGTGACCTCGTGGCCTGGATACCAGCCGCTAAACGCCGCACCCTCGATACACAACCACGTGACGCCTTGGCGTGAATCGGTAGCAGTGATGACGCCCGGCCCATCGGCAGTAAAGACGCGATTCATGGGTTTAACCCTCCGTATTTTCACAAGATATCATAGAATCTCGTGTCAGCAAGACACAACTCCACTCATCTTGCGTATGCAATACCTTGGTAGTCCACCCATATGCCATCGCTATCAAATCTAACTGCGGTACGCTGGCCGAATAAGCCGGAACAACAAACGTTTGTGTTGTCAGATCTGGATCAGCTAACTTAATCTGGATCATCGCCATGGAATAGCCCGCCTGAAATGGTTCATCAGGGTACGGGCCACCTTGTGACGTGGTCACGATCATCGGTAGCTTCATCATGAGGAGAACCTAAAGGTTACCCATTCCTCGTCATTGATCACATGATCTTCAATTTCTACGCTCATCTCTAAATTTCTTGCCGTCTCGCGCAGTACTTTCTTAAAATTCTTCGCTCTCGCATCAAACGCTTCGGGGCAAAATCCCCAGGTATTTCCGTTGATCCATCGATCCCAGGGATACTGATTCCTGTTCAATACCCCGTACTGTCCAAGATAACAGAATTCGACAACTTTTGCCATTGATCTCACTCACCCAATTTTAGCCTCGATGGCTGGTCTGCCGATGAGCATCAGCATGACCGTTTAAATCATGCACCCCCAAATCATCAGCACCACAATCATTGCACTTCCAGCTACCCCTCATACTATCGGGCGAGGAGAAGCTGGGTCCAGTCCCACTTGAAGAATTATCTTCTGCTATTTTTCGTCGTCCAGATTGTTTCTCACGCATCCGCTGAACAAACGGGTCCGGATGCTTGTCTTCACCCTCAGGCCCATCGTTCAGATCATCGTAATAATCGTCAGGCTTATCCCCACCGTAGAAATCATCTGAGGTGGATTCACCAGCACTACGGGAAGAGTTTTTACGCTCTTCCGAACCAAACGGCGGAGCTTTCTTCCCTCCGAACCCATCATCAAGATCAGGCTCGTCGGCGCCCTCATCGTCTTCATCTTCAGCTAATTTGCGACGTGAACTGTACGTCCCAGGGCCAGCACCATTCGCCGCTGACACATCACGGCCGTCCGGGGAGAACAAATGTAGTTCGCCCTGACCGACCTCGATCCACTGATACCCCGAAGGTAACTCACCCCAGGTCGCAGGATCATTCTCGTCAAACGTCGCTAAGTGAAGTCCACCAGTCTTGGGTTGCTGGTAGAACGTGTAAAAGACGCTGTCGAGCTGAGGATCAATCGGACGCGGCATGGGTTATTCTCCTCGGGTAATGGACTCAGTCCATAAACGTTCGTTGACCGCCGCCTCAACATCACTCTCGTCTATCGATTCCCGTAAGTTTACCACTGACGGACC
>C688J18823_10002313_pt1 | contig 11938 bp, 8 predicted proteins | sample HopSoiMetagenom1_FD_18823 | JGI IMG/M metagenome (IMG submission 18823) | reverse complement strand
TCATCCCGCGCTGAAAGATGCGGTGTCAACGCCGCGGGAGAATTCAGATATGAATTGCGGTGAATCGAGCCATAACGAAGAAATTCCGCCTGCTCGAGCCCGGGAATCATTTTCAGAACGCGCTGCTGCTCCGGAATTCGCAGCCGCGTCTGGAATCCAACCAAATTCCACATTCTTCCGGCGCGATCCTCCTGACGCAGCTGCACGACAGCGTGAGCATCCCGACCAGTTCGAGGGTCGCGCAGGCCAACCGGTTTGAGTGGTCCAAAGCGCAGAGTATCCCGTCCTCGCTTCGCCATGACCTCGACGGGCATGCACGCCTCGAAGTACGGCACCTCGTCGAACTCGTGGCCATGGTATTGATCGGCCGAGATCAACGCATCGAGAAACGCGTCATACTGCTCGCGCGACATCGGACAGTTGAGATAGGCACCGCCCCCATCCGCGCCATCCATGGTCTCTTTCCCGTAGCGCGAAGCGCGATATGCAATCGATTCGTCGATGGATTCGCGCGCGACGATCGGGGCAATCGCATCATAGAAAGCCAGGGCACCTGTTCCGAGCTTCGCTTTAATCGACTCGGCGAACTTGTCGGAGGTCAGCGGCCCGGTGGCAACGATGCACGGTGCGGAAATCCTCGTCGCTTCGCCGCGCACCACTTCGATCCGAGACTCCGTTGCGATCCTCTCGGTGACCGCCGCCGAGAACACGTCACGATCCACCGCCAGCGCGCTGCCAGCAGCCACTCGCGCCGAGTCCGCAGCCTCGAGGACTATAGACCCGAGCAGCCGCATCTCTGCCTTCAACAGCCCATGCGCGTTGGTCAGCTCTGTGCTCTTGAACGTATTCGAGCAGACCAGCTCCGCCAGCCTGTCAGTCTTGTGCGCCGGGGTCGTTACAACCGGTCGCATCTCATGAAGAGTTACGTCGAAGCCGCGCGAGGCGAGCTGCCAGGCGGCCTCCGATCCGGCAAGGCCTCCCCCCACAACGGTGACGGCAGAATCGTTCTGCCGCTTTCCCGCCTCCCGCCTCCCGCTTCCCGCTTCCCGCTTCACACCGCCACAGCTTCGGGTGTCGGCGCGACATCCCACTCGTTCGCGCATTTGATGCAGCGACGGTAATCACCGCGGGCCTTCGTGAACTTCATCTCGGCGCCGACGTAACCACACTCCGGGCAGGTCTCCGCGACCGGTTTATCCCAGACGACGAAGTCGCACTTCGGATAATTGGAGCAGCCGTAAAATGCCTTGCCGCGCTTCTTGGACCGGCGGACCGCGATGTCGCCGCCGTCCTTCGGACACTTCACGCCAGTGGGCATCGAGCGCGTTCCGCGGCACTTCGGGAACTTGCTGCAACCGAGGAACTCGCCAGAGCGTCCGTGACGGATTACCATCGGCTCGCCACACTCGTGGCAAATCTCGTTGGTTGGTTGCGCCGGTTTGCGATCGCCGCGGAGCGGGCGCGTGTATTTGCATTCCTTCGGATGATTCTCGCACGCGAGAAACGGCCCGAAGAATCCGCCGCGCGGCACCAGCTTGCCTCCACAATCGGGACACCTTTCGGTTGACAGCGAGGAGAGATCGTGCGCCTCTCCAATCAGCGCTTCGATATCGGCGCCTTTGAGCGCAATCGCGAATGGGCCGTAGAAATCGCCGAGCATCTTACGCCAGTTCACGTCGCCTTCCTCGATCTTGTCGAGGTCGGTCTCCATGTGTGATGTAAACTTGACGTTAAAGACGTCCGGGAAGCTCTTCACCATGACCTTCTCGACCTGCTCGCCAAGCTGGGTCGGGAAAAAACGTCGCTGCTCGAGCATCGCGTACCGACGATCGACCAATGTTGAGACGATCGACGCGTAGGTCGAAGGCCGGCCGATGCCAAGGCGCTCCAGCTCTTTCACCAGGCTCGCCTCGGAGAAGCGCGGGGGCGGCTCGGTGAAGTGCTGCGATGGCGTGATCGACTTAACCGGGATCTCCTCGCCCTTCTCAACGGCAGGAAGACCCTGCTCCGCCTCGAGTGGCTTTCCTTCCTCGGCCTCGCGCGATTCCTTGTACAGCTTCTGGTAGCCATCGAACTTGACGACGCTGCCGGTGGCCCTGAACAGGAATCGATCGAAGTCGAAGTCGATCGTTGTGGTGTCGAAAATTGCCGGCGCCATCTGGGACGCCATGAATCGCTGCCAGATCAGCTCGTAGAGCTTGTACTGATCTTCCTTGAGAAACTTGCGAATGTGCTCAGGACGGCGCGTCGGATCCGTTGGGCGAATTGCCTCGTGCGCGTCCTGGGCGTTCTTCGACTTGCCGTCCATGTAGAGACGCGGTCCGTCGGGCAGATATTCCTGTCCGAACATCATCTTGATGTAGTCGCGCGCCTGGCCGGCTGCCGAAGCCGCAACGCGGGTCGAGTCGGTACGCATGTAGGTGATCAGACCCGTGGGTCCATCCTCACCCACATCGATGCCTTCGTAGAGATCCTGCGCCAGGCGCATGGTTCTCTTGGACCCGAATCCGAGCTTCTTGGCCGCGTCCTGCTGGAGCGTGCTGGTGGTGAACGGGGCGCCGGGATTCTTCCTGCGCTCGCGCCGCTTGATCTCGGTGACCTGAAACGTCTTGCGCGACTTGAGCGCGGCGAGAATGTCGTTCGCCTCTTTCTCGTTGCTGATGACGGGCTTCTTGCCGTCGAGCAGGTGCAGCTTCGCAGTGAACTGCTGGCCGTTTTCCTCGAGCAGCGCTTCGACCGTCCAGTATTCGACAGCTTTGAACGCGCGGATCTCGCGCTCGCGCTCTACGAGCAGGCGCAGCGCTACCGTCTGTACTCGTCCGGCTGAAATTCCCTTCTTTACGGTCTTCCACAGCACCGGACTCGCCTTGTAGCCGACGAGTCGGTCGAGAACGCGCCTCGCCTGCTGCGCGTCAACTTTGCGCTCGTCGATGTCGCCCGCGTTCTGAATCGCCAATTGAACGGCGTCGCGCGTGATCTCGTGGAACAGGACGCGCCTCACCGGCGCGCCATTCTTGGATTTGATCTGCTGGGCGACGTGCCAGGCGATCGCTTCACCTTCACGATCGGGGTCGGTGGCGAGGAAGATCTCGCGCGAATCACGCGCCGCGCTTTTCAGCTCGGCGACGGTCTTCTCCTTTCCAGGAATCGTCACGTACTCCGGCTGAAAGCCGTTCTCGATGTCGATTCCGATTTTCTTTTCAGGCAGATCCCGAACGTGACCAACCGTCGCGCGCACGCGGTACCCGCGGCCCAGGTACTTGCCGATTGTCTTCGCCTTGGCCGGCGACTCGACGATTACGAGCGAAGTCGAGCCAGGCTCGTGCTGATGATCCCCGTCGAGGTCCTCGGCGACCTGCTTGCGCGATTTGCTCGCACGCGCTGTCGACTTGGCCTTGGGTGTGGTTTTCGTCGCGCGCTTCGTTTTTTTGGCTACTTTAGCTTTCGCCATTTTCTTTAGTGCACCGTAGTGTTGTCGCCGCTTCCCGACGAATCTTCCAGGCCCGTGCCCTCGAGCAGTCCGCGCAAGTCGTCGAGCGCGATGCGTCCATCGAATTGCATCAGCGCTCTTTCGATTATGTGCTCGAGCTCCAGCCCGTTTATGGCGCCCGACCCATTCAGCGACAAGAGGTGGCCCCATGCTTCGGGTGCAAAACGCCCCCGTTCATGTGGTCCCATGACCCGAAATGTAGGTTGATTGGGAATCCCGTCAGACATGGCGTAGCTTGTTATTTAATGGTCGAGCCGAGCTCGACGACCTTTGCTATAAGTTGTTGTCTTGCAAGGCGTTCCGTGTCGAGAACGGCGTCAGCTGTCTCGTACAAAGCGCGCCTTTTTTCGTACAACTCCCGGAGCGCTACCACCGGGTCACGCCCCGCCAGGAGCGGGCGGGTCTCCACCCGGCGCAATCTACGCGCAACTGCCTCGGGTGACGCTCTAAGGTATATGATACGTCCAGCCAAACGCAAAAGTTCGACGGATTTTTTTTGCGTGATCCATCCCCCGCCCGGTGACAGCACCATTCCGCCGGTCCCGCTCAGCTCCTGCGTCAGCGCGAATTCCATCGACCGAAAGTAATCCTCACCCCTCAAGCGAAAGATTTCGCGCACCTCCAATCCTTCGCGTTTCTCGATCTCGCGGTCGAAATCGAGAAATGGCCTCCCCAGCTGGCGAGCCGCTGCCTTGCCGATCGTTGTCTTGCCGACTCCGGGAAGCCCAACGAGGATCAGATGCGGTGCAGACGTCTTACCGTCCCTTTCTATCAGCCAGAGACGCGATGTAGCCGTTGTAATTGCGCTTCGTCTCGGACAGCGAGTCGCCGCCGAATTTTTCCAGGAGCGCCTGCGCTACGACGAATGCTGTCATCGCTTCGGCGATTACTCCCATCGCAGGAACCGCGGTGACATCACTTCTCTCCGCCACCGCCTGCGCGGGCTCGCGTGTCTTCATCTCGATGGTTCCCAGCGGGCGCATCAGCGTGCTGATCGGTTTCATGGAGGCGCGAACGATGATCTGTTCTCCGTTGGTGATTCCACCTTCCAGTCCACCCGCTCGATTGGTCCGCCTCCGCACGCGTCCCGCTCGTACGTTTTTTTCGTCCGCGTCAATTTCGTCGTGGACATCGGAGCCCTGACGCCGCGCACTCTCGACACCCAAGCCGATCTCCACAGCTTTGACAGCGGGAATCGACATGATCGCCGCAGCGAGCCTGCCATCGAGCTTCCTGCCCCACGAAACGTGGGAGCCGAGTCCGACTGGCACACCGTCGCATATCACCTCTGCGGTCCCGCCGAGAGTGTTGCCCTCTGATTTGGCGGCATCGATGCGAGCGATCATTTCCCTTTCCGCATTGGCGTCTAGCGTACGGAGCTGCGATTCGTCCGCGACAGCATTGATGTCGGTCGGCATGATCTCGGGACGCCTGGCATCAATTCCACCCAGATGCACGATATGGCTGCCGACTGTGATGCCAAACTCGCGTAGCAATCGCTTGCAGATGGCACCCGAAGCAACCCGCGCTGTCGTCTCGCGCGCGGAGGCGCGCTCCAGGACATCGCGCGCGTCATCGCGATTGTACTTGAGCATGCCCGAGAGATCGACGTGCCCTGGACGCGGACGCGTCACCTGGCGCTTTCGGTCAGGATCACCCTCTCGCGGCGCCGGATCCATGATCTCCTGCCAGTTCTTCCAGTCGCGATTCTGGACGACCATCGCGATGGGCGAGCCGAGCGTTTCGCCGGCACGCACGCCGGAAAGGAACTCGATGTGGTCGGACTCGATCTTCATGCGTCTGCCGCGCCCGTAGCCCTGCTGGCGACGCGCCAGCTCGACGTCGACGTCGGCGGCTACCAATGGAAGACCCGCCACCATCCCCTCGAGGATGGAGACAAGGGCAGGTCCGTGAGATTCGCCGGCGGTGGTGAAGCGAAGCATGAGCACAAAAAAGAACCAGCACGTGCTTCGATTACAACCCCTACCGCCGCGAAGTCTGCCCGACGATCGCCGACAAAAGAAAAAAGCCCGGCCGGTCGGCCGGGCTTTTTCAGTGCTTCTTAGCGAGTTACGGGCAGGTGGTGGTGAACGTGTTTGGCAGCTGCGCGATGACTACGCCTCGCGCCGTCGCTCCCACCAGCACCAGCTGGCCACTCGGCCGCAGCGCCGCCGTTATAGGACCGATGATCGGATCCTTGATCGGAATGGTGCCCACTCTCAGGTAGCAGTTCGTGTCGTAAATCTCGATCAGCGGCTCCGACGACGCGGCAAATGCCAGTCGTGTATTGAGCGGGAAGGAGAACGTCCCCGTGTTCTGCGGATGGAAATCCAGACCCGCGTTGGTGTTCGTCGTCTGCAGAATACCCAGCAGTCGGAGAGCCGGATTCAGGATGTAGCTGGAATCGGCACGAATAGCTGCGAGTCCGCCGTCGAAGTTGATGGCCACTCCGAACATTCTCGCCGAAGTGTTGGCGATGAAGTCCGTCACGTCCGCCGGCGGAGAAACACCGCGGTCGACCCACCAAATGGTGGGATCGTATCCTCTGTCGACGTCATACATCATTGCGCGACTGTTGATGACGCTGCCACCCTCACCGAACACTGAACGGCGGAAGTTACCCGAGCTGCGTACGAAGGTGGTGTCACGGAACGCCAGCCGCCGGGCGATCACGACCGATGAACCTAACGGGTTGAAAGCCGGCACCAGCACCGCGTGCCCAACGCCATCGGCATCCCACCGCTCGATCTCAAGTGTGTCACCACGTGCGCCGTCCTGGCCGATCGCCTGCTCGAAGAAGAAGTGCGAAGTGGTTGAATCCGACTTGCCGGCCGCCGTAACACCCTTCGTCAGGTTTTCCCAGCGCAGAGTGCCGGCGAGATCCGAGAACGGTGGTGATTGTCCAGGGGTAGGCGTAGTCGAATACGTCAGCATGACGTCCTGACAAATACCGCCCACTTCGTGGCACGTAGCGCCGATGTACTGCGGACGATCGCTGAAGTCATAGACGGTCTTCACCTGAATCGGGAGACCGCTCGTCGCGGACGTCGTCGTTGTGATCGTTGCGACGACGATGTTCGGCAATAGGTAGCGGAACACTTCGAGACCGCTCCCGCTGGTCCCGCCATTCAGATTGATGTAACTGATCTGGGTGCCGCCAGAGTTGGCGACCAGCAGTGTGTCACCCTTGGTTCCGTTGCGGTCGCGCGGCCATGCCGTGATACCCCACGGGCGTGAGCCCACAATCACGGGAGCCTTGAACGATGAATCCGCCAGGTTGAAGACTTCGACCTGATTTCGGGTGATGTTCGTGAGGTATAGGCGATCCTTGCCGGGGTGGTAAAGAGCGTCGGCAACCTGTCCGCCGAAGGGCAGAACCTTGGTAACGCCAGCGACGACAGTGACGGTATCGATTCTATCGAGACCGCTCGCGAGCTTGGCATAGGCTCTGACGCCGTTCGAGTTACGCGCGAACACCTGGATGTAGGCGGTGGTCGGGAAAGTCGTGTACGGCAGCCTCATCTTGAAGTTGTGCGAATCGAAGGTGAGCTGACCACTGGAGACGAATGTCAACGAGTCGTCGATCGGTCCACCAGGCGTGCTTCGCACCTCGTATCCGAGCTGACTGATGCCGCTCGGATCGTCGGCTTCGACGTGCACTGTATCGCTTACTTCAACGCGTCTGACGTGGCCGCAGGCGTTATCGTATGCGGAATTGCCGACGCAATACAGATTGACCACCGGCACAGAGTTGATCTGGGCGGCCGTCTGGACATTGATGGTGATGCTCGGCCCAACGGCGCGCTGACCCAGCGAGTCCCGGAGGAACGGAGTGATGGTCAGTGTTCCCGGCGTAGCATTGGCCGGAATTGCGATCGTATCCTGCATTGTAGTCGAATCGAGCATCGGACTCGCGAACAGCACCGAGTCATTGCGAACGACGGGACCGGTTGAATTAAGGCCCAGCGACATCACCTTCGTCGCAGCCTTACCCATGACGGTCACGAGAATCGACTTCCCTACGACCGCGGAGCTTCCGGAGAACGGACTCAGCACCTGCACCTGCGGTGGCGGAAGATTACCCGTCGCCATGATGAGTGTGTCGACGCCGGAGGTATTCCCCGCTCCGTCGATTGCGGTCGCAGTGATCGTCACCGGTGTGCCCGGTGGAACGGTGCGACTGGCAAAAAGCGTGAACGGCAGTTGGATGTCGGTCACAGCGCTGGTGAACACGGTGTCGAAAGCAAATCCGACGGCACCGATCGCCTGAACGTGGATCAGCTTCAGCCCGAGGTTATCCTTCGCCTGGGTTGAGAATGCGATTACGGTGTCGGCTCGTCCACCAACGGCGGTGAGCGTCAGCGTGGGCGGAACGCGGTCCCGCTGCGGATCGATCGACGTCGATTCGTTGCACGCCGCGACTCCAAGTGAGACCGATGCCGCGAGTACAGTTACTGCGAAACCGCGGCGGATAGCGCCGAAAGGAACTTTATGCATGCGAGTCACCTTTAACGGGTGGCTGGTGGCATCGGGTTCGACGAGGCGCCTGGAATCGGCGCGCCGTCATCGATGATGTGTGGCGTGACGAGTATGAGGAGATCACGCTTTTCGTCGTCGGTACGAGTCTCGCCGAACAGTCTGCCAATGAGCGGCAGGTCGACGAGTATCGGAATACCCGACTTGGACTGCGTGGTCTGGGTGACGGTGAGTCCGCCAATGACCGCGGTCTCGCCATCGCCTACGAGGAGCTGGGTATCGCCGGCCTGCTTGCCGAAGATGAACCCGACGTCTGATGAAGCGAGCTGCGCGTCGGAGTTCTCAGCATGCAGCAGGAGCAGGATCTGCCGGTTGTTGGTGATGTGCGGCGTGACTGTCAGGATGATACCGACCTGCTTCATCTGAACTGTCGCGCGGGGCTGCTGGTTCGGATTGCCGCCACCCGAAATGTTCGCGGTATTCGCGTCGAGCACTCGGATCGGAATTTCCTGACCGACCTGGATCGATGCCTGTCTGTTGTCGAGCGTCACGATGCTCGGCTCCGCCTGCAAGTCCGCCAAGCGAACTTCCTGCAAAGCGTCGAGGAAGCTGGTGAGCTGGAACTTGCCGAGCGCGGTCGAGAAGACGACGCTGAGCGCCGGGTTTACGACTCGCGCATTCGCGTTCGCGATCGCCGACAGCGCGTTGCCCCCGAGCAGAATTCTGTCGCCCTGGAAGGGCGTGCCGCCGCCGAGCGCGTCAGGAACTCCGTCGCCGTTGGTGTCGATCGGCTTGAGCGTCGAAGGATCCGGGCGCTTGATAAGCTGGCTGAAGAACTGGTCGGTGCCCGTGCCGAGATCGTACGAGAGCCCGATGTCTTCGATGTTGGTTCTNTTGACGAAGATGATCTTCGCCTTGATGCCGACCTGCGGCGTGCGAACGTCGAGGTTGCGCACGTACTGCAGCACGTCGGCGAGGCGTGAAGCCGTCTCCGTAATGATCAGTGTATTGGTCGTGCTGTCAGCTGCCACCAGACCGCGGGCGACGCAGTTGGGGCGGGAATTGTTCTGGACGTTGCCACTCGAAGGAATCTGGGCGTTGGCGAGGCAGTCCTTCTGAAGGAGCTGCTGCACCGTCGGCACGAGGTTGGTCGCGCGAGCGTAGTTGATCGAGACCAGCTGCGTCTGCAGCGGCTCCGACGCCTGACGGTTCAGAATGTTGCTGTAGCTATCGACCGTGATGATGCCGGAGATGGGATCTTCCGAGGCTGCCAGACCCTGGCCCTGGAGGATCGCGCGCAGCGCGACGTCCCACGGCTGGTTCTTGACTTCGGCGGTGATCGTTCCGGTGACATCCTTACCGACAACGATGGTGCGACCCGAGAACGCCGCGAACGACGCGATCACATCGCGAATGTCGGTGTCCTGGAACGTGACCGTAATCGGCGGCTGCTGCGACTGTTGCGTCGCGACGAACAGGCTGGACGTCTTTACGTAATCGGACGTCGCGCGAGTGGTGCGCGTCGGCTCCGAAACGGGTGCTACATAATCATCCTGTGTAGTTGCCGGAGCTGGCGACGTCTCGACCTGGGCGACCACCGTCGATGGCGCGGGCGCGGTGTAGGCCGGTCTCGTTGCGGGTGGCTTCCACGCCGGACGAGCAGCTGGTACCGCGGTGTTCGTTGCATCTGACGTTGTCGAAACCGGACGCACCGGCGTCGGCGCGGGAGCGGCTGCGTATGTGGTCGCCGACGAAGAAGACCACGAGCTGTAATCGGCAGTCTTGCCGCCGGTCACGGAGACGCGAACCTCACCGCTGTTGCGCTTCACTTCGTATGGGTGCTTCTCGTCCAGCTCGATCACGACGCGGACGATGTTCGGGCGATACTGCGAGTAGCGAACGTTCGTTATGCCGCCGCGGGAGACCTTGTCATAGGTCCGATACCGCATGTCGAGGGTCGCTCCCTTCATGTCGACCACTACCCGGGCGGGTGCGTCGAGCGTGAAGTCCTGCACTTCGACGGCGGCGTTGACCCCGATCACCACTTCAGTCTTCCCGGACGACGGGACTACACTGACTGAGTGAACGGTCGCAGCCGTGGGCAGGAACAGGAGCGCCGCTGCTGGCAGCGCCTTCAACATGCTCATTGACGGGGCCTCATTTTAGTCGAATCGGGCGGCGCTATCGGCAGAAGCTCCTGACGACTGTAACCGAACTCTTCGATCGTGAAAATCACTGCTTTCGGTTGGATGGCCGCGACCCGCATTCTGCCGATCGTCTGGCCAACTCTCACCTTGTACTGGTCCTTAGACGTGACATCGCGCAAAACCGCAACAGAGTTTTGTCCGCGCGGATCGTAAGCGACGCCGACCAGTTTCAGGTCGGTCAGGAGAGGCTTGAGGTCCGACGTGGTCAGCAGCGACACAAACGGGTCGCGGCGACCGTCACCTTCGTACTGGAAAACCTCACGGTTGATCAACACCTTCGGCGCAGTATCAGCCGCTGGTGCAGGAGCCGGCAGCGGCAGCGCCGCTTTGGACGCACCGGTCGCGGGAGCTTTCGGCGCCGGCGACGAGGTTTTTGGCGCTGCGGTATTGGCGGCGGTGTTCGGCGTCGAGCGCGATGCAACCTGCGCGCGGGCCTGGGCCGAGGCCCCGGTGGCAACCGCGGCCACGAAAATCATAGCGTAAGAGAATGGTCGCTTCATCTTATTTCACCGCCGATGGCGGAGCGTATGGCGTTGTGCGTGCGACGTACGTCTGCACCTGGAACTCGGTGTCGACGAGCGACTCACCCTTCTTCACTCGCGCCTTGGTCTGGGCGGTGACGGGATGCAGCTTGATCTGCATCGTCACCGGCGCGATGATCCTGTTCAGTGAGCCGACGTTGCTGAGGAACTGGCCGACAGGGTGATATCCGCCGATCACGCCGAGCTTGTAGCGATAGGTGTCGAACTGCTCGCCCGGCAGAACCGGCATCGGCTCCACGCTCGCGAGATCGAGCCCGACACGACGCGCCGCAGTGGAGATGTCCTCCAGAAGCGCGGGCACTTCGTTGCTCCTCGGCACCAGCTGTCTCATGATCTTGAGACTCTGCTCGTACTCGGTCGCCTGCGCCTTGAGCTTCTGCAGACTTCCCTGGGCGATGTCCGCCTTGGCCTGCTGGTTTTTCTTGTCCAGCGAGTCCACGTGCGCCTGTATCACCGTCATCTCTGCCGACTTCGGCTTGTACAGGAAGTACCAGTATGCGCCGAGCAGGAGCACTGCACCCACGCCAATCGCGGCCATGGTCTGCTCACGCTTCGTCATGTTCGCGCCGAATGCCATTACTGCACCGCCGAGACTATGAGTGGAACGGTCTTCACTGCAAACGGCGGCGGAGGTTGAGTCTCCGCCTGCAATGTGAACTCCGTGACTTCCTTACCTTCGGCCTGCACCAGATCGGACTGCTTGAGCTGGACGTTCTGAATGAACGGCGACGCTTCGAGGGACTTCATGAAGCGCGTTAACGCCTGAATGTCGACCGTATGGCCGATGATCTTGAACTGAACCGTTTTGGCATCGGCGAGCAGTGAATCCGCCCGCTGCTTCTTCGCGCGATCCCGCGCCGCCGCCCTTTCGCGAGGCGACTGGGTGGTATTCGTGTCCGCGGGTGCCGCCTTCTTCGTTGTATCGGCAGCTGCCACGCTCTTTGGATTGCTGGTCTGGGAGACTTCGGTCAGCCAGGTGTACTGAGGCAGCGCGTTGCTGATCTCGTACATCAGGTGCGACCAGAGGTAGCGGGAGTCATCGATGGATTTGATCACCGCGATCTGCTGATAGAGCGAATCACGGGTCGCCTCGGCGCGCGCCTTCGCTGTGAGGACCGCGCTGTACTGCGCGGAATCCTTCACTGCTTTCGTTTCGCGCGACTCCAGCATCGCGGCTCTCGCCGTCTGGCTGATGAAGAGCAGGACGATAAGAGCGCCTGAAA
>C688J18823_10002312_pt1 | contig 11940 bp, 10 predicted proteins | sample HopSoiMetagenom1_FD_18823 | JGI IMG/M metagenome (IMG submission 18823) | reverse complement strand
GCCGCTCGGTTCCCTGCAGGCCGCCCGGCAGCTCGGCCGCTCGTACGAGCGGCTGGTGGCCTTTTCCAGCCTGTCGAAGCGCTCCAACGCGCCGGGCATGCGCTCCGGATTCGTGGCCGGCGACGCCGCGCTGATCAAGAAATTCCTTCTCTATCGCACCTACCACGGCTCGGCCATGAGCCTCTCCGTGCAGGCGGCCTCGATCGCGGCGTGGAACGACGAGGCCCATGTGCACGAGAACCGGCGCCTCTACGCCGAGAAGTACCGCGCCGTTCTCTCTCGGGTGAAAGCTCCCTTGGAGACCGAGATGCCGGAGGGCGGGTTCTACCTCTGGATCCGCACGCCAATCGACGACGCCGAATTCGCGCGCCGCCTGCTTGCCGAGCAGAACGTTCTCGTATTGCCCGGCAGCTACATTGCCCGTACGGTAGACGGCGTGAACCCCGGTACGAACCACATCCGTGTCGCGCTCGTGCCGCCTCTCGCGGAGTGCACGGAGGCGATCGAGCGCATCAGCCGCCTAGCCCAATCACTATGAATACCCAAGAGACCATCGATCAAGCGTGGGAAAACCGCAGCTCCCTCAACCCCGGCAACGCGCCCCGCAATGTGAAGGATGCGGTGGAAGAAGTCATTGCCGACCTGGACGCCGGGCGGCTGCGCGTGGCGGAAAAGCTGCAAGGCCAATGGCTGACCCGTCAATGGATCAAGAAAGCGGTGCTTCTCTCCTTCCGGCTGGAAGACAACCGCGTGATCGAAGGCAGCGGGACCCGCTACTACGACAAGGTGGCATCGAAGTTCGGACCGCAGTTCGATTTCGGCTCGGCCGGGTTCCGGGTGGTGCCGCCGGCTATGGCGCGCCGCGGCGCCTTCATCGCCCGCAACGCGGTGCTAATGCCCTCCTACGTGAACATCGGCGCGTACGTCGACGAAGGCACCATGGTCGACACCTGGGCGACCGTCGGCTCGTGCGCACAGATAGGCAAGAACGTCCATCTCTCCGGCGGCGTGGGCATCGGCGGCGTGCTGGAGCCGCTGCAGGCGAACCCGGTGATCATCGAGGACAACTGCTTCGTCGGCGCGCGCTCGGAGGTCGTCGAGGGCGTGATCGTGGAAGAGAACAGCGTGATCTCGATGGGCGTGTTCCTCGGCCAAAGTACCCGCATCCTTGACCGCGCCACTGGCGAAATCCTTTATGGGCGCGTCCCGGCCGGATCGGTGGTGGTTTCCGGCAATTTGCCCTCTCCAGACGGGAAATACGGCCTGTATTGCGCCGTGATTGTAAAAAAGGTGGACGCAAAGACGCGGGCGAAGACCAGCCTGAACGAACTTCTGCGAGGAGATTAAACTAGCCAAAATCAAGGGGGGCTCAGATGTCAGCAATGAAGCGTCTGTTCCAGGTCATGGCCGACAAAAAGGCGTCGGACATCTTCATCTCCGTGGGCGCGCCGATCAACATCAAGATCAACGGCGTCGCCATGCCCGTGAATCAGACCATCATGACGGCAGACACGGTTAGGGAGCTCCTCTACCAGGTGCTGAATGAGCGCCAGGTGAAGGAATACGAGGACGAGATGGAGCTCAACACCGCGTTCCAGCTCGAGGGCGTAGGCGCCTTCCGCATCAGTGCCTTCCGCCAGAAGGGCTCGCCGGCGGTGGTGGTTCGCTTCATCCCGGGCTCGATTCCGGCGCTCGACACGCTGGGCCTGCCCCAGGTGCTGAAGGAAGTCATCATGCAGAAGCGCGGCCTGATCCTGATGGTTGGCGCCACCGGCTCGGGCAAGTCGACCTCGCTCTCCTCGATGCTCGACTTTCGCAACGAGCGCAAGTCCGGCCACATCCTGACCTTGGAAGACCCGATCGAGTTCATCTTCCAGAACCGCAAGTCGATCGTGAACCAGCGCGAGGTCGGCACCGACACGAAGGCGTTCGAGATCGCGCTGAAGAATGCTCTGCGGCAGGCGCCGGACTGCATACTGATCGGCGAAATCCGCGACAAGGCAGCCATGGCGATGGCGCTGGCGTACGCGCAGTCGGGCCATTTGTGCCTCGCTACGCTGCACGCGAACAACAGCTACCACGCGATGAACCGCATCATCAACTTCTACCCGCTGGAGAACCGGCCGAGCTTGCTGCTCGACCTGTCGGCGGCATTGCAGGCCGTCATTTCGCAGCGCCTGGTGCGCACGAAGACGGGCGCGCGCGTCGCGGCGGTGGAAGTGCTGCTCAATACGCGCCATATCGCCGAGCTGATCGAAAAAGGCGAGATCAACGAGATCAAGGACGCGCTCGAAAAGAGCATGGCGCCCGGCTCGCAGACCTTCGAGCAGGCGCTCTTCAAGCTCTTCATGGAAGGCAAGATCAGCCAGGAAGAGGCGATGGCGAACGCCGATTCGGCCACCAACATGCTTTGGCTCATCAACCAGGCCACCGCTGGCGAGATCAGCGGGCAGGCGGCGCCGCCGAAATCGCAGCCCTCCGGCGGCGGCGAGAAGTCCGGCGACAAGCCCGCGCCCGACAACTCCTTCAACAACTTCAAGATCGACATGAATGCCTGAAGGCGGGGCGCTCGAGCTTACTAGGCAACTCATCGAGCGCCGGTCGATCACCCCGGACGACGGCGGCTGCCAGGATCTCATCGCCGCGCGCCTGCAGAAGGCCGGCTTCCGCTGCGAGTCGATGAAGTTCGGCGAGGTGACCAATCTCTGGGCGCGCCGCGGCGGCGCGCATCCGGTGGTCTGCTTTGCCGGCCACACCGATGTAGTGCCGACCGGCCCGCTCGCCGAATGGCGCTCCGACCCGTTCGTGCCGACGGTGCGCGAGGGCAAGCTATTCGGTCGCGGCGCGGCCGACATGAAGTCCTCCATCGCCTGCTTCGTGGTCGCAGCCGAGCGCTTCGTGGCGGAGCGACCCCAGCACTCCGGCTCGATCGCCCTCCTCATCACCTCGGACGAGGAAGGCCCGGCGGTCGACGGCACCGTGCGCGTGGTGGAGAAGCTAAAAGCGCGCGACGAGCTCATCGACTACTGCATCGTGGGCGAGCCGAGCTCGGTCGACATCCTCGGCGATACGCTGAAGTTCGGCCGCCGCGGCTCGCTTTCCGGCAAGCTGACGGTGCGCGGTGTCCAGGGACACGTCGCCTACCCGCATCTCGTGAAGAACCCGATCCATCTACTGGCCGCACCGCTGGCCGAGCTCGTGCGCACGCAGTGGGACAAGGGGAACGACGCCTTTCCGCCGACCAGCTTCCAGGTGTCCAACATCCACGCCGGTACGGGCGCCGGAAACGTCGTGCCCGGGACCGTGGTGGTCGACTTCAATTTCCGCTTCTGCACCGAAAGCACCGACGCGTCGCTCAAAGCCCGGGTCGAAGCGATACTGCAGAAGCACGACCTCGACTACATGATGGAATGGACGCTCGGCGCGAAGCCTTTCCTCAGCCGGCAAGGCCGGCTCTCGCGCATCGTGGTCGATGCGGCGAAGCGCCATACCGGCGTCACCGGCGAGCTCTCCACCACGGGCGGCACCTCGGACGCGCGCTTCATCGTCGACATCTGCCCCGAGGTGATCGAGATCGGCCCGATCAACGTGAGCATCCATAAGCTGAACGAGCACATCGCGCTCGACGAGCTCGAGGTGCTGCCGCTCATCTATCTCGATACGTTGCGCGCCCTGCTCCCTTGACCCTGCGTGAGCTGATCGCGCGGACCGAGCGCAAGCTTCGGGCTGGGGAGCTCGATTACGGCCACGGCACGGGCAACCCGCGCGACGAAGCCGCTTGGCTGGTGCTGCGCGGCCTGGGCCTGCCGTTCGATGCCGATCTCGACCAGCCCGCGCCGGACGCGGCGCGCATCGAGACACTCACCGAGCGCCGGGTGGAGGAGCGCGTTCCGCTCGCGTATCTACTGAAGGAAGCCTGGCTTGCCGGACAAGCGTTCTACGTCGACGAACGAGTCATCGTCCCCCGCTCGCACATCGCCGAGCTGCTGCCGCGCCTCGCGCGACATCCGCCGCGGCGCGTGCTCGATCTCTGCACGGGCTCGGGCTGCCTCGCCATCCTCGCAGCGCATGCCTTTCCGGCAGCGACGGTCGATGCAACCGATATCTCTCCTGCCGCCCTAGCCGTCGCGCGGAAGAATGTCGCGCGCCATCGCCTAGGACGACGCGTACGCCTGAAGCGTTCGGATCTCTTCGATGGGCTGCGCGGCGAACGCTACGACCTCGTCCTCTCGAACCCGCCGTACGTCAGCTCGCGCGCGATGAGCGGCCTGCCGCCGGAATACCGCCACGAGCCACGCCTCGCGCTCGCCGGCGGCGTCGATGGGCTCGACCTCGTCGCGCGGCTGCTTGCGCAGGCGCCGCAGCATCTGGAAGCGGACGGCCTTCTGCTCTGCGAGGTGGGCGACGGCAAGGCGGCGCTGCGCCGGCGCTTTCCGCGCCTCCCCCTCGAGTGGCCGAAGGCGCAGGTGTTTAGTTATCGACCCGCCAGAATGGCGCGCGCTTCGCCAACGCCTCCCAATCGCGCCGCGCGCGCGCGATAAGGGGCTTTTCCCGCTCTCGGCGCGCAAGCGCGGGCGCTAGCCGTCGCGCGACGGCAATGTCGTTCAGCTCTCCGAGATCGTCCTGCAGCCGCTCGAGCGCCGCGAGGTATCGCGCCATTGCCGCGCCCGGGAAGGCGCTGGCGAATGCATCCGCCCCATATCGCAGCCGCTTCACGCGAATGCGCAGCGCATGGCGGGCGGCGCGGTCGCTCCAATCCGTGCGGCGCGCCGCCTTCATCGCCTTGCGGTGCAGACGATCGAGTGCCTGGGCGCCGAAACGCACGAGCGGTTCTTCAGTCGTGCGCCACGGTGCTTCCTCTATCCAGCGCAGGACGCGCACCAGCATCTCATTGAACGCCGGCGACGCGACCAATGACCGCGCCGCGCGCCGCGCGCGGCGCGCAGAAGGCGACGAGGGAGCGACGACATCCCAGTCGCGCGCCATACCGAGAACCGGACTGATCGCACGCAGGCGCCACCGGATCGATGCGCTGTCGGGCTCGAGCGCCTTGAACGTGCCGAATAGGGCGCGCAGCCGGCGCACTCCGACGCGCAGCTGGTGCAGGTATTCGGGATCGTCGGACGCCGCCATGCCTTCCGCGTTGGCCGTGATCTGCTCGAGGGCCGCGCCGGCCAGTCGCGCTAACGCGTCGTGGGGCGCGGCATCGCGCAGGTCCGGTCGCCGCCACTTGCGCGGCTCCTCCCCCTTGCCCAGCGCGAGCCGGTACCCGCGCTCGGCCTTGCTGGCGAGCGACCAGCGAAGCTCGAGCGGCGCGACCAGCGATTGCGCGTAGCGCAGCAGGCGGGCAGCGGCGCCGCTTTTCAATTCGAGCTCGAGCTCGAGGAGCGGCGCTCGCTTTGCACCGGCGACTATCACGCCGCGGTCGAGCGCCACTTCAACGGCGCCATCCTTGAAGCGCACGTCGGCGGCGCGGCGCGTGAAGCGTGTCTCGAAGAGCGGACGCAGGCGCCGATGCAGCGATGCGAGGTCCACTCCGCTCGCCTGCCGGATCTCTTGCAGCGGAAGGCGCGCGATGTCGAGCAAGCCCCGCGGCACGGCGGCCTCCCATTCGCCGCGTACCCCGGGCGCGCGCTCGCACTTGAACGCCTGCAGCCAGGCGCGCCCCACGCGCCGCAGCCGCAGGGCCGCGCGCGCTCGGCTCAGCTCACGCGACGGCGTGTCGAAGTAGATCGAAGAAAGCGCGACCGCCGGACCCAGCGCGAGCTCGCGCTCGGCGCGCGCTGCAGTGCGCAGCGCGAGGCGAAACTTCAATTCGCGCTCGATCGGCATGAGGGGAAATGGGGTGGCCGATGGGACTCGAACCCACAACAACAGGGATCACAACCCTGGACTCTACCTTTGAGCTACGGCCACCATCTGATCGTTGGCCTGCCCGACAAGACTCGAACTTGTAACCCCCAGCTTAGAAGGCTGGTGCTCTATCCGGTTGAGCTACGGGCAGTCCGCGAGCAATACCAAATTCCTGGTCGGGGCGAGAGGATTTGAACCTCCGACATCTTGCTCCCAAAGCAAGCGCGCTACCAGACTGCGCCACGCCCCGAAAAAGGCGGCAAATGATACCCTTAGCGCATCTTTAGAGCAACGCGAGTTGCTTGCGACAGGGGTGCATTTCTGCTACAAAAGCGCCTCACTTTTTCAGGCTAGGCTGCACCGCAAATGGCTGTTGAACTGACGAGAAAGACCTTCACGCCCTACGCTGCCAAGAAGGGCGAGGAGTACATGAATGCCAAGCAGCGCAGCCATTTCCGCAAGATCCTGGAGACGCTGAAGGCCGAGCTTTCGCAGGAGATCGACCGCACCGTGCACACCATGCAGGACGAGGCCACGGTGTTCGCCGACCCGAACGACCGCGCGAGCCAGGAATCCGACATGGCGCTCGAGCTTCGCAACCGCGATCGCGAGCGCAAGCTGATCAAGAAGATCGACGAGACGATCGCGCGCATCGACGCGAACGAGTACGGCTACTGCGACAGCTGCGGCGTGGAGATCGGCCTGAAGCGCCTCGAGGCGCGGCCGACGGCGACGCTTTGCATCGATTGCAAGACGCTCGACGAGCTGCGAGAACGCCAGGTCGCTAAATAAATAAAAACGGCGCCCTCGGCGCCGTTCTGGTCTTTAGCTGTTCGACTTGGCCGTCTCGCCCTTCGGCTCGACGGCTTTCATGCTGAGGCGCACGCGTCCCTTGTCGTCGGCCTCGAGCACCTTGACCTTCACGATCTGGCCTTCCTTCAGGTGATCGGACACGGCGTTGACCCGCTCGTGGCTGATCTGCGAGATGTGCAGCAAGCCGTCGCGGCCGGGCATCAGCTGGACGATGGCGCCGAAGTCGAGCAGTCGCAGCACCGGGCCTTCATAGATCTTGCCGACCTCGACGTCCGCGGTGAGCTCCTGGATTTTCTTCTTCGCCGCCTCGCCGCCCTCGGCCGAGACGCAGGCGATGGAAATGGTGCCGTCGTCCTCGATCTCGATGGTGGTGCCCGTCTCTTCCTGGATGCCGCGGATCACCACGCCGCCCTTGCCGATGACGTCGCGGATCTTGTCGGGGTTGATCTTGATCTTGATGATGCGCGGAGCGAACGTGGACAGCTCGCCGCGCGAGCCCTCGATCGCCTTCTTCATGATGTCGAGGATCGACAGTCGCGCCTCGCGCGCCTGGTCGAGCGCGATCTTCATGATGCCTTTGTTGATCGACTCGATCTTCAGGTCCATCTGTAGCGCGGTGACGCCCTTGTCGGTGCCCGCCACCTTGAAGTCCATGTCGCCCAGGTGGTCCTCGTCGCCGAGGATGTCGGACAGCACGGCGAAACGGTTGCCTTCCTTGATGAGGCCCATCGCGATGCCCGCGACGTGCGCCTTGATCGGCACGCCGGCGTCCATCAGTGCGAGGCTGCCGCCGCAGACGGAGGCCATCGAAGAGGAGCCGTTCGACTCCGTAATCTCCGACACGACGCGGATCGAATAGCCAAACTCTTCCTGCGAGGGCAGCAGGCCCACCAGCGCCCGCTTGGCGAGGCGACCATGCCCGATCTCGCGGCGCTTCGACGGCCCCATGCGGCCGGTCTCGCCGGTGGCGTACGGCGGCATGTTGTAGTGGAACATGAAGCGCTCGCGGTACTCGCCGGACAGCGCGTCGATGATCTGCTCGTCGCGCCCCGTGCCGAGGGTGACGGTGACGAGCGCCTGGGTTTCGCCGCGCGTGAAGAGCGCGGAGCCATGGGTGCGCGGCAGCACGCCGACGCGCGTGGTGATGGGGCGCACGGTGCGCGTGTCGCGGCCGTCGATGCGCGGCTCACCATCGAGGATCTGGCTGCGAACGATGGACGACTCGAGGTTGAAGGCAATTTCCTTCACCAGGTTGCCGGCGGGGCCGCCCTCCTGGCCGACGCCGACCGCCTCGAAGATGCGTTTCCAGATCGCGTCGATCGCTTCCGAGCGCGCTTTCTTCTGCTTGATGCAGAACGCCTCGCGCAGGTCCGCTTCGGCGAGCTCCTTGACCCGCGCGATGAGCGCTTCGTCCTTCGCCGGCGGCTCGAACTGCCAAGCCGGCTTGCCGGCGACCTCGGCCAGCTCGTGGATCGCCTGGATCGCGACCTGCATCTGCTCGTGGCCGTAGACCACGCCGCCGAGCATCACGTCCTCGGTGAGCTCGAGCGCCTCGGACTCGACCATCATTACGCCCTGCTCGGTGCCGGCGACCACCAGGTTGAGCTTCGATTCCTTGAGCTGCGTGGCGGTCGGGTTGATCACATACTCGCCGTTCACGTAGCCGACGCGGCACGCGCCGATAGGGCCATTGAACGGAATGCCGGAAATAGTCAAAGCAGCCGATACCGCCAGCATGGCCGGGATGTCGGAATCGACTTCGGGATTGAGCGACAGCACCTGCGCCACGACCTGGACTTCGTTCAGGAAACCGTCCGGGAAGAGCGGGCGAATCGGTCGGTCGATCAGGCGCGAGGTCAGCGTCTCCTTCTCGGAGGGGCGTCCTTCGCGTTTGAAGAAGCCGCCGGGGATCTTGCCGGCCGCGTACGTCTTCTCGACGTAGTCGACGGTGAGCGGAAACCAGTCCTGGCCGACCTTCGGCACCTTCGCGCCGACGACGGTGGCGAGGACCACGGTATCGTCCATGCTGCAGATGACAGCGCCATGCGCCTGACGGGCGATCTCGCCGGTTTCGAAGCTGACTTGGTGTGCGCCGAACGTGAATGTTTTCTTAATGGGATTCAAAGGAGTCCTCTCAGGCTGCAAATAAAAAACGCTCACCGCGCGGTGAGCGTCCTTTTACTGCGGCATCGGGAAAATTACTTGCGTAGGCCCAGCTTCTCGATCAGTCCGCGGTACTTGTCCGCGTCCTTGCGCTTCAGGTAATCGAGCAGCTTGCGCCGCTGGCTCACCATCACGAGCAAGCCGCGCCGCGAGTGGAAATCTTTGGTGTGGGTCTTGAAATGCTCGGTGAGGCCGTTGATGCGCTCGGTGAGGAGCGCCACCTGAACCTCGGGCGAGCCCGTGTCCTTGCCGGAGCGCTGGTACTGCTTCACGACCTGCGCTTTTTGCGGGACCTGCAATGCCATTGCTTCTCTCTTTCGCTGTCTTCGTAGTCAAATTTTTGAGCCGGCGATTTTAACCGATGCGCCGTCCCCGTCACAAGGTTTTTCGATGTTTATCAGCCGCTTGTGTCAGCCCGCGGGTAAGCCGCAGCGCGCGCAGGACGCCTTCGGGCGCGGCGTAGCCGAGGCCGATCACGGCGCCGTCCACCCGATACAAGGCCCGCACCCCCTCGCGCACGTCGCTGATTTTCAACGACTGGCCGTTGCGCAGGCGGATCTCCGCGGCCGCGTCGAGCTCGACGCGAGGCAGTCCCTCCAGCAGCGAGGCGAGCGATCGAAGCGTCGCGCGTCGCTCCGGCGCATCGCGCAGCTCATCGAGCGTCACGGCGTCGCCCACGCTGAAGCGGCCCGAGCCGGTCCTGCGCAGGACGGCAAGGTGCGCCACGGTCCCGAGCGCGGCCCCGATATCCTCGGCGAGCGTGCGGATATAGGTCCCCTTGCTCACGCGCGCGCGGATTTCCAGTCGGTCGCCTTCCTGCGCCAGTAGCTCGAGGTCGTGGATCACCACGCGGCGCGGCTTACGCTCGACGTGGCCGCCCTTGCGCGCGATCTTGTAGAGCGGCACGCCTTTGTGCTTGAGTGCCGAGTGCATGGGGGGTAGCTGCTCGATCTCGCCGTGGAAGCGGCCCAGAGCCTTTTCGACCTCTTCTGCCGACACCGACACGGACCGGGTCTCGAGCACCGCACCTTCCGCGTCACCGGTGTCGGTGCGCTCGCCGAGCTTCACGGTCGCGAGGTATTCCTTGTCGGCGTCGAGCATCGGGCCGGCGAACTTCGTGGCCTCGCCGAAAAGAATCACGAGCAGCCCGGACGCCAGGGGATCGAGCGTCCCGCCGTGGCCGGCTTTGCGCGCGCCGAGCAGACGCTTCGCTTCCTGCAGCGCCGTGTTGGAGCTCAGGCCGACGGGCTTGTCGAGGAGCAGCGCGCCGTCGATCATTTTTTCGCGTTGGCTTGGTCGATGAGGCGCGACAGGTGATCGCCGCGCGCCACCGATTCGTCGTACTCGAAGCGCAGCTCCGGCGTGGTGTAGAGCTTGATCCGCTTGGCGAGCTGCGAGCGAAGAAAACCGGCCGAGCGCTTGAGCCCCTGCAGGGTGTCCTCGAGCTTCTTGGCCTCGAGCAGGGTGAAGAACACCTTGGCGTGCGACAAATCCGGCGACACGTCCACCGAGGTGATGGTCAGCATGCCGACGCGCGGATCGCGCATCTCGCGGGCGATCAGGTCAGACAATTCGCGCTGGATCAAGTCACCCAGCTTCTGCGGGCGACCCGAGGTTCTCCCAGCGGCTTTCTTCACAGCGTCCTCGCCACCTCCAGGACTTCAAACACCTCGAACTGGTCCTTCTCCTGGAGGTCGTTGAAGTTCTTTACCGACATGCCGCACTCGAAGCCCGCCTTCACCTCGCGTACGTCGTCCTTGAAGCGCTTGAGCGAGTCGATCTCGCCGGTGTGGATGACGACGTTGTCGCGCAGCACGCGCAGCTGCGCACCGCGCTTCACCTGGCCCTCGAGCACGTAGCAGCCGGCAATCGTGCCGACCTTCGAGATCTTGAACACCTGGCGCACTTCCACCAGGCCGATGACCGATTCCTTTTTCTCCGGCGCGAGCATGCCCGAGAGCGCGGCCTTGATCTCGTCCACCGCCTCGTAAATGATGTTGTAGTACTTGATCTGGATGCCCGAGGACTCGGCGAGCTTGCGCGCCGACGCATCGGCGCGGGTATTGAAGCCGATGATCACGGCGCGCGCGGCCATCGCCAGGTTGACGTCGGACTCCGTGATGCCGCCGACGCCGGCGTGCACCACCGTGACCTTCACCTCGTCGCTACCCAGACGCGTAAGGGCGTGGATCAGCGCCTCTTGCGAGCCCTGCACGTCGGCCTTGATGACGAGGTTCAGCGCCTTTTTGCCGCTCTCGGCCATCTGGTCGAACATGTTCTCGAGCTTCGCCGCCTGCTGCTTGGCGAGCTTCACGTCGCGGAACTTGCCCTGGCGGAAGAGCGCGATTTCGCGCGCCTTTTTCTCGTCGGTGAGGACCATCATGTCTTCGCCGGCGTTCGGCACTTCCTGCATGCCCTGCACTTCGACCGGGATCGACGGACCGGCGGCCTGGATCGGCTTGCCATTCTCGTCGAGCATCGCGCGCACGCGGCCGAATACCGCGCCGGTGAGCAGGATGTCGCCGCGGTTGAGCGTGCCGGAGGTAACGAGGAGCGTCGCGACCGGACCGCGGCCCTTGTCCAGACGCGCTTCGATCACCACCCCCTTAGCCGGTGCATCGACCGGCGCCTTGAGCTCGAGCACTTCGGCCTGCAGCAGGATCTGCTCTAGAAGATCGTCCACGCCGGCGCCGGTCTTCGCCGACACCGGCACGACCGGCGAGTCGCCGCCGAATTCCTCGGGCACCACGCCATGGGCGAGAAGCTCCTGCTTCACCTTATCGGGATTGGCCTCGTGCTTGTCGATCTTGTTCATCGCCACGACGAGCGGCACTTCCGCCGATTTCGCGTGGTTGATGGCCTCGATGGTCTGCGGCATCACGCCGTCGTCGGCCGCGACTACGAGCACCACGATGTCGGTGACCTTCGCGCCGCGCGCCCGCATCGCCGTGAAGGCTTCGTGGCCCGGCGTGTCGAGAAACGTGATCACACCTCGCGGCGTCTTCACGTGGTACGCACCGATGTGCTGCGTGATACCGCCCGCTTCGCCCGCCGCGACCTTGGTGCGGCGGATGAAGTCGAGGAGCGAGGTCTTGCCGTGGTCGACGTGGC
>C688J18823_10002311_pt1 | contig 11943 bp, 14 predicted proteins | sample HopSoiMetagenom1_FD_18823 | JGI IMG/M metagenome (IMG submission 18823) | reverse complement strand
ATCTCACTGCCATACCGGGCACCGGATCCCTGTTCGAGCGAAGCCCCGGTCGCGTGGTTCCTGACTGGCTCGAGCACTTGGTTCCGACCGACCAGTCGACCTGAGCTAGGTGCCCGGTGCGCCGAGATCGTACCCCCGCGCCCTCGGCGGCTTCCAATCGGACGGAGCGTCGATCGGGAGGGTGATCGGCTGCTGTTCTATCTCGGGTTCGTCCTGAGGCGCCTCGACGGCGACCTCGCGGACGGCCTCTCGGGCCGGTGCTTGCAGCGCGTTGCTCGCGCGTTCCCAGTAGCGGCGCATCGTCGGCATCCCACCGGCTCCGACCGCGACGATGAACACGCCCACGATCACCGCGAGGACCGCGTAGTACAGCCCGATGACGATCGGGGGCGCGATCTCTAGCTGGTCCAAAGCAGCGAAGACACCGAACGTGACGATCGCGAGCGCCGCGAGGCGAGCGACCAACGCCCCGCCGGCAACCGAGGCCAGCATCGCGCGGAGCACATCGCTGACCACTTCGGCGATCGCCGCCGCGATCACAAGAACCAGCACCGCGACGAACACGTTCGGGAGATACGCGATCACCCCTTCGATGAGGTCGCTGATCGGGTTCGGCCCGAACACGCTGAAGGCGAGTTGCAACCCGAACAGGAAGACCGCCCAGAACGTCACCGCCCACAACACATCGAAGGCATCCACGCCGGCCCTCTCGAGCGGTCGCCGGAGGATCCCCCGCTGGACCCATCCGTCGAACCCGATCCGCTCGAGCACGCGACCCACGCTCCACGCGACCGCCATCGCGATCACGTCGCCGACGAAGACGATGACGACGAACGCGACGAGCTTCGGGGCGAATGTGGCGACGTGGGACCAGGCCTCGTTCAGACCTTGCTGCACGTCGATAGCCAGCATGTCGCCCTCGCTCGCCGTCCGCGCGGCGCCGCTCCTGCGAGGCCTCTACCCAGCAACGGCTCGAGCGATGCGCGCCCGGGCATCACCGCAGCCTTCGGCGCCTTGACAACGCCATGGACCCGCCTGGAAGACGAGCCCATGGCTGATGGGAAGACGCTGCGCGGGCCACGTTGGAAACCCGCGCGACCCCCTGGAGAGGAGAGGGGACGTCTTCCCGCACGCATGATTGAGCATCGGACGGCGATGCACAGTCCGTCGTCCAGCCTCCCCCGACGGGCGGACGCGGTATGGCGCAACTCGTTGCGGGCGGCTCAGCCTTTCCTGAGGGCGCTCCGGATCTTGTCGAGCATCGCTTGCTCACCGGCGCTGACCCGTTCGGCGCCGAAGCCCATGAACCCGCCTTCCTTCGCCGCGTCGGCGGCGGCTTGCGCGGTCACGATCAGCCACTCGCGGAAGGCGTCGGTTTCCTCCGGGGTCGCCTTGGCGGCGACGATCCCGTCGACCGCCCGCAGCTCATCGAGGATCTCGGCGGCGGCGGTCGGCGCGCTCGTCGGCTTGAAGTCCTTCGCCGGATTGTGCTTCTGCTGGATCATCGACTGGATGTCCAGCGCGACCGCGGCGAGCAGCTCCTCTTGGCTCGGTGGCACGGTGGCGGAGCGGATCGTCGCCATCCCTTCCTTCGAGATCTCGATCGGTCCTCCGGGGTCCGCGATGGTGAGCGCCATCCCCACGACGAACGGCGCTCGCCGAACGCGGTCCCATTCCTCGTCGCTGAAAGCCTCCTTGCCGGTCATGCGATCCTCCTTCAGTCGGTGTCGATCGTGAGCGAACGGAACATGGCCGCGACCGTGACCTCGTGGTCGGGGCGGTGCGACACGACGATCTCGTCGCCCGCCGAAACGGTTCCGGGCGCGACGACCCGGAGGTACGCCCCGGGCATCGCAGCGTCGGTGAACGTCTTGACCCAGCCAGTGATCCCCATCCACCCGCGGAACGTCGCGCAAGGGGCGCGCGGAGAGGTCACCTCCAAGACCACGTCGTCTCCGATCGTCCACGTTCTCCGATCAGCGCTCCGTTGACGTCGATGCCCTGCGTCGTGAGGTTCTCGCCGAAGAACCCGGACGTCAGGGTGCGGCCGAGCTCCCGCTCCCAGTGGTCGAGGTCCTCGCGCGCGTACGCGTAGACGGCCTGATCGTCGCCGCCGTGGTGCGCGTGATCGCCGATCGTGTCTCCGGCGAGCCCGCTGCCGGCGCCGCCGTCCATCGTGCCGGGCGCGCGCACCTCGATCGGACCCGGCGTGGGGCGCTTGTCGATGCCGGTCACGTGAGCGGTCTTGTACGGGTTGGGCTGCACGTGGGCGATGTTCACGCTGAGGAGCCGGCCGGGCGGTTGCATGCTCCGACACTAACGCGGCGCAAGATTCGCGCGCCCGGTGCCGATACACGGCCTATGCGCGATGAGGGGGATCGCTTCGTCGCATGGCGCCTGGACGACGCCCCGGCGACGCCCGGAGCCAACCTCGAAGAAGAGCGGATGGAACGTGCGCTGCTCGCCTACGCCCAGCGGTCGGCTGCTCGGGTGGGAGCGGAATGGTTCGCTGCCGAGTTCGCCCGCCGCGAGGAGGACGAGCGGCTTGAACGTGCGGTGGCGCCGCAAGCGGCTGTGGATGGGCACGTTGTCGACCCATCGCCCGAGCTGATGCTGGTCGACGCCTCGGTGGAGGACCAGGTTGTCGGAGGTGTGCCGGCGGGTCTCGGTCTTGCGCCGGCGCCGCAGCCCGCGATTGTCGACATCGAGACGACGCCGCGCGCGCGTCAAGCGATTGACGCGGAGGGTGGGGCGGCGCCACGCAGAATCTCGTCAACGGGTTGACGGGGCAACCCCCGCAACCGCTTGACGCTCTACCGAACGTCAGACCGTCAACCGGTTGCGATTCCGCGATGCGCGACCGCGAGCCGACGCCGGAACCGGTGATCCTCGAGCCCGAACCGACGCCACGGCCGGTGATCCTCGAGCCCGAACCGACGCCAGGGCGGCCGATCCTCGCGCCGGAACCGACGCCACAACTGGCGATGCGTCATCCGCACGTTCCGCGACCGCCCGCGCCGGAACCAACAGCCGAGAGGAAGCGACGGCGACGTCGCCGACAGACGGCAGACGCGCCGACGGCGTCCTTCGTGATCAGTGCTCCGGAGTGGGCACGCATGTCCCCAGGTGCTCGCCGGCTCTACGGACTCGATGCAGCACCGCACGCCGCCGGATCGGCCTGAGTCTTCGCGGCATCCACAGAACGAGACGCTCTCAGTCGGACGAGCGAGCCGAGTAACGGCTATCGTCGGTCCGGCCACGAAGCCACACAAACAAGACCTGGTGATGTCAGTGGTCATGCCCGCCAACACGGCGAACGCGGAAGAGATCGAGGTTGTCGTCGCCCATAGCGAGCGCGCGACCCTGCGTGTCGGGGACGTCTTCCTGAAGATCGACACCGATCAGACGCGCACCGACGTCGAGGTCGAGGCGATGGCTCTGGCACCGATCCCGACGCCGGAGGTCCTGTGGCGGAAGTCGCCTGTGCTGGCACTCGCCGCTCTCCCCGGGACTGCGCTCGGCGTCCTCGGCGAACCGTCGGCCGCGTCGTCGGCGGCGTGGGCCGCTGCGGGCGCGGCGGCACGGAAGCTGCACGAGGCGCCATTGCCGCCGTGGCGTGGCAAGAGCGCCGACGACATCGCGGCGCGTCTCGACGGCGCATGCGAGTGGCTCCTTGCGAACGACGCGCTTCCCCCCGACATGGTCACGCGCAATCGCCGGATCGCCGAGGCGGCGCTCCGCCCGTGGACGCCGGGGTTCGCGCACGGCGATCTGCAGATCACCCACGTATTCGTCGACGGTGACGAGATCACCGGCGTGGTCGACTGGTCCGAGGCCGGCCCAGGCGATGCGCTGTGGGACCTTGCCACCTTGACGCTCGGACACGAGGAGCGACTTGCCGACGTCGTCGCCGGCTACGGCAGCGACGTCGATCTCGACGTGATCCGCGCCTGGTGGTCGCTGCGGAGCCTGGTGGCATCCCCTTGGCTGATCGAGCACGGCTTCGACCCGAACACGCCGGGCTGCGAGTTCGACGTATTGAGATCGGCGACAGAGCCGGAGGCCGATACCATCAGCCCGTGACTTCGAGGATCTCCCACACGACGTTCGATTGCCGCGATGCCTTCGCCCTGTCCACGTGGTGGAAGCAGGTGTTGGGCTACACAGACGTGCCGGGCGATCCGAACGAGCCTGGGCACGTGGAGTGCATGATCATCGGGTCGGAGGCGGAGCCGAGGCTCCTGTTCATCGAGGTGCCGGAAGGCAAGCAGGTGAAGAACCGCGTCCACCTCGATCTGCAACCGACCGACCGTACGCGCGATGAAGAGATCGAACGGGTGATCGGCCTTGGGGCGAAACCGCTGCACGACCTTCGCAACGAGGACGGGAGCGGCTGGCTCGTTCTCGCCGATCCCGAGAGGAACGAGTTCTGCATCCTCCGCAGCCCGGCCGAGCGCGAGCAAGCCTGATCTTGATCGTCCGCTAGGCGGAGCTGCCCTCGAAGCGCTTCCAGTGCCCCTCGGAGATGACCTCGGCCCTTCCATCGATGACGCGGATCGCCGTCTCGTCGTCGATCGCGTACGTCGGGGCCGGTATCCCGGCGGCCCACTTCTCGATGTTGGCCATGGATGCGTCCTCGAAACCCTCGCCGCGATCCAGATGCGGATACAGCGTGAAGTCGACCAACCCGAGCGCTCGGTCGGCGTCCACCGCCTGATCGCTGCCCTCGGGCACGAACTGGAGATCGAACGCGGCGTCGCAGTTGTAGGGCGTCACCGCGATGCTCCCGGCGCTCACGCCGACGTACACGGTCTCATCCAGCGACGGCAGGAGATCTGCCAACCCCGACCGCCGCATCCAGTAGGTCAGGTAGAGGACGTCGCCGCCCCACACCAACAAGGCGTCGGTCTCCCGGACGGTGGGGATCCAACTGTCCTCTTGGATGCTCGGCAACGCGGTGAGCTCCAGTACGCCCAACGACTTCCAACCGAGGCCGGATAACGGGCTCGAGGCCGCACCGCTGATCGCCTGCCATGCCATGCCGCCACCGCCGGGGAAGGGATAGATCGCCGTCGGGATGACGAGAGCGCTGCAGTCGGCGATCGGTTTGCCCAGCAGGTCGACGAGGGCGTCGTTGATGCTCCGGTTTCTGATGCCGGAGGACGTGAGAAGAAACTTCATCCTGCCTCCTGAGATCGTGGACACCGGCGTATCACGAGTACGGCCTCACAGTTCGATCTCGGGCGCGACGTCCTGCAAGCCTTCGATCGACACCGCGATGAACTCATCGAGGGGTAAGCCGATGTTCGTCTCGACATCCGTGACCTCTTCGCGGTTCACGCCCGGTGCGAACGACTTCTCTTTGAGCTTCTTCTTCACGCTCGAGACCTTCATGCCGGCGGAGCGCTCGGGACGGACAAGCGCGGACGCCACCAGCAGGCCGGCGACCGCGTCGGCGTTGACCACCGCTTTGGACATCAGATCCGTGCGGTACTCCTCGTAGGCGTGCGCAAGCACGCCGTTGACCACGCGCTCGTCGACGTTCGCCTCACGGAGCCACTCGGCGGCGAGCCGGGCATGCTGTGCGCCGTCGTCACCGGTGTGGTCCTGGTCGAGATCGTGGAACAGACCGGTGAGACCCCACAGCTCCTCATCCTCGCCGAACCGGCGTGCGAGCGAGCGCATCACCCCCTCGACCGAGATCAGGTGGCGGAACGTCGTTTCCTTGAGGCACTGTTCGTGCGCGAACGCGTGCGCGCTGTCGCGATCCATCAACTCGGTCATCGCCGGATGATAGGCGCATCGGTCCTGCGCTCGGTCCGGTCCGCCGTGACAGACTCATCGGGTGGACGACGACGACCTCCTCAAGCGGGCGGAGCAGGCGTTGACCGAGATCAAGGTCAACCAGGGCTTGAGCGAGGAGCACGCGGCGGTGCTCGCCGCGCTGCGGATCCGGCTCACGGGCAGCGAGAGCAAGTCGCTCGAGGAGATGCTCGCCGCGAGCGAGGACCGGCCCGACGATCTCGGCGCGAAGATGGCGGAGGCCGAGGGCGGTGCGAAGCCCTCGCTCGACGATCTCTTGAGCCAACCGGACTCCAAGCCCGAGTGGCCTTCCTGACCGGACCGCGGCCGCGAGCGTGAGGAACGGCTGCGGATCAACGCCCCTGCGAGCGGCCCGACGCGCCGCGGTCGCGCGCATCACGATCGCCCGCGTCGGCGCTGTTGGCGCGCAACCGTTCGAGCCGCGCCACGACGGCACCGCGGCGCGCCCTCGGCGTCACGGCCGCCAGATCCTCCAGCACCTGATCGATCCTGCGGATGACGGACGGCGATCCCCCGGCGGCCACGACGAGGTCGTCGAACGCGAGGCCGACGAAGTCATCCCACATGAACACGGGCACCGTCAGCCGGACGGTGTCATCCGAGTCGCGGAACGTTCCTTCCGGGATCCGCCGACCGCTCAGCTGACGCAGGAGGTCGAAGAGTCGATCGACCACCTGCGACGCGGTCGTCTGGTCGGCGAAATTCTCGCTCAACGCCCGCTCACCGATATCCACGAGGGTTTGGATCCCGAACGCGACATCCTGGTCCATCGTCCGCTCCGGTCCGATCGCGACGGCGCGGCGAGCGGCCCGTTCATCGACGCGCCCGCCGTCACTCCCGTACCGGAACATCGGCGCGCCCTCTGCGATGAACATCCCGACCCCCACCGTCATCTCGAGATGCACGTCGGCCCGTTCCGCGAGATCGACGAGGGTGTCGTGATCGACGTGGTAGACGCTGCCGGCCTCGTCGGCGGCGATCGATCGGCCGCGATCGACGAGGTCGACGACTCGCTCCCCGGACCGCGGATACAGCTGGTCGATCAAGCCTCGGGTCTCGGTACCGACGGACTGGATGATCGAATCCACTTTGAGCGAGTTAGCGATGTGGTGCACGTAGGCGACGAGCACGACGATGTCGATGATCACGAGCGTGTACGAAACGACGATCGTGAGGCCCGGCACGTCGCCCGGATGGCTGAAGGAAAGCACCGCGCGCATCGCGAGCATCGCGTGCGCGAACGTTCCCACGAACACACCGATCGCGAACTGGCTCGGGCGATCCTGCAGGAACGGCCGGACGCTCCGCGGTGAGAACTGCCCCATCGCCAGCTGGACGACCACCGACGTGATCGTCAGCACCAGGGCGGTCAGCGAGACCATCGATGCCGCGATCGTCGACAGGATGATCAGGGCCGCGTTCGGATCGCCCGTCAGCAGCACGGACGTGAACGCATCGGGGAACGCCCTGTCGATCGCGAGCGTCAAGAACGCGAGACCGATACCCAACAGTGCGCACGCGAGCGGTATCAGCCAGAGGCTCGTGCGCAGCCGATGCCCAAGCCTCCGCGATGGACGCATGTGTGTGCGGTAGCCGCGGGTTCGCCGGCTAAACCTCTGGGCTCGTCTCCCTCCCGGTGCGCCGGAGGCTCGGGCGCGTGGTTAGGGCTGGTCGGCGCGGGTACGGTGCCCGAAGGCGCGGACCCGATAGTAGGAGCGGCTTGGGCAGATGCGGTTCGGACGATGGGAGGTCCAGCCGTTGGGTGGCGGGCTCGGATGCCTCGCGATGCTCCTGATCTCGATCGTCGCATCCGTCCTGTTGACCGTCGTCCTGAACCTGATGCTTCACTAGCGGCGAGCCGCGCCGGCGCCCTGCGCGGGAGTGTCCGCCCGCGGCTGCGGCACGCTTGCGCTGACAATTGGGCCTTCGTTGGTCATCATCTGTTGGACCCGAGAACTGCACTTCGATGATCGACAGGATCGCGACCCCGTCCCCGCCCACTGAATCGTCTGTGAGGCAACGCCTCGCACGACTTCGCTTGCGCTTCAAGGATCCGGCGCTCGAGGCCGAGTTCCGCGACGAGCGGTTCCATCTGAACCTCTGGAACGTCCGGTTCGCCTACCTGGCCGGGATCGCCCTCTGGATCGGATGGGGGCTGCTCCTGCGCCGATACATGCTCTCGCGCCTGGATCTCGACGTGGACGCCCAGTACCGGTTCGGCATCTTCATCCCGATGCTGCTCGTCGGGTTCGCATTCAGCTTCACGCGGTTCTTCGGCCGTGTGTGGGAATGGACCTCGTTCGCGATCGCGGTCGCGACGCTGGGGGTCTGGGTCGGCTACGCGACCAAGATCTTCACGCTGCCGCCCGAGTACGGGTACGTCGGAGTGATCCTCATCACCGCGTTCACCTACACGCTGCTGCGACTGCGGTTCTTCCTCGTCGTTCTGACGACGCTGATAGGCATCGCGGTATACCTGCCGGTCCTCTATACGGCTCGTTCGATCGTGCCGGTCACGGAGGTACTCGGAACGCTGTACCTCGTCTCGTTCGGCGGCTTGGGCTGCCTTGCCGCGTACTGGTTCGAACGCTTCGCGCGTCAGCTGTTCCTCCGCCAGCGGGACCTGAACCGCGAGCGGAGCCGTTCGGACGTCCTGCTGTTGAACATCCTTCCCGAGGCAGTCGTCCAGCGATTGAAGGCCTCGTCCGGCGAGCGGATCGCCGACGCCTTCGACGACGTGACCGTGATCTTCGTCGACGCGGTCGATTCGACGGCGCAGGCCGCTCGCTCGACGCCCGAGGAGTTCGCGGGCACGCTGGACGCACTCTTCCGCTGGTTCGACGCGCTCGCCGACCGCCACGGCCTCGAGAAGATCAAGACGATCGGTGACGCGTACATGGCGATGGCCGGCGCGCCTGTCCCGATGAAGGACCACGCCGACGCTGCGGTCGGCATGGCGCTCGAGATCCTCGAAGGCCACGCTGAGCTGCGTTGGCCGTCGGGCGACCCGATCCTCGTGCGCGGCGGGATCGCGACGGGCCCGGTCGTCGCCGGCGTGATCGGCGAGCGGAAGTTCGCGTACGACATCTGGGGCGACACGGTGAACCTCGCGAGCCGGCTGCAGGAGGCGGGCGACCCGGGTGAGGTGCTCGTGTCGCAGCGGACGGCCGACGTGATCCACCGCTACGGCTGCGGGCCGGTGCAGACCGTCGACATCAAGGGCAAGGGGCCCATGCAGGTGCGGGCGCTGCTGGATCCGCGGAGGTCGCCCGGCGTTGCACCCGCTGCGGAGCTGGAGTCTTCATGAGCACGTGGCTGCGGCGGGCGGTGCCCGCGCTCGTCGCGGTGCTGGCGTTGATCACGGTCGGGTGCTCGCCGTCCACACCGGTGGTCCAGCGCCCGTCCGGTCCGGGAAAGGGGACGATCGTCGTCGGGGTCTCGGGAGCGTTCGCCGAGAACCAGCTCGTCGCCGAGATGTACGCCGAGGTGCTCGAGCACGCCGGGTACACCGTGGAGCGTCAGTTCGACCTCCGCTCGCGGGAGGTCTCGCAGGCCGCACTTGAGTCCGGGCAGATCGACGTCAAGCCCGAGTACCTGTCTTCGCTGTTGCTGTTCCTCGACGCGAACGGCGAGCATTCGAACGATCCCGGCGCGGTGGCCGCGCAGGACGCGGGCGTCCTCGCGCCGCGCGGGATCTCGGTGCTGACGCCGTCGCCGGCGCAGGATCAGAACGTGTTCGTGGCCAACGCCCAGGCGGCGCAGCAGTTCGGGCTCACCACGATGTCGTCGGTCGCCGCCGTGGCGGGCGATCTGACGTTCGGCGGTCCACCCGAATGCCCCCAGCGCCCGTTCTGTCTCGAAGGCCTGCACGACACCTACGGCGTGCTGTTCCACGACTTCGTGCCGTTGGACGCGGGCGGCCCGCAAACCGTCGCGGCGCTGCAGGACAACGACGTCCAGGTCGGCCTGCTGTTCTCGACCGATCCGAACATCCGAGCGAACGGGTTCGTGCCGCTCGAGGACGACCGGCAACTGCAAGACGCCGAGAACATCACGCCGGTGATCCGCACGAGCGCGCTGAACGACGAGGTGCGACGGGTGCTCGACCGCGTGAGCGCCACCCTGACAACCGCGAAGGTCACCACACTCGTGGGCAAGGTGGTGCAGAACGGCGAGGACGTCCCGAGCGTCGCCCACGCGTTCCTGGTCGAGAACCGTCTGCTCTAGACGCGATCAGTCGTTGAAGATGCCGAACGTCATGTACGAGAACCGGATGTTCTGGTCGGCGGGCGCGGGCTTGTTCAGCCAGACGATCAGCTTCCCCGCCTCCTTGCCGTAGTCCGAGGTGAACGGGCGGATCTTCGCGCCCACCACCCAGTAGCCGGCGTAGTGGCCCTGGATGGTGACGACGACGTGGTTCTCGTCCTGACCGCCGCCCGAGTTGGGGATCGCAAACGCCGGCAGCAGCACCTTGGTGACCGACCTGTCCGAGCCGGCCGGCACGACGCCGGTTCCGGCTGCGGGGTACTGCGCACCGCTGTACGGACCGTAGAACGCGATCCCTCGCGTGAGCGTGCCGCCGCCTCCGGACGCCGACTGGGCCTGGGTGAGAACGGCGCCGGCAACGACGAGCAACGGTGCAGCGATCAGCGCGATGAAACGCCAACGGGTGGACATGGGCCCCTCCTTCTGCGAAAAACGGATCCTGCCGCCGCCTCGGGTGGCGCTGCAGATCCGGTGTCTGGAAAGACGAGCGCGACGCTATGGACCGCGACGCAGGCGGTCAAGGGGCCGTTGGGCGTTCGTTCAGAGGGCGTCGTGCCGGGTCTTCAACCCGGTCACGAGCATCTCGCAGATGTTGCTGTCGATGCCCGAACGGGTCTGCGAGGTCGGCACGAACTCGAGCGTCTTCGGATCGAACGTTCCCACCGACGCGACACGGCCCGTGAACCACACGAGCTTCGAGCCGGCGGGGTCGGTCTTGGGAACGACCGCGATCCCGCTCCCCTTCTGTACCTGCGTCCAGGTGCCGTCCGCGTTCTGCGTGACGGTCGTGGACCCGATCGTCTGGAACGTGAGCGTGCCGTGCGAGCTCGACAGCACGGTGTCGTAGGACCCCTGATAGTCGACCTGCACGACGTTGCCGCCGTCGTCGAGCGTGAGGAACCCCGGGTGACCGCTTCGTTCCTGCGCCGAGATGCTGAATGGGCAGACGCCGTCGAGCTGATAGCTGCGCGCCGGCCCGACGAACGGCACCCGCGTGGTCGCCTGCGCGGGCACGGCGAACGCGAGCACGGCGAGACAGGCGAGCACGAACGGAACGAGACGGCGCACGGGACTCCTCTCCTTGGTCTGCGCGGCAGCGAAGCCGCCGGGGGGTTGCAGGGTTGCAATGGTCCCATGCGGAACGACCGAGCGTCGAGCCGCCAAAGGTCGCTGGGTCTAGTTACCGCCGCCGATCCCGTCGAGGACCGCGCGGACCGCCGGCGCGTTCAGGTAGGCCGCCCCCCGCTCCGGCGAGAGGGACCCGGCGACCGCCCGAGCGATCGCTTCGGCTTCGGCGTACATCTGGGTCGGATCCGTGCCGGCCGCTCGTTCGGCGGCCGCAAGCGCGGCCCGGGTCTCCCAGCGCGCGAGCGGCGAGCCGAGTTGGTCGGCGACCGTGACGGCCCGCCTGAGCTCGACGACCGCTTCGTCGGCGAGGCCTTGCCGGGTGAGCGCCTGGCCGAGCGTCTGCAGCGCGAGCGCCTCGTACTTCGGGCGCCCGCCCGAGTACGCCATCTCGAGCGCGCGCCGCGACCACGTCACCGCGTCGTCCAGCTGACCAACACCAAGCTCGAGCTGCGCTCGCGCCACCGCCAACCGTCCGGAGACGAGCCAGTGCTCCCACGCCTGCACCTCTTGCGCGTCGTCCCACACGCTCGGCCACAGCCGCTCGACGGTGCCGAACTCGCCCAGCAACAACTCGGATGCGATCAGATCCGCGCGCGCGTTCATCCACGGCATGTTGAAGTCCGACGGGCCGAGACGATCCGCGACCGTCTGGCTGCGCTCGCGTGCCTCCTCGAGCGCGAAGATCTCGCGCAGAGCCAACGTCGAGTAGTTGATGACGACGCTGGC
>C688J18823_10002310_pt1 | contig 11944 bp, 9 predicted proteins | sample HopSoiMetagenom1_FD_18823 | JGI IMG/M metagenome (IMG submission 18823) | reverse complement strand
CAGCCGCTACGGCCTCGTTACCGTCGCCGGAGACCGGGTCGCGAGGTTTGCCGAGCGGCCGGCGGGGCCCGGGCCGGGGCTGGTAAGCGGCGGCGTCTACGCGCTGCGCCGCGCCGTGGTGGAGAGCGTCGCCGCCGAGGGTTCGCTCGAGGGCGACCTGTTCCCGCGACTCGCCGTAGCGGGGCGGCTGCGCGGCTTCATCTACGAAGGGTATTTCGTCGATATCGGGGTGCTTCCGGACCTGGCGCGGGCGCGGCGCGAACTTCCCGAACGGGAGCGGCGCCCCGCCGCCTTCCTCGACCGCGACGGCGTGCTGAATCACGATGACGGATATATCGGCTCGGTGGCGCGTTTCCGCTGGATCGACGGGGCGCGGGAAGCGGTGAAAGCATTCAACGACGCAGGGCTGTTCGTGTTCGTCGTCACCAATCAGTCGGGCGTCGCGCGCGGCCTCTATACCGAAGTGGATGTCGCGCTGGTGCACGGCCATCTCGCCGCGGAGTTGGCGGCGGTCGGCGCGCATATCGACGACATCCGCTATTGCCCGTTCCACCCGGAGGGCAGCATTGCCGAGTATTGCCGGGTGAGCGAATGGCGCAAACCCGCCCCCGGCATGATCCGGGACCTGCTCGAATGCTGGCCGGTTGACCGGCAGGCGAGCTTTCTGATCGGCGACCAGGAGAGCGATCTGGCCGCGGCGGCCGCGGCTGGCATCGAGGGGCATCGGTTTCCCGGCGGCAGCCTCGCCGCTTTCGCGGCCCCGCTGCTTGCCCGCTCGCCGGCCGGGCGATCCGACGCAGCGGCCCTTTCGGGTTCCGCTTTTGCGGCTAAGCCGTTATGATCCGGATGCTACGGCGCGCAAAGGGGGGCCGCGGCCGCGTTGGCGATGCACCTTCCGTCCTGACTTAGTCACCACAGTTTGGAACCAACCATGGTCGATTTCGTCCGCCGTGCCCAAGCGATAGCGCGCGAAGCTAGCGCCATCGGCGGGGTGCGGCCGCTCGGCACCGGGGCGATCGCCAAGTTTTTGGGCTCGCTGAACATCTGGTTCTGGGGCATCGTCGGGCTGCCGACGCTGATCGCCGGCGTCTATTTTTTCGGCATCGCCTCCGACCTTTATACATCGGAGGTCAAATTCGTCGTCCGCGGCCCGAGCAAGGGGCCGGCTAGCGCAATTTCCGCGATGCTCAGCGGCGGCAGTCCGGCGGTGACGGAAGACACCTTTGCCGTTCATCAGTATTTGCTGTCGCGCGATGCGGTGCGCCGGCTCGAGCAGGAAGACAATTTACGTGCGCTGTTGAGCCGGCCGGAGGGCGACCTGCTGACGCGGTTTCCCGGGTTCTGGTTCTGGCGCAAGGACTTCGAGGCCCTCTACGGTACATACGGCCGTTTTGTCTCGGTGGAGGTGGACGGCAGCAGCGGAGTCAGCACCTTGCAGGTGAAGGCCTACCGCCCGGAGGACGCCCAGCTGATTGCGAGCGCGCTTCTCAGGTTCAGCGAGCAGCTGGTCAATGCCCTGAACCAGCGTGCCCGCCAGGATGCGCTATCCGCCTTCCAGCGCGAGGTAGAAACCACCCAGGAGAAGATCACCCAAAGCCAAGCCGAGCTGACCACCTATCGCATCAAGCAGAAGATGCTCGACCCGAAGAGCGCCTCGGCGGGGCCGCTTGAGCTGGTGGGCCAAATGTCGGCGCAAATGACCAGCTCCAAGGCGCAACTCGCCGAAGTGCTGAGGAATGCGCCGAACAGCCCGCAGATCCCGCTGATCCGCACTCGTATCGCCTCGCTCGAAAAGCTGATTGGGGAAGAGCGCGCCAAGATCACCGGCGACAGCGATTCGGTGGCGACCACTCTGGCCGACTACGAGCGCCTCGACCTTCAGAAGTTGCTCGGAGAGAAGACGTTGGTCTCCGCCTTCACCTCGCTCGAAGCGGCGCGGCTCGAAGCCCAGCGGCAGCAGCTTTTCCTAGAGACCATCACCCAGCCCAATTTGGCGGATTACCCGCTCTATCCCAAGCGGTTCGCGTCCTTTGGGACGGTCGCGGTCACCTGTCTGCTCGCCTACGGAATTGCGTGGCTGCTGGTTGCCGGCATCCGTGAGCACGCCGGGGCCTGACCGGCATGCTCCTCGGAGTGCGCCAGTTATGGCGTGAGTTTGCGATGCAGCGCGACGTTGTCGGCGGCATCATGATGCGTGAGCTAATGACCAAATGGGGCCGCCGCAATCTCGGCTTCGCTTGGCTATTTTGCGAGCCTCTGGTCTTCGCTTTTCCGGTCATCGCGGTGTGGTCGCTGGTCCGCGCGCCATACGAGCATGGCTTGCCGATGGTGGCGTTCATCTGGAGCGGCTACATGCCGATCCTGATTTTCCGGCATGTGACCGGCGGCGCTCTAGGCTCAATACGGAGCACCGCCGCGCTACTTTACCACCGGCGGGTGACGCCGCTCGACCTGTTTATCGGCCGACAGGGTATGGAAGCGCTTGGCAATTTGGCGTCGGTGGCGGTGTCGTTCGCGGTACTGCACACCCTGGGCGCGCTCGATTGGCCTGACAATTACCCGCTCATGCTGCTCGGTTTTCTGTACACGGCTTGGTGGTCGTTGTGCGTGGCGATGATTGTTCAGGTGCTGTCCGAGCGCTACGAAATCGTCTTCCATGTATGGCCGCCGATTTCTTACCTTTACCTGTTCTATGCCGGATTTATGTTCCTGGCGGATTGGATACCGAGCAAGTGGCGCGACGCGGTCTTGGCCATCGATCCGCCGCTGCAATGCTATGAGATGGTGCGCAGCGGGTTGTTCGGATACCGCATGCATGCGCATTACGACATCCCTTACCTCACCTTCATGCTGGCAATATTGACTGTCGTTGGGTTGTTGCTGATGCGCGACGTTCGCAAGCACCTCGAACTGGAATGATCCGCGTTTCCGAGGTCTGCAAAGACTATCATTCCGAGACCCGGCAGAAGCAGCACCGAGTCCTCAGCAACGTCAGTTTCGATGTCTCGCCCGGCGAGAAGCTCGCGGTTTTGGGCAAAAACGGCGCGGGAAAGTCCACCTTAATTCGCCTGCTCTCCGGGGTCGAGCTGCCGACCGAGGGGAGCATCGAACGGGAGATGTCGGTGTCCTGGCCGGTGGGACTGACCGGCGGCGTCGGCCCGAGCATGACCGGTAACGACAACATCCGGTTCATCGCCCGGATTTACAACAAGCCGTTCAAGGAAGTGCACGACTACGTGGAGGACTTCGCGCAGCTAGGCAAGTTCTTGTCGGAGCCGGTGAGGACCTATTCGGCGGGAATGCGGGCGCGGCTGAATTTCGCGCTTTCCTTCGCGGTAGACTTTGACTGCTACCTGATTGACGAGGTGATCGCGGTCGGCGACACCCGGTTTCAGCAACGGTCCCACGAGGAATTGTTCGAAAAGCGGGCCGACCGGAGCCTAATCCTCTCCTCGCACGTACCGGACGTGGTCCGCTCTTATTGTAGCCGAGCGCTGGTCCTGCATCGGGGGCGGGCTAAAATGTTCGATGACCTCGAACTAGCGATCACCATCTATCAAGAACTCTGATCGGCTGTCCTCCGGGTCGGTGATTTCGTGCCGCGGCACGACAGTCGCCCCGACCAGGCTCAGGGTGCCGTCGAAGGCGGCACGACCGCTCAAGAAGCGGATCGAGATAGGGTCGTCGGAGGTTTCGTCGACAACGAAATCCACTCTCCCTTCCAAATGGCCCGCGCGTGGCGGCCGCACCTGTATTGCCGGAGCCTCGGTACAACCCGATATTTCGATCAGATATTCGTGTTCTGCTGCTTCGGGAGAGAGCGCTAGTTCCAGCAGCAGTGACCAGGAACCTGCGGGCACGAGGATATTCGGGCCGCAAAACAAGCAGCGGGCCCTTCCGGTAATATCGATCGGCCCAAGCAGCGGTTGAGCCGCTTCATCGCCGATCGTGAACAAGAACGGGGCCCAGTGAAGCGGTTCGATGGCGTTGCCGTCAAAGACCTGCGCGTAAGGGCCAAGGGCGCCAATTGCTGCCGCCCTCGCGGCTTCATCTTGTCCGGACCAGAGGCTTTCCCAATCCCAGGGCGCCGCCAGTATCCCGTCGCTCCCCAGCCCGTCCACGATCTGGGCAATTTCGCTCTCGCTTCTCGGCAGGTCCAAATGGGATGCGATCGCCGCTGCCGCGGCGAGCGGATCGCGCGCATGTGAGTCGGCGCGCAGCGCCAAGGCACCCGGCGCGCCAATGCAACCAATCACCGCGGCGCAGCTGCTGGCTACCTTACGGATCGCCTCGCGAAGACTAGCCCCCTCCGCTACGAGGTGACAGAACACCGCACGCGGATCTTCGGTCGACAGGATGAATGGCCGCCCCGCCGTGCTGAGGGTGGCACGAAGGCGTCCCCCTGGTTCGGCTGACGAAATGACGGCCTGCGATATGCCGAGCTTGATCAGACCAAGCGAGACCTGATCGAGCGTGTTGGCGTGAATTACCGGAACCGGTCCCGCGGGTTCGACCAGGCGCGTGACGACCTCAGCACACCACCGGCCGAACGGCCCAGGCAGCCCGATGACAAATTCTAGCATTCCTGGCGAGCCGACATGGGACCCCTAAGACCGATCTGTAGCACCGCTACAACTCCAACACCGCGGTGAAATCGCGCTGATCCGAATCGGCATGCCGGACCGCGACCGGGGTCAACACAACGTGGCCGAACGCCAGCTGGCCGCGAGCCCGCTCGCTTGCGACCATCACGCGGATTTCGAGCCCGTGTCCTTTCGGCTCGCCTAGCGAGAAGTTGATTTCGGTGGTGTATATACCGGCGTTCTCCGGCTGAAAACTGGTGGCGGCGATCTGGCGGTCGGCGCATGCATCGACCAGAAAGGTGTGACCGGCGGCCTCCTCGGAAAAGCCGAGGACGACCTGTGCGTTCCACGAGCCCGGCGGCAAATGGATATAGGGCCCGTAAGTCAAGTAACGGACCCCGCCTGCTGCCTGCAACGGCTCGGTCAAGCTGCACCCGAGATCCCCGACCGTCATGAACAGGTCGCGGGTCCAAAGAAACCGACCCATATCGCCGCCGGAGAAATACTCGGCATAGGGTACGAGGGCGCCGTCGAGTGTCTTTCGGGCGGGCTCGGAAATCTGCGGGAGAGCCGCGGTTGAGCCTCCCGCGCTGACCAACTCCGTGACCATCGGATCGGCGGCCAACTCTGCGAGAGTCGCATCGCTCACCGAGATTTGCAGATGATCGGCAATGGCACCGGCCAGCTCCCGGAGATTCTCGGCGTGACGAGTGCCAATTGTCAGGGCCCCTGGCATCTCCGCATAACGAATCAGCAATGGGCAGCTATTCGCAATGGCGCGGGTCGCCGCCCGCAAATCCGCGCCCGTTTGGGCCATCAGATCAGCTGCGGCATGGCGAGGGTCCTCGAGCGCCACGACAAAGCGACGGTTCGCTTCGGCAAGCGCCAGGCGCAAACCTTCGTCCGGCTGGCGCACGCCGACGACCAGGTGAGCACAACGATGCTCGATCAGGTGCAGCGCCAAATCATCGAGTTTGAGATTGAGTTGATGATAGCCGAGCATGCGGTCCAGCGATGGCCAGGCTAAGTGGCCGACGCTACCCCCCAAAGTGCCTGTAAGGCGCTCGGTAACGGTATCGCACAATTGCGCCAATCGGCCCGGCAAGCCGATCGAAAGAAACATCATCGCAAATAATAAACCGAACTTGCGCGGCCGAGACGCTCAATCTGCCGCCGCGATCTCGACCGCCTCGATCTCTGCGGAGAACCCTAGCGCGCTGAATAAACGTACCTCGACATCGCGCAATTCCCCGTCACTGTCAAACGGCAATATTGCCACCAGGTGGTCGTCCTCTCGTAAAGCCGATGCAAGCGCTGATTCCGCGAGGGGAGTTGTCCCGATCTCGGCCACCACATCCATTTTCGCGTGGGCCTTACGCTGTACCGGTGAGCGGAAATGTATCCGTGCGATATAGGCTCCGGACGGGAGCGTCACATAGGGGCCAAACAGGGCAGTGCCGCTTGAGGCGCCGTCAATAACGATCGCGTTGTCCCGAACGTCGCCGATCTGGGTGGCCAATTCGCCGCGTCCCACGGTGAAGCGAAGCGCGGCGGTCTCACGCCGACACGCTTCCCAGACACTGAGCCAAGGGGGGTCCTTTGCGGCATGCTTGCGCGCCAGCCAGCCCGCGCGCTTGAGCGCCTCGACGAAGTACCGCTCGCTGAACCCGAGCTCCAGCCAGCCATGCTTCCGGATCGACCAGAGTGACTGGCCGTCAAGACGCAGACCCCAGGGGTAGGGAAAATCTCGCTCGATCGGCTCCGAGCCAAAAATGAGCCGCCCCTCCGGCTTTAGGGTTGTGCGCAGTGTCCGGAGCAGCTCCACGTGCTCGGCGGCATGGTGGAATGACGACAGGAATAGGACGACATCGAATTCCTCGTGCCATCGGTCGATCGCCTCATAGGAATCGTTAACGATTTCGACCGTGACATTGTCGCGTGCCGCGCGACGTCGGATCAGCTCGCAAAACCCTTCGTCTACGTCGAGCGTGGTAACCTGGTGCCCAAGCATGGCGAGTGCGAGGCTCAAATTTCCCCAGCCCGCTCCCAGCTCCAGGATGCGCGATCCCGGTTTCAGCGCCATCGCGCGCAGCACAAAACCGAGCAACATCCACTGCTCGCCAGTGGTAGTGCAGCTTCCGGTCGAATAGGGGAAAGGCCGCCGGACTGCCTCGTCCACGTCGAATACGGTCCGCTCGTTTGCGACCTGATAATCCTTCCCTGCGATCTGGCGATAAAGCTCGAATTGGAACCGGTGGTACTCGGGTGAAAACGGGTCGGGGGGCACGCCGGTGGGGGGCGCCATGCGAAACTCGGCAAACACCTGCCGCAATGCATCGTCGGAGCGCAATGCCGCGCGGTCGCATTCGCTCAGCTTCTCGTCAAGTTGCTCTAGCGTGTTGATGACTTGCATCGTTGTCCTGCTTTGCGCCCTCGAAAGCTTCCTCAATCGTACGGGTGACCCAAAAGCCCGAGCATGACCCAGGGCTGGGTTTCCGAGTTGGTCTCGGCCGCATGAACGGAGCAACGGAACTCGACGCCATCGTCGTGTTCGCTCGTCGAGCGGCGAAGCTGGTCGCGCATGATCATCTCCATCAGCGCCATGCGGTCTCGGTGCCGCTCTGCAATCGCGCGCAGCTGTGGCTGCTCGGCTGCTTTGAGTGCACGGAAAAAACGCAGGGTCATGCCGACCTTGAAGTTCCAATACGCGTCCGCCGTGCGCCGCGCCCCATGCTCATCGACCATGCTCGTCGCAATGGTGTCTACCTTGAACGGCTGGCCGGCGACGACCTGGCAGGTCTCAAGGCAGTAGCTTGCCAGACCCCGCTCAATGGCGGGGGCGAGCCGGGGATCTTCGATCAGCTTTGCCGTTTGGGTGAGAGCCAAAAGCGCGGCGCTGTGGCAGTCCACATAAGCGGCCCGCGGACTGTTAAGCCGCATCAGAAAGCCCGACGCGCTGCCGCCATCCAAATCCTCGAACCGCATCTCGAACTCAAGCAGGATCCCGCATAGCTGGCGAAGATGATCGCGATAACTGTCCTGGCGGGTGGCCCGGTACATCGTCGCAAGACCGAGCATCACAAAGGACAACTCACGCGAGAATATCGTGTTCGGCTGCTGCCGGTGCCGGTCCAGATAGAGCTCGAAATAGATATCCAGATATCGATCGAACAGATGCCGTAAATTGTCGGACAGATTTGGTGCGACCGCTAAGACACCGGAGCGGCAACTGGCGTAGCATTTGCCAAACGCGTTGAGAACGACCCCATAATCGTAAGAGATGCTGAAATCGTAGGCAACCGTCTGGGTCTCGCGCGCTGCGACGGCCTCCCGGACAAAGTTGGCATAGTCGCCGAGGCGATCGTAGAAGCCGCCCGCGGTCAGCATCTTGTACTCGCGTACCCGCAACTGCGCGCCACGTTGCTGCCCGGAAAAACGATACAGGGCAAGCGCCCGGCCTATTTTCCGGTCCGGGCGCAGCGTGACATCGAGCGCTACGAGCGGCGCCCCTTCCTCCGGGATCGTGTGGATGGCATTCGCGTCGCCCGAGGTATCGGGTTGCCGGATTGAATAATACGAAGCGCCGGCCAGCGGCAACACATGGTCTCCTGCGCCTTTCCCCGCCAGCAGCGGCTCCGTTCCCTCGGGATAGGCGGCGATGTGCGTGAAGTCGTTGTAATCGAGATAATCGTGCCCGACCGTCAGAACCACATCCGACACCTCTAAAGACGGATCCAGATCCAGAGTTGCCTCCGCCGTTATGACGCTCGACCGCGCATCGAAACCGTAGGCGTAATTGAAACGGCCCAGCCGAACGGGGTGGCGCTTAGGCTTGAAGTGGAGTTCGCCGCTGTGACGTATCAGCAGCCGATCCCCATCCTGGGTTGCGGCGCCATCGGCGATGTTCACTTCGATAGGCACACGGTAGTGCCGCCCACGGTAGGTGAACTCGACGCGGTTGCCCGTCAGGATGAGATTGTCGACGCTGCGTTCGTCGTGAAATCGGACGCCCGCGATCACTGCGCCGAGCTTCAGATTGTACTTCAGCTGCATCAGCGAATGGATGTAGCCGGAGAGGCGGAAGCCGCGATGCTCGATTTCGCCGGGGATCGCCTCCAGCCGCGGTGTGCTGACCCGCCGGAAGATGAACGGCCCTCGGCACATGCCGCACACAAAGCGAAGTATCTCCGCTATTTCGGTCGGGAAGCGGTGCGCGACCTCAGGGAGCGACAGAAACTCCAGAGCCTTGGCGTTGTCGTCATTCCAGAACCACTGGTCTCCACCCATCGCCTGCTCGGTTTCGGCGATCGCGAAGTACGGCGCGCCATCCGAAAACCCTACCGGCCGGTACATACGCCGAATGAGGAACTGCGCTGCGCGGACGCCGTCGGCGGATAAGGCTGCTGTCATGGCGGCGGCACTATAGTGAGGCGGCCTGCGACCGCAAGCTGGGCGGCCCGGCGGCGCGACCTTGCTTCCGCCATAAGATGGCGGTACATGCCCGACGGTTTGGCAGAACCCTCCGCGGCAGACCGGGCGGAGAATAGGGGCGCCCATACTCGTTTTGTTGAGAAGAATCGGGCATTGCTCAATTCGGTTCTTGCCCGAGTTGATAGGCGCAGCATGCGATGAAGGTCATGGTTACCGGCGGGGCCGGGTTTATCGGGTCGGCGGTGTGCCGATTACTGGTCGGCGAGATCGGCGCCGAGGTGCTGAACGTCGACAAGCTGACCTACGCCGCCAATCTCGAGTCGTTGAAGCCGATCGAAAAAGATCCGCGCTACAGCTTTCGTCGCGGCGATATCGGCGACCGCGTCCTTGTCAGGGGGCTGTTGCGCGAGTTTCAGCCCGATGCGGTGCTGCATCTCGCCGCCGAATCGCATGTCGATCGCTCGATCGACGGCCCGGGCGAGTTCATCAAGACCAACATCGAGGGCACCTACGCGCTGCTGGAAGAGGCGCTCGATTACTGGCGCGCGCTGCCGGCTGAGCGCGCTGCCCGGTTCCGGTTTCACCATGTTTCGACCGACGAGGTGTTCGGCTCCTTGGGGCCGGATGGCCAATTCACCGAGATGAGCCGCTATCAGCCGAATTCGCCCTATGCCGCCTCAAAAGCGGCTTCNGACCATCTGGTGCGGGCTTGGCACGAGACCTACGGGTTGCCGGCCGTGCTAAGCAACTGCTCGAACAATTACGGCCCTTACCATTTCCCGGAAAAGCTGGTCCCGCTGGCCATCCTGAAGGCAGTGCACGGCGAACCGATCCCGGTCTACGGCAAGGGCGACAATGTGCGCGACTGGCTCTATGTCGAGGACCACGCTCGCGCGCTCTACGCGATCCTGACCCGCGGCACGCCCGGCGAGAGCTACAATGTTGGCGGCGAGGGCGAGCGCACCAATCTTGAAGTCGTCACCGCCATCTGCGAGCTGCTCGACGAGATGCTGCCGAATTCGCCGCACCGTCCGCATGCCAAGCTGATCACGTTTGTGACGGATCGGCCGGGCCACGATCGGCGCTATGCGATGGACGCGTCGAAATTGCAGCGCGAACTCGGCTGGCAGCCGCGCGAAAGCTTCGACAGCGGCTTGCGAAAGACCGTCGCCTGGTATCTCGACAACCGCTGGTGGTGGGAGCCGATCTGGTCGGCCAAATATCGCGGCGAGCGGCTTGGCGCGGGCGCCCCGGCGACGGCGGCGGGCAACTGAGCCGATGAAGGGCATCATCCTGGCCGGCGGCTCCGGCACCCGGCTCTATCCGGTCACGCTGGTGGTCAGCAAGCAGCTGCTGCCGGTCTACGACAAGCCGATGATCTATTACCCGCTGACGACGCTGATGCTGGCCGGCATCCGCGACATCCTGGTCATCACCACCCCAGTGGAGCGGCCGCGTTTCGAGGCCTTGCTGGGCGACGGCAGCCGCTGGGGCATTCGCCTGTCCTATGCCGAGCAGCCGCGTCCGGAGGGGTTGGCGCAGGCCTTTGTCATCGGCCGCGACTTCATCGGCGAGGGGCCGGTCGCGCTGGTGCTCGGCGACAACATCTTCTACGGCGGCGGTCTCTCGGCGATGCTGCAGGAATCGGCGAAACCGCGCGTCGGCGCGACGATCTTCGCCTACCAAGTGCGCGATCCACAGGCCTATGGCGTCGTCGAGTTCGACCAGGCGGGCAAGGCCCTCTCGATTGAGGAGAAGCCGGCGCGGCCTCGCTCGCACTGGGCGGTGACCGGGCTTTATTTCTACGACAATGCTGTTGTCGACATCGCGCGGACGCTGAAGCCCTCGGCGCGCGGCGAACTCGAAATCACCGATGTCAACAATGCGTATCTGAAGCAGGGCTCGCTCGAGGTCGTTCGCCTGGGCCGCGGCAATGCTTGGTTCGACACCGGAACGCATCAGGATCTGCTTGATGCCGGCGAATATGTCCGCACCATCGAGATGCGGCAGGGGCTGAAGATCGCCTGCGTCGAGGAGGTCGCCTACAATATGGGCTTTATCGACCGAGCGCGCCTCCTCGCCGAGGCCGAGCGCTTTGGCAAGAGCGAATACGGGCGCTATCTTGCCGGCCTGCCCGAATAGGCGCCGCCGCGGCGGCGCCGCTCTCGCGATGTGAAAGGATGTTTCCGTTATGAGCAGCACCGGTTTTGCTTACCCGAACCTGTTCGGTAAGAAGGTGCCGCCACCGGCGCCGCGCTGGGCCGGCAACGCCAAATACAATTTCATCGGCGGCCATAACGACCGCTCGCTGATCCCGATCGAGGGGCTGATCGAGGCGACCGCCTCGGTATTGCGCCGCGAGGGCAGGGAGCTGGCGCTATACAGCCTGGCGCAGGGACCGCAGGGCTATCTGGGGCTGCGTCAGTTCGTTGCCGACAAGCTGGGCGGCTGGCGCGGCATCGAGGCGTCGGCCGATGACGTGCTGATCACCTCGGGCTCGGGGCAGGCGATCGATCTGATTAATCAGATTCTCCTCGAACCTGGCGATACGGTGATCCTCGAGGAATTCACCTATGGCGGCTATCTGACCAAATTGCGCCGCCTCGGCGTCGAGATCGTCGGCGCGCCGCTCGATGACGATGGCATCCGCATCGACGCGCTCGCCGCGATCCTCGCGGATCTCAAGCGCAAAGGCACGACCCCGAAATACATTTGCACCGTGCCGACGATCCAGAACCCGACCGGCAGCATCATGCCGCTTGAACGCCGGCGCGAATTGCTGGCGCTGGCGCGCGATTACGGCGTGCCGATCTTCGAGGACGAGTGCTACGCCGACCTGACCTGGGGCGGCATGAACGCGCCGCCGGCGCTCTACTCGCTCGACCCGAGCCGCGTCATCCATATCGGCTCGTTCTCGAAGACCTTGGCGC
>C688J18823_10002309_pt1 | contig 11945 bp, 8 predicted proteins | sample HopSoiMetagenom1_FD_18823 | JGI IMG/M metagenome (IMG submission 18823) | reverse complement strand
CACTAGTTGCAGTTGCGAAAATTGCGGGGAAGCCGTGCAAGCCGATCAACCGCGAGCGCATCCCCGGCGCCACCTATTGCCATCCGGAAATCGGCAGCGTCGGCCTGACCGAGACGCAAGCCCGCGAAGCCGGATACAACCTAAAGATCGGCAAGTTCCCGTTCGCGGCCAACAGCCGCGCCAGCATCGTCGGCCAGCACGAAGGCTTCATCAAGATCGTGAGCGATTCGGACTACGGAGAAATTCTGGGAGTCCACATCATCGGCCCGCAAGCGACAGAACTGATCGCCGAAGCGGTAGCAGCCATGGAGTTGGAGGCGACGGTAGAAGACCTGGTGTGGACGATCCATGCGCACCCGACGCTTGCCGAAGCCATGCTCGATGCCTCGAACAGCGTCTATGGAATGGCAATCAATGCGTAGTCCTCACATCGGCGTGCGAACGCTTGCACACAGATAAATGATGAACGCAATGATGAGTCCGTCCGTCATGAACGCTCAAGAAGGTTGGTGGGAGCACAGTCGTACCCGTGATTGTCATCCTGAGCCGCGCGCAGTTTGCGAGGATCAGGATCTATGCATTTCTCCTGTGTTCCTCTGTGGCCTCTGTGTTGAAAGTCTTTGCCTTTGATCTCCATAGTCCAACTCGGCACAGTCGATTACGCAATAGGTCTAGCCCTGCAACAAAAGCTAGTCGCGCTCCGCAAAGAAGAAAAGATCCGTGACGTCCTCGTACTGCTGGAGCACAAACCGGTCATCACGCTAGGCCGCAACGCAAAGGTGGCGAACGTAGTAGCCTCGCCAGATTTCCTGAAGCAGCGCGGAGTCGAGCTGTACGAATGCGATCGCGGTGGAGACGTCACCTTCCACGGGCCCGGGCAAATCGTCGGCTACCCTATCTTCGATCTCCGAAGCCGTGAAAGTGCCGCTTCAGACGACTCGTCACCTAAACGCAAAACCATGGGCGTAATCGAATTCGTGCGCAAGCTAGAAGATGCGCTGATGCGCACCTGCGCCGACTTCGCCATTGCCACAAAGCGAGTCCCAGGCCTGACGGGCGTCTGGACGGACATCACAGAAGACTTGAAAGGGCGCGAGTTCAGTCGCGCCGAAAATGCCTCTGCAATGGAAGCGGCTTTAGCCGCTGAGGGACGCTCAGCTCACCCACGGGAGGCCAAACTCGCCGCCATCGGAGTCCACGTCTCCCGCGCCGTCACCTCCCACGGATTCGCCCTGAACGTAAACACGGATCTCAGCTATTTCAACCTGATCATCCCCTGCGGCATCACAACGAAGCCGGTCACCTCAATGCAAAAAGAACTCGGCAAAGACCTCGACCTCAACTCCGTAGCCGAATCCATCTCCCGCAACTTCGGCGTAGTATTCCAGTCCCAAATGCTCTGGGTGGATACCCTCGACGCGCTCCTGCGCAACCCCGTCGGTGTCCCGATGAAGGCTCCTACTGAATTTCGCCAACTCCACCAGGAAGACGACACAACCTGGGCCTGAGTTTTTGTTTGAAGCTTGTCTGTATTTTGCCGCCTTCAGGTCCGCGTAAATCTCGAAGAATTATGGATTTCAGCCCCGGTAATCACCTCCCTAGCCCTTCCCCCCTCCCTCGCGATAACATCAATACATCGCGCCAACCCGCGCCGCGTCACATGGGGAAGAATAAGAAGAACTCCAAAGCAGCGTCCAACGGCCACCATCCGCATAACGGGTCGCGGAATAACTCTGCAGTTCTGAAGAAGGCTGCAAACGGCAATGGCCGTCTGGCGACGGCCGTCCCCGGCCGCCAGATCGAGCAAAGCTCGACAGGCTCTCCCAACCGTAATCTCCGCACTTACGAGATTCCCGACCACCGCCTCGAGTACCCGACCTTCACCGTCCGCCAGCAAACGGAAAAAGACAAGCAAGGCCACGAGCACGTCCGCTACGAAGTCACTGGAGACCTTGACGCACCCGTCCCGCCCATCCGTGACTCCAAATATCTCAACAAGCAGCAAGCCATCGAGATCTACCGCTACATGCTGCTCAATCGCAAAATGGAGATCGCACTCGAAAATCTCTACAAGCAGGGCAAGGTCGTCGGCGGAGTCTACTTCGGTCTCGGTCAGGAAGCCTGCTCCTGCGCCTCCTCTTACGCCCTCGACAAGGACGACTGGTTCGCGCCCATGATCCGCAACCAGGGATCGCTTCTAGTCCGTGGATTCCGCGCGGCCGACACCATGATGCAATACATGGCGAAAGCCGATTCGCCTACCAAGGGACGCGACGGGACCAGCCACTTCGGCGACATCGAAAAGCGCAACATGGTCTCGCCCATCTCGATGCTCGGCGATCTCATCCCCGTGATGTCGGGCGTTGCTCTCGGCGCGCGCCTACAAGGGCGCAGCATCGCCGTCATGACCTACATCGGCGATGGAGGCCAATCCACCGGTGTCACCTACGAAGGCATCAACTTCGCTGCCGTGCAGAATCTCGGCCTTGTGCTGTTCGTCGAAAGTAATCTCTGGGCCTATTCGACGCCATCCGAAATGCAGTATCGCTGCAAAGATCTGGCCGAGCGCGCCATCGGATACGGCATCCCCGGTGTGATCGTCGATGGGACGGACGCCTGCCAGGTCTACGACGCAGCGCACGAAGCCGTCGAACGCGCCCATGGAGGCGAAGGCCCAACGCTAATCGAAGCCAAGATGATGCGCATGAAAGGCCACGCCATTCACGACGCCGCCGGATACGTCCCCAAAAGCATGTTCGACTTCTGGAAAAAGCGCGACCCGCTGGCGAGATTCGAAAACTATGTGGTGAAAGACAAGAAGTGGCTGACGCCGAAAGAGAACGCAGCCCTAATCGCGGAAGTAGAAGAAGTAATCGAAGCCGAGCGGGAAATCGCGGTGAACTCCCCGATGCCAACACCAGAATCCGCCGAAGGCGGAGTCTACTGCGACGAAGGTTGCCACGACATAAAACCTAAATACGGCGTGCCAAAAGTAAAGAAGGGGACCGCGAGCTACAAAGAAACCGAAGCCGCAGTTCATCTGAAATAAAAGTGCGCGAGTCAGCGTGAATCGTTGTGCTCGGTTTTGCTCAACACTCGAAACCTGCAACTCGAAACTGCTATGCAGCTAACTTACCTCGAAGCCATCCGCCAGGGAATCTGGGAAGAAATGGAACATGACCCAACCGTCTTTTGTCTCGGCGAAGACATCGGCATCTACGGCGGCGCGTTCAAGGTCACCGACGGATTCATCGACCGCTTCGGTCCCGAGCGCGTCATCGACACGCCCATCGCCGAGTCCGCCATTGTCGGCGCGGCCTTTGGAGCCTCGCTCACCGGCATGCGCCCGGTCGCAGAATTTCAGTTCATGGATTTCATCGGCTGCGCCTTCAACCAGATCTCCAACATGGTTGCCAAAACGCACTATCTCTGGGGCGCGCCCGCCCCACTCGTCCTTCGAGGTCCGAGCGGCGGCTACGTCCACGGAGGCCCTTTCCACTCACAGAATCCGGAGATGTGGTTCGTCCACAATCCCGGCCTCAAAGTCATCTGTCCCGCTACGCCGTATGATGCGAAGGGTCTGATCAAGGCCGCGATCCGCGACAACAATCCCTGCATCTTCTTCGAACACAAATACCTCTACCGCCGGATCAAAGAAGAAGTTCCCACCGATGACTACGTAGTCCCAATCGGAAAGGCCCGCATAGCAAGGGAAGGCAAGGACCTCAGCATCATCACCTACGCGGCAATGGTCCACACCGCGTTAGAAGCGGCAGACATTCTCGCCAAAGAAGGAATCGATCTGGAGATCGTCGATCTTCGCACGGTCTCACCACTCGACCGCGAAGCCATCGCACAAACGGTGAAGAAGACGAACAAGGTCATCATCCTGCACGAGCACTCCCGCACCGGAGGTCTCGCCGGAGAAATCGCCGCCATCATCAACGAAGAAGCCTTCGATGACCTGGACGGGCCCATCGTTCGCATCGCCGGCCTCGATTCCGCGATCCCATTCTCCCCCCCGCAGGAGCACCATTATCTACCGAAGGTGGAAGATGTAGTTCGCGAATCCCGCCGCCTGAAGGCTTACTAGACAGCGAGAGCAGCCGCGTGCGCGAAGAGTTTTCCTTCGTGTACCTTCGCGTCCTTAGTGGTAATCGGTTTTCTTCTTGTAACCGCATCGCTCCCGGCTCCTCTATATCGAAGGAGCGGTCGACGGCGGTGCGATCGATACAAGTCCCACGTTCTTGACTAGCATCCGCCGCTGCGGTCTGCCAAAATACCTCCGGAGGCGTCATGGGCAAATTCCTTCTTGGCGTAGTCATCACGCTCGCAGTACTCGTTCTCGTCGTACTCGGTGTCGCCATGTTAGGTCTGTTCCCGACAGCGGCAAACGTCGAGCCTTCTCGCTTCGAGCGCCATATCGCGATGAGCGCCGTGGACAACTCCATGGACCGTCACGCCCCGCGTCTCAGCAATCCGCTCACGCCTACTGACTCAAATCTTGTAGACGGCATGAAGCTGTACACGATGAACTGTGCCCTTTGTCATGGTGGATTGGATCGCAAGCCCTCGACCCTCTCAAACTCGTTTTACCCGCCTCCTCCGAATTTCGTCTCCGATCCGCCCGACGATCCCGAGTGGCACATCTTCTACACCATCCGCACCGGCGTTCGTTACACCGGCATGCCCGCATGGGACAAGACTCTCAACGATCAGGAAATGTGGAAGATCACAATGTTCCTCTCCCACATGGACAAGCTTCCACCTGCCGTTCAGGAATACTGGAAGACAAGTTTCGGGACGGGACCAGCCCCAGAGAAAAAGGAGAACATGCACGAAATGGGCCACGATGCGGACTACGAGAAGAGTCACCCCTGAGAGACCAATCGCTCCAATAGAGACGAGCACTAGTCCCGAATGCATTATCATTCCGACGCGTCCGCAACCCCAACCTTTTGTCATTCCGACGCGTTGCGCAGCGACAACGAGGAATCTGCTTTCTGCTGTCACGAGCACGCGTCTGTAACAGAACGCTTAGCCAGCTTTAGCCTCATCCCCACAACCCGCTATAATATCCGTTTGCGCCCAGCGTACTTTGTGGGACCGTGGGCCTCAAGGAAAGAACTCATGCCAACTGACATCATCATGCCCCAGATGGGCGAATCTATCGTCGAAGGCACCATCACGAAGTGGCTCAAGAAGCCCGGAGACAAGGTCCAGCGCGACGAGCCTCTCTTCGAGATCTCGACCGACAAGGTCGATGCCGAGATTCCCGCGCCGGCCTCAGGAGTTCTCCACGAAATCAAAGTCACCGAAGGCACGACTGTAGGCGTGAACACAGTGGTAGGCACAATCGCAGTTGACGGAGAAGCCGCCCCAAAGCCGGCGCCAGCTCCGGCGAAAGCCGCCCCCGCAGCTCCGCCCCAGGAAAGTATCGCCGTGCCGCCGCCTGTCGCGGCAGCGTCTCCCTCCCGCAGCTCTCAAGCTCCCGCTCCTCCGCCGTTGCCCGCGCCCGCAGCTTCCGCTCAAGACGAAGAAGAAGAGGCCCGCTCCTCCCCACTGGTCCGCAAGATCGCCCGCGAGCACGGAGTCAGCCTCTCGCAAATTGCCGGCACGGGGCTCGGCGGCCGCATCACCAAGCAGGACATCATGCAGTTCATCGAGAACCAGGGATCTACGCAACCGGTCTCGACCACTCCATCTCCTGCTCAGCCCGCAGCCGCCGCGCCCGCGCCGCGCCCGGCTACCCCAGCACCCTACCCTGGCGATCTCGTCCCCATGTCGAACATGCGCAAGCTGATCGCGAAGCACATGATCGAGTCCCGACGCACCAGCGCGCACGTCCACTGCATGTACGAAGTGGACTTCACCCGCATCGTGAACTTGCGCAGCAAACTCAAGTCCGGCTTTGAGCAGCGCCACGGCGCTCGCCTCACCTTCATGCCATTCTTCGTTCGCGCCGCCGTCATTGCTTTGCAGCAGTGGCCAATCATTAACGCGAACATTGAAGGCGAAAACATTCGCTATCACCGTCACATCAACATGGGAATCGCCGTTGCCCTCGATTGGGGACTCATTGTTCCCGTTCTCAAGAACGCAGGCGATCTTAACTTCCTCGGCTTGCAGCGCGGCATCACCGATCTCGGAGAGCGTGCCCGCACCAAGAAGCTCAAGCCCGAGGATGTCGAAGGCTCCACCTTCACCATCACCAATCCCGGTCAGTTTGGCGCCGTCTTTGGTCTGCCGATCATCAATCAGCCGAACTCGGCAATCATGGGAGTAGGCGGAATTACAAAGCAGCCCATGGTCGTCACCGACAACGATGGCAACGACTCCATCGCGATCCGCTCCGTGGTCCACCTTACGCTGGGCTACGACCACCGCCTCATCGACGGCGCGGTAGCCGACCAATTCATGGCTCAGGTAAAAAAGAACCTGGAGACCTGGACCGAAGAAGTCGGCTAGACGTTATTCACCGGCAGCATCTGTTCCTGAGGGGCGCGTTCTTTGCGCACCTCAGGATCTATGTATTTGCCGGGTAGGCGATCCTGCTAAATGTCTTCGACATTCGAGAGGACGTTCAGAACTTCTCCGGGAGTTCTGTGTACCCGTGGTCTTGCCTTATTGCACAACGCTGTTGCCCGCCCCGTGCTTGGCCCAAGTAGACGCATTCAGGCACTCCACCGTGCCGTCTATAATTTTGGAAATTCCATCCTTGAACTTTTCCGGATTCACGATCTCCCGCGCAGCGACAGCATCCACCGTGGCCAGTGCATTCTGCAGAAACACCATCGCGGCATCTTTCTTCTCCGCTCCAGACTTGCCTCGGAACAACGTTTCGATTGCGCTCACAAGCGGCGGAATGAAAGCAATTCCCTTCAACAACTGATTCAAGACATTCATAAGCCCTCCAATATTCGAATAGAAGAGTCCGCAGCAACCTGCCCCAAGGCCTCCCAGCGTCATCAGCGAACTCAGCGGTAAAACAATCCATTGATCACGACCCACTGCCGACTGACCACTCCCTCCTCGATCTACTTCCCTCGAGCTTCCTTCTTGCCTGACAGATCATGCGCCCGAATCAACGCCTTGATCTCGTCCTGCCCTTCGCGCAACTCGCCGAGCTGAACCTCAGTCCGAATTCGCCCTTCCGTATTCGCAGCCGCGATTTGCTCCAACCGTACAACTCGCGCCTGAGTTGCGTTGATCTCCGAGTCTTGCCGCGCCGAGTTCCTGGCATCTTGCACCACGTATCCCGCGATGGAGAGCGTCAGCGCACCTAGCGCGATCAAAGCGCGCGTATCGAATTTCAACATCCGCTGCTCTCGAACTGCGTCCAACTTCTTGTTCCATGACTCTTCCAGGGAAGTAGCAAAGCTCTGGATCTCCTCCAGTCTGTCGAGCATTTCGAGCTGGAAATCCTTCGCCGTATGCTGTCCCCCCGATGTCGGCCGCTCCGAAAATCCACGCAGCCGTTGTCTGTTCACAACATTCGCATCACTCATAACGGATAATCCACATGCAGCACGGCGGCGTAGCGCGAGTAACGTGTCGGCGAGGAGCCGTCGTACAACCGGAGGAAGTAAGTTTGAGTTCGTCCCAGCCGCGGGAGCGTGAACGTTCGGGCGCTGAGCCGGCCGAGAAAGTTTCGATCGTTGCTACCCCACCCAAAGTCCCGTGTTCTGACCTCAATGCCCAACCCGCTTCCCGGTGACATCCCCGCATCCACCTGCACAGTTGTAGAAGTCACCTGTGTGACTTGCGCGTTCACCAGACTTGAGAGGTAGTAGCTCCCCACCTGCGTGGTCGCTAGTCGCGCGGGGACATCCTGCAAGGGAACGGCCGTCGCGCTCGCCTCCGTCTGCATTGAGATCGCCCCTGCAGCATCGTTCGCGAACTCGACTGAGTACACCCCGCGATCATTCGCTGGATCTCGATATTCAATCTCAACTGACCGGACAACCGCCTCGAACTCCGCACCGCGCGAGGGCACATTCACAACCACTGCGTCTCCGGGGAAAATATCTCGCGCTCCACCAGGCAGGAAATCGCTCCATGTCATGTATCTGCCGGCCCAGCCCTGATTGCTCGCATCGTCCAGCAGTGCCAATGCCGCATTCTCACAGTCTGCCTGCGTTCTCGCCGCGGGTGCTTTCAGCGTTCTCACGAGCCCTCGAACGCCGTCGCCCCCCTCCATAGCCAACCGTGCGATCGCACCCATATCTGCAACTTGCGCGACGGCTCTTCCGTACGCTTTATCGTTGATCAACGTGATCGCCGCCGCTGCTCCATCGAATCTGAATCCGTCGTAATTCATGTGCGCTTCCGAACTCAGAATCTTCACATCCAAAGGCGGCACGCTGGCATTCATATAGAACCCCAACGGCTGTGTCCCTTGCGGAATCATCGAGTCCGTTTCCATGTTCGCGAACACCAGATGATCGCTCGCGCCTTGCACATGCACGCCGTATTGATCAAACCAATTCACGAGAATGTGCTGGAACGAAAGCCACGACCTCCCATTCACATGGATGACCGGAACATTGCTCAACGCCATCGGCACAATCGACGAATAGAACGTCGAAGGATTCCCCGACGAATACACATACAAATATCCATTCGCGATGTAAAAGTCCCACGTTCCTTTCAAGTTCGAAGTCCCAACCGCAACCTTCTGCCCCCAGATCGATCCAAATAAACAAAAGTTGACGGTCGTGAATGTCGAGGGCAACGGCGCCTTCCACGCATTCCCCGAAACCAGCACCCACCCCGACGAAGGCATCGCATAATATCCCGTCAAAGTCGGAGGCGCTCCCGCACCATAAGCGTCAAACGAGATTTTGTTGGCCGAAGTCCCGGAAGATGACGGTATTAAAGATTCATTCCAGGAATCCCCTCGCCTCAACAAAACCGAATCCCCCGGTGCAAGCGTCTGCGCGTTCACCTTCGCCAGCGTCTGCCACGGAGAAGCCGAAGACGTCCCACTATTCGCATCGCTCCCAGAAGTCGAACTCACGTAGTACGTGGTTGCAGAAGCCGCGAAACACCACAGCAGCCCCATCAAACCAATCCCTAAGATCCTGAGCAACGCACATCCGCACGCTCTGAGCCCTGTTATCCTGAGCGGAGCAGGACGATTCGCGAAGCAACTCGCCCTGCGGAGTCGAAGGATCCCACGTCTGCCCGCACCACCATCGACCCGAATAGGAATTCTCACCACAACTCTCCTCGGCGTTTTCCGCCCAAATAAAAAAGGCCACCGATTTCTCGATGGCCAAACTCCGACTTGACTCCAGAGGGTGCCCCGTTCTAAACGTCGCGTATTCTGCGTTTAGAACGTGGACTTTGACGTTCTCTCCGTACCTCTGTGTCCTCTGTGTTGAACGCTTTTCTCGAGCCTAATTCACCAGGAACCCCGGTATCACAGCCTCACTAGGCGAATCCGTGGGACAAGTCCGAGCAGTATCCAAAGTCCCACCGGCCGTAACCGAAACATTCCCCACGCTTCCCGCCGATCCTCCGCCGGCAAACGTAAACCCCGCATTATCCCCGTGCAGCACCGCCGTGCCAGAAGTAGCCGCGGAACTAATCGCCAGGTAGTACCGTCCCGGATTCAACGTCACAGCCCCTCCGGTCCAACTCACCGTATGCCACCCAGCCGTCATCGACGTCGAAGCAGCGATAGGCCCGGTATGCACCTGCAAACTGCAACTCCCACCTGACGTTCCCGAATAAATACCAATGTCATAGTTGGCCGATGTATTCGTTGTATCCCCGGTCCCCACGAAATAAGTAACCTGCGATGTCGTCTTCGAATACTGCAGCACCACTCCAAACAGCGCCGCCTTGTTCGCGCTCGATGAAAACACCGTTGCATTCGACATATGCTGCACCGTCATCCACGGAGCCGCCGCCGAATTGACCGGAGTCGTACTCACCGGAGCATCTAGCGATGCTCGAATCCCGTACGTCCCGGCCCCAGCATTCGTAGACTCCACGCGCCCCAGCACCTGCACGCCCGTCGGACGCGTTGCTCCCGCATCGTGGCAATCCGCGGCATTCGTCGTGCTCGCCACAACGTAGTCACCAGAAACAGTCCCGCCATCGAACGAGCACGGAACATATCCTCGATAAGTAATCACCGCATTGCCGGAAGTTCCCGACCCGTTGCTGACGATTCCGAGCACACCGTCAGTGCTCGACACCGTTGCCTTCACGGCGCACGCCGGACTTCCGCCGTTGTACACCGCCAGGAAATTCAGCAACGTTCCTGCGGACGAATCGTTGCACAATTCAAAATTCTGCCGCCCCTGTGTCAACGTATCGAATGATGTCGCCGCATACACCGTTTGAGGCGCTAGCGTTGGCGTTCCCAGGTTGATTGAATTGTTCGCGAACGGCTTCAGCGTGCTCGTCGAATCGATCGCCCACCGCACGCTCGATCCAATCCAGAATCCCAATCCCGGCGCTGAAGATGAAGTCGAATTCTCACTTCGCAAGACCGCCAGGTTATTGCCCGCATCGAATCCCATCGATGTCCTCTGCCACGTTGACGGTCCCGAATAACTTGAATACACCCTGAAGTTCTGCGGAGTCGTTCCGTTATATGCTCCGAGCGTGTTCGAATCCTCCTGGAAGAGATTCGAAAAGTACGAACTTGTAGCCGACGTCGCAATCTTCTGTGGAGCCCCGCCGTTCATCGAAAGATAGAAGTTCCCATCATTCGAAATCCCCAGCGACGACATCCCCGTCCCCGCCGCCAGCATCCCAGCCCCCGGAATCGGCGAACTCACCACCCAGGGTCCCGCTACCTGCAGCGCTCCGTTGATCGTCAGATTCCCAGTGAACGTCCCCGACGAAGCCGTGATTCCGCCCGCTCCCGAATAGTTCAGCGTGCTCCCGTTATCCGTCAGCGTGCTGTCCCCGCTCACCACCGAACCATCCGCCGAATACATGGCGACCTGATGCGCGCTCGCGCCGCTCACCGTGCCCGATCCGCCGCCGCTTCCGCTTCCGCAATCCGATCCCGTTCCCGACACCACTCCCGTTGAACTGACGTGCAGGCACTGCGATCCCGATCCTGTAATCGGCAGCGTCAAATTTCCTCCCGCCACCGACAAATTCCCGTTCACCGAAACCGGCACGTTGAATGTCTTCAATCCCGCCGTCAGCCGCTCCAGGAAATTCGTCCCGTTCGGAGTCGAATTGATATATGACGAGATCGATGCCGGCGCTCCCATCGCTAATCCCGCATTCGCGTACCCCACACTTCCCGTGTCCGTTCCCAGATACGTGTCCGCCGCGTCCGCCGCCGGCCGATTCCCCGGCGTCGCGAACGTCTTCGCCGGATTTGAATCCACCAGCGTCACAATCTCCCCGCTGTTCATCATTCCTGACTGCGACGAAGTGAAATTCAGTCGACCCTTCAGGTTCGCCGTCGGCCCCCCCGACGCTACCCCGTACTGCAGCACCGTCGCGCCCGGCATCGCATTATTCCCGGACGAATTCCCCGCCACGCACGACACCCACTCTCCTCCATTCGGATAGCTGCAGCGCTGCGCGAATGTCTGCGGCGCCATCAGCCCCGCCTCGCTGATGATCGGCGACAGCAGCGTAACCACACTGTTATCGTCCAGGAACGTCGGACTCGTGATCCACGAGTTCGTGTAGTCCGAGCTGCTCAAGTTCACAATGCCGCCGGGCCACCACAGAATGCCCGGCATGTACTGCGGCGCGCGCACGTTGTACGAGGCCGTACTTGTTGCCGCATTGTCTGTCACCGAGCACATCGCGGTCGAACACTGTGCCATCGCAACAACGACCGATCCGCACGCCGTTTTCGATCCGCCGTTGCATCCTCCCGTATACGGCTCGACCGTCATGTTTCCTGCTCCGCCGTATCGCAGCACGTCGTATGTGACCGTACCCGTCCCTTGCACCCG
>C688J18823_10002308_pt1 | contig 11948 bp, 8 predicted proteins | sample HopSoiMetagenom1_FD_18823 | JGI IMG/M metagenome (IMG submission 18823) | reverse complement strand
CGGGTCGCCAGCGGCAAGCCGCGCCGCCACATAATGAAGACTATCGCGGCGGCAACGAGGGTCGCCCCACCCTGCACCGCATAGGCGGAACCAATGCTGCCGCCGAGCAGGCGGACCGCGCCAAACGGACTGACCATCCCGGCAAATTGGATCCGGCCCGATTCATAAACCGCGTGCGACCCTGCGACGGTGGCGAAGAATGCTTCCCAAGCCCCGGCGCCGAACAGCAATAGCGAAATCAGCGCCAATCCCCCCGCGGCCGCCGCTGCGCCGGCGAAACAGCGCCATCGTCTCCCGGCGGCCAGCGCAAGCGGCAGCAACAGGCCGAAATGCGGCTTATAACAAAGCGCGCCGAAGCAAAGCCCGGCCAGTACCGGCCGCCTATCGACCAGCAATGTTCCAGCTCCGAAGAGCGCGGCGGTCAGGAACGCGTTCTGGCCCAGCCCCGCGTTCCAGTACAGCATCGGGAACGCCAGCAGAGCGAGAAGGGCGGTGACGCCGTTGTCGTCGAGAATCCGTCGTGCCACGGCGAGGTAGAGCAGCAACGTGCCGGCGATGAAGACGGAAAATGCAACGAGATACGGCATCGCCGCCAATGCCGCGCAGACGAGCAAGAAGACCGGCGGGTAATTGAAAAATTGGTACTCGATACCGGGGGCGGTCGCCGCCTCTTCGGCCGCCCAATGCGCGCGGTGGTCGTAGGCGAGCTGCGGAGTGCCGGCGTCGGCAAGGGTACCCGCGGCGTAAAAGCTGGCGAAATCGGTGGTCGTCGGCCGATCCAGTGGCACGATCCAGCCATGCGTCCCGGCCACGAAAAACACGAAGAACCCCAACTCGATCGCGACCAGCAGCGCCGCGCCTATCCGCACCCGCCTGCGCGTGAGCCAAGCCCCGCTGCACAGTCGGGTCAAGCCGTGGGTCGCCGCCACTTCCACTATGCGCCGTTCTCCTGATGATCCGGACCGATGTCTGGGCAAGGCGTGCCGGAAGCTAGTCGGGCAGGCTTAGTAAAGGGTTAACTCTGAGTTCTTGCTGGGACCTAAATCTGCATTCAACTACCGCGATGCCGTGCGGCGCATATTCGGGGTGATAGCTTTCGCAAGCGGCCAGATCGTCGGCCAGGCGCCAGAAGGAATTCTTAACCCTCGTTATGGCTCAATCCCGCATCGCTGCTCACGGCACGCGACGGCGTGCTCGAAGCCGACCGGGATAAACCGATGCGACAGCCGATTTCGATTACGATCTTCTTTCCGGCATATAACGAGCAGGACAATCTGGCGAGCGCGGTAGAGGATGCGCTGCGGGTTGCCGAAGAGTCGCCGTATATCGGCGATTACGAGATCGTCATCATCAATGACGGGTCGACCGACGCCACTCAGGCGATCGCCGAAAGGTTGGCCGCCGAGAACGAGCGCGTACGCGTCATTGAGCACGACCAAAACCGAGGCTACGGCTCGGCGCTCAAAACGGGGCTAGCTGCTGCGACGAAGGATTGGGTTTTCTTTACCGATGCCGATCGGCAGTTCGATATCGTCGAGTTGCAGAACTTGCTGGTGCACATCCCGATCCACGACGCGGTGATCGCCTATCGCGCGCCGCGGCGCGACCCCTTCATGCGGCTCGTAAATGCAAAAGTCTGGAACCTGCTGAACAAAAGCCTGTTCGGCTTGCGGGTCCGCGATATCGACTGCGCCTTCAAGCTGCTCAAGCGAACGGATGTTCAGAGCCTGCATCTGCTGTCTCGCGGCGCGATGATCAACGCCGAGTTGCTGATAAAACTGAAACAGTGCGGCCTGCGAATCAAGGAAGTTCCGGTTTCGCATCTGCCTCGGCTGCACGGCTCGCCTACGGGCGCAAAGCCTTCCGTCATCTTCCGGGCACTACGGGAGATGGTGATGTTGTATGGCGGGGAGCTCGGAGGGGTCAGCCACAAGCAGGCGATGAAGTTTATGGCGGTGGGGGTGGTCAACACCCTGATTGACACCAGCGTGTATTTTCTACTGACTCGCGGGCTCACCGCCTTCGCTGGCCACCTGGTGCTGGCAAAGCTGCTTTCGTTCCTCGCCGGAACCGTATCGAGCCTGAATCTGAACCGGCGCTGGACGTTCGGAGTGCGGACTCCGCTGTCGCTGGCTGAGGTCGTGCGCTTCTACGCGATCGTTTCGCTCGTGCTCCTGATCAACGTAGAAAGTATGAAATTCCTACTCCGGGCCGGCCTCTACGATCTGGGGGCGCTGCTGTTGACAGTCGTCTTTACCTTTGGAGCCAGCTTCACTCTGTCGAAGTTCTGGGTATTCCGGAAGACCCAGCCGCGCGTGGCTCAGCCCTAGCGGACGTTCGAGCCGGAACCCTCCGCCGATTAGGGCGCGTTTGCGCGATCGATTTCGGGCCATTTGCATTCCTAGAAACATGAGCGGTGTCACTATCGAGTCGGGCAATCGCGGTTTCGATCTAGCGTCGGGGCCTGTGGCCAAATCCAGGCGAGCCAGCCTCCTTTGGCTGCTTTATCTCGTATCTGCCGCAGTGCTGATCTCGCCGCTATTCTGGGCCAAGGTCCCCCCGCTGGTGGATTACCCGAACCACCTCGCGCGTATGTGGATCCTGGTACACCACTCGGATATTTCTGAGCTTGCGCAAAATTACGTCCTGAATTGGCGGATCCTGCCGGATCTGGCAATGGACTTCGTGATTCCCGCGCTGTCGCAGCTGATGCCGGTTCTCGAGGCGGGCCGCATCTTCATCGCGCTTACAATGGCGGGACTGGTTGCCGGGACTATTACCTTGCACCGAATGTTGCACGACCGGCTGGGGCTTTGGCCTGTCTGGTCCGTACTCTTCGTCTTCAACGCGGTGTTGTTTTGGGGGTTTTTGAGCTGTCTGTTCGCTAGCGCGGTCTACCTCTTTGCGTTCAGCGGCTGGATTGCCACCCGAGACTGGCGCCCGTTTCCCCGGCTGCTGGTGTTCTCGGCAATAGGGGCGGCTCTGTTCCTGCTGCACGCTTTTGCCTTCGGACTATACGGCCTGTCGGTTGCTTCTTATGAGCTGGCGCGGCGGTTCGAGGGCCGACGGCTGCCGCTGACATCGCTCCCTTCTTATGCACTGGTCTGCTTTCACTTTATCCCTGGATTCCTGCTTTGGTATGCGAGCCTCGGCAACGTGCGATCGGCTTACACTGCCTATGGTGACCTAAATCCGAAGCTGTATGCCCTAATGGCGCCGGCCACCTTCGGCGTTCATGCGGAGCCGTTGGACAAGATCATTTGGCTTCTTGTCGCAGTCGGTCTCATGTTCGCACTAGGCCGCGGTGCGCTGAAAATCGTGCCGCCGATGCGGCTGCCGCTCGCGGCGATGGTCCTGGCTGCCGTATTGATGCCCAATTGGGTAAACGGCAGCTGGGGGGCGGATTTCAGGCTTCCGGTGATTTTGCCGTTTGTCTTGATTGCAAGCACGCGGCTGGAGATCGCCAACAAGCGGCTGCATCATGGATTGGCCGTTGTGGCCACTGTTCTGTTCGGGCTGCGGATAGCTGCCGTGTCGCAGAGCTGGTATGAGTACGACCGCATGTTCGATGAGTTCAGACGCGCCTCCGCGTCGATTTCGCCCGGATCCAGGCTGTTGATCGTCGAGACACCGTTGGATCGCCAGCGGCCACCTCTGCCCGGCGTATCCAGCCTGTTCGCGAACCTGCAGCCCAAAATCTTTGATCATATGGGTGCCTTGGCGGTCATAGATCGGTCGGCGTTCTTTCCCTACCTATTCACCCAGGCGACGACGGTCGACGCCGCACCGCGTAATCAGCAGATGGCGCAGACGCACGGCGAGCCGATCACGCCGGCGGATCTGGAAGCCTTCGCCGATCCGATGCGGACCAAAGTGTTGGACTCTCAGCGTGACGTGTACGGTCAATTGGCGCACTGGCGCAATTGGCCGCGGGACTTCGACTATATCCTTTGGGTCGACTTCGGCAACAAGCCGAAACCCCGACTCGATCACCTGACCGCAGTACAGACTGGAAGCTTTTTCGAGATTTATCGTGTGAAGCATTGACGATCGTGCCGAAGAATTCAGCAGCGAGGGCTGTGGGTTGAACCATCGCAAGCTTCTCGTCCCACAGCGTGGCGAGCGCTATGCATCGCTGTTAACCGGAGTGAGACCAACTTGGTCAAGACTTTGTAGCGGCGCTGAAGAATTCTTGCTGCGTCCTCGCCCGCTCAGCCTCTTGCTCTTGGGTAGCTTTCTTTGCGCCGTAATCTTTTGCCTGTCGGTGTTCGATTTTGGTTTCGTGGTGGGCACCTCCCCGTATTGGCAGGCTCCGCGAGGACTCGTCGGCAACAGCTGGGCCGATATCCCGAGCGCGCTCAGCGGCTACAATTACTTCGTCAGGGACGACTGGACACTGCCGCTCTTCCAAACCTCGAGGCTGGGCGTGCCAAATCCTGTCGCCGTTGTTTTTACCGACAGCATCCCCATCGTCGCGATGTGCGGTCGCCTGCTGTATCGCGCGACTGGCCTGACGCCGAACCTCTACGGCGCTTGGACAGCGCTTTGCTTCGGCGCCTCCGCGCTCTCGATGACAGGGCTCGTCGTCGCCTTGGGACAACGCGGAATTGCTCCCGCAATACTCGCGGCCGCCTGCGCCGTCTGCATGCCGGCGCTGTTGGGCCGCTGGGGGCATATGTCGCTAATGGCTCAATGGGAGCTGATCCTTGCCCTAATTATCTACGCAAGGTCTCGCGTGACGGAACGACCGAAAACCCTTCTTGCGTTATCGTTCTTGTTGTCCGCTTTCACTTTATGGACGCACTCATACCTCTTCGTGATGGTAGTCGGCATCCTAGCAGCCGCACTCGGTCAGGCTTTGATCGACCGAAGGGTCCGTATCCTCCCGGCCGCGTCAATAATTGCACTCTACGCGATCCTGTTGATCGGACTCGTGTTCATAACAGGACACCTTTCGACCGAGGCCTCGCTTGCGGCCGACGGCTTCGGCGGGTTTTCCATGAACCTGCTCTCTCCGATATTTCCACAATTCAGCGGGTTGTTCCCGGCAATGCGGGAGCTGATTGTCGATGGGACCGGCGAACAATATGAAGGGTTCAGCTATCTCGGCGCCGGCGTGCTGTTTCTCGGCTTAATGGCGCTGCCCGATCTGTGCCGGGTGGCACCGGGCGCCTGGCGCGCTCATACCTGCATGATCGCTTTGCTAGCGGTATTCACCCTATTCGCACTCTCCAACCGGATCTATTTGGGTCCTTGGCACATCCTTACGATTCCACTGCCCGCGTCGATTTTCGAGCTCGCGAGTATGTTCCGCTCGAGCGGGCGATTTTTTTGGCCATCCCTGTATTTTTTGACTGCGCTCGCGATCGTGGCGGCACCAGCGCTGCGGGGACGTGCGGGCGCATGGCTCCTTTTGTTCGCCACGATGATTCAGATCATGGATACCGCCCCACTGCGGTCGGCACTGGCGGCAAGGATTTTAACACCCGCGGCAAACCCGCTTTTCGAGACCCGTTGGGCAGAGGCCATTCGGCAGCACGACGTCATCTCCGTCATTCCGCCATATGGTTGCGGTGCCGGTCGGAATGCGGAGGAGATAGCAATTGAATTACAATTGCTGGCTTCCCGTGAAAACGTCGCGACCAACACCGTCTACGCCAGTCGGAACCGGGTAAATTGTACGCCCCCGGAGCCGACCTCTTCGACAGCCAAGGAATTGCGGGTCTATGTGCTGTCGGACCCCCGAGCCGCAATGCCTGCCGACCCTGCTGCACCATGTGTGGCGTCCGGTACGCTGGGCCTATGCAGCCAGCAGCTCGGTTCGGGTCAGCTGTCGGGGCTTCTCGAAGCTCAGTCCGCGGCAGGGCTTTCCTCGAAGGATGACCAGGGTACAACGAAGCGGCAGTAAGCGGGCTGCGCCGAGCGAGATTTAATGTGGGGGGCGCTCAGGCTGCCGCTCGATCGTGTTTACCCAAAATCAACTGCGGGCAGCGAGGCTGCGGCCGCGGTGCTAGAGGAGGGGGGCTGTGGCGCAGACGATCGCAGGCTCCGACGCAGCCGCGTTTTCCCGGTGGCCGCTCAAGTGGAGCGTCCGCCGCTCCTACCTAAAGCCAAGCCTCTTCAGATATCAAACATCCGCTGGCACGGAGTTAGTTAATCGGCCCCATCGGGCTCGTCGCCTTTGGCTGGCGTTCCGTCGGGATCCGCGGCTTAAGCTGGTCCGCTACGGAGTTTCCGGCGTTGCGATCTCGGTCGGATATACGGTGACCGTGGTCCTGCTGGTCGAATGCTGCGGCTGGACGATGCCGGCGCTAGCAAGCGCGGCGAGCTTCGTGATCTGGACCCCGGTCTCTTACTTCGTCCACCGCAATTTCACATTCCGTTTCGCCGGCGGCCAAACCGGAGCGAGCATCAAATTTGGATTAGCCTTCTTGGCGCGTCTAGCTGCCTCGGCATACACCGTGCATCTGGCAACCGAAACCTTCGGCTCCTCATACCTCATTGGGGTGTTGACGAACTGGTTTCTCCTGCCGCTGATCAACTACACAGTGATGAATTCTTGGGTGTTCCGCAGTGGCGCCATTGCGGGAGCGCCACGCCCCTCACAAGGATAGCGCGCCAGAGCGCCGCGCTCCAAAATACGCCTCAAGCGGCCTTGGCGCGGTGTTCGGCTGCCGCGGCCGCGGCATAGGCCCGTGAAAGCAAGGCGTGAAGCGTGGGCCGCGGCCTCGCAACGATCAGACACTGGAAGCCGAACAGCCGCGGCCAAGATCTGACGAGCACCCGCGCGATCGACATCAAGGCCCGGCCGAGATGGGACGATCCGAAAACGAGAGGCAGTGGCGGTACGATGCCTTCGACTTTCTCAATGACGAATCCGGCCGAACGTGCGGCCCGTTGCAAGGTGTTGAACGTGAATAGCCGACGATGGGTAATGTCCAGAATTCCGCGCCGGGCGTATTCGAACCGCCCTAGCGACAGCGCCAAGCGGGTGAGGATGAAACCGACATTGCCTGTCGTAGCAACCAGGGTTGCGTCAGGCCACGCGGCGGTCAGTTCCCGTAGGTTTTCGAGAAAGGTCTCGGGATCGTCGAGACGGTCGAGCACATCGAGCGCGAGGACGAAATCGAAGGGCTGACCACGGAGATCGGGCAAACCACGGTTCAAGTCAGCCGCGATGAACCCTTCATACGCCGTGGTCATTTTACCACGATCGGCATCGACCCCCACCACCCTGCAATTCTTCTCTCGCTTGAGCACCGCGCCCAGGCCACCCGATCCGCTGCCGAGCTCCAGGACCCGCGAGCCGGGCGGCACCAGATCGAAAAGTCGTGAATGCGTGCTGTCGAACTCCAGCTTTGATGTGTAACCCGACGTGGCTTTCGCAGGTGCGCAGTCGAAGCGCCGATCGTAAAGCAAATGGAATTTCTGCAGGCTCGCTTGCAACGATACCTTGACCACATCCTTGGCGTAGCGAAGCCCGTTCACCCGGCAAATTTCATCGCCGTAATAAGTCGGAATCGGGTGCTCGACAATCCGCTTCCGGGCGAATACCAGCTGAATGATGATCTCGGTATCGAAATGGAAGTCGTTGGTGTTCCGCTCGAACGGGATCTGGCGCAGCGCGCTGGTTCTGTATAGTCGGTAGCCGGAGTGGAATTCGCTGAGCCTGGTCCCGAGGAGGCGGTTTTGAATGCTGGATAGCACACAGATTATTGCGNAGTATGACCACACCAGCGCAAATTGGCTCATGCCCGGCTTCCTGCTGCTCTTCGATCTCGACGGCACGCTGATCGACAGCGTTCCCGATCTGACCAATGCGCTGAACGAAATCCTGGGCGAGCGCGGCTATCCCCCGCTCATGCCGGAGGAGGTGGCGCCGATGGTCGGCGACGGGGTGCCGGCGCTGGTCGCGCGCGCCTTTGCCGCGCGCGGCGGCAACGCCGAGGAGGCGGCCGAGCTGTTGCCGCGCTACATCGCCTTTTACGAAGCGAATGCGACGCGGCTGACCCGGCCCTATCCCGGAGTGCGCGAGACGCTCCTCGAACTGCGCCGACGCGGCTATGGCACCGCGATCTGCACCAACAAATTGCAGCGCGCGACCGTGCGGGTGCTGCGCGGGCTGCAACTGGAAGATCTGTTCGACGGCATTGCCGGCGGCGATAAGTATGCGGTCCGAAAGCCGGATGCCGGGCATCTGCTGGAGCTGATCCGCGAATTGGGCGGCGAACAGGCGCGGGCGGCGATGATTGGCGACAGCGAGAACGACGCCGCGGCCGGGCATGCCGCGGGGCTTCCTGTGCTGCTGCTGCGCTACGGCTATGCGCGGGCGCAGCCGGAGAGCCTCGGCGCGGCCGTCGTGGTCGATCGTTTCGACGAGTTGCCGCAGGCGCTCGAAAAGCTCGGCCTCACGCCGTAGCCGCCGGTTTCAGAGCGGCGACATTGCAAACCGCGACCGGCTGGGTCAGGCCCTTCAGCATGACATCGCCGATCTCCTCCAAACGGGCGATGGCCTCGACCGCGCCGGCCACCCGTTTGCTGACCAGGATCTGCCCGTCCTCGGCCTCGTCACAGAGCCGGGAGGCAATGTTGCAGACGGTGCCGATCGCGGTGTAGTCGACCCGCTCGGCAAAGCCGATCTGGCCCAGGGTGGCGTAGCCCTGGGCGATGCCGACCCCGAAACCGATCTCGCGGCCGCGCCGGCGCCAATCGGCCTGCAATGTCGCCACCGCCTCGCGCATCTCGACCGCCATCTTGACCGCGCGCTCGGCCGGATCGGGGCAGGGCAGCGGGTCGTTGAAGATGACCATCAGCCCGTCGCCGGAGAAATGGTCGAGCGTGCCTTCCGAGCGGATGATCAGCGGTCCCAGCACCGCGTGATATTCGTTCAATAAATCGAGCACCTCCTCCGGCTCGGCACCGACGGCGAAGGCGGTGAAGCCGCGCAGGTCACAGAACACGACGACGATGTCGCGGCGATGGATTTCGAGGATCTTCTCGTCGCCGCTCGACACGATCATCTCGGCCAACTGCGGCGCCAGAAAGCGCTTCAACGTGCCCATGCGCTCGATTTCGCCGAGCTGTGCCTGGACCCGCTTTTCCAGATCCTGGTTCCACATCGCCAGCTCGGCGGCCTGGTCGGCGAGCTTGCCGGACTGGTCCTGCACGGTGTCGTGCAATGCCTTGATGCGCAACATCGCGCGGACCCGCGCCATCAGCGCCGCCTGATCGACCGGCTTCGTCAGGTAGTCGTCGCCGCCAGCCTCAATGCCGGCGATCACGTCCTTGGTGTCGGCACGGGCGGTGACCAGGATGACCGGGATGAAGGGCAGGCTCGGATCGGCCTTCAGCTGCTTCATCGCGGCGATGCCGTCGAGCTTCGGCATCATGATGTCCATCAACACCAAGTCGGGAAGCTGCTCGCGCACGATCGCCAACGCCTGCTCGCCGTCAGCGGCGGCGATCACCTCGTAGCCCTGGCTTTCCAGCCGCATCTGCAGGATGTCGACATTGTCGGGGATGTCGTCGACGACCAGCACCAGCGGCGGCTCACGCATTTCCGCCGTCCTATGGCAAGAATTCGCGGACCTTGGCGAGGAGCTGGCGCGGGCTGAACGGCTTGGCGACGTAGCCGTCGCAGCCGGCTTCGCGGGTCTTCGCCTCATCGCCGGACAGCGCGTAGGAGGTAACGGCGATGATCGGCACCTTGGCCAGGGCGGGTATGGCGCGGATGCGGCGGGTCGCCTCGTAACCGTCGATCGCCGGCAGCTGGATATCCATCAGAATGAGGTCGGGCTTTTCGCGCTCGGCGGCGGCGACGCCCTCCAAGCCGTCCACCGCCTCGATCATCTCGTAGCCGGCGCTCGACAACAGGTCGCGGATGATCTGCCGATTGTCCTCGGTGTCCTCGATCACCAGAATGCGCTTGCTCATGCCGCCCCCATCAGCTCTCCGGCCAGTTCGTCGGCGACTTCTTCGACCCGGATCGGCAGGCTGACCCGGAAGGTGGCGCCGTGCCCCGGCTCGGATTCGACCGAGATCGCGCCGCCATGCATCTCGACCATGCGCTTGGAGATCGCCAGGCCCAGCCCGGTGCCGCCCTTCTTGCGGGTGTTGGAGCTGTCGACCTGCTGGAACTCCTCGAAGATCTTGCCCTGATCCTCAGGCGCGATGCCGGGGCCGGTATCGCGCACGGTCAGCTCGAAATTCCCGTTCCCGGCGCGGGCGCCGATCGCGACTTCGCCCTGATCGGTGAATTTGACCGCGTTGCCGACCAGGTTCAGCAGGACTTGCGCCAGCCGCCGCGCGTCGCCGCGGCCGAGCGGCAGACCGGGGGCGACATCGGCTGTCATTTTCAGCCCCTTGGTGCTGGCCAACGCCTCGGTCGCGGTGACCACCGACTGGACGACGTCGGGGAGCGCGTAGTCATCTAGGGTCAGCTCCAGCTGGCCGGCCTCGATCTTCGACAGATCGAGCACATCGTTGATCAGCGCCAACAGGTGCTTGCCATTGTTCTGCACCCGATCCAACACGCCGGCCGCCTTCTCCGGCAGATCGCCATAGATGCCGTCGACCATCAATTCGGTGTAGCCGAGGATCGCGTTGAGCGGCGTGCGCAGTTCGTGGCTCATATTGGCGAGGAACTGCGATTTGTGCTGACTGGCGAGCCGCAATTCCTCGCTCTTGTCGGCGATCTCGCGGAACAGGCGGGCGTTCTGGATCGCCAGCACCGATTGGCTGGCTAATGTCTGCATCAGCCGGACCGCGGCTTCCGGGAACTCGCCGGCGGCACGGCGCTCCAAAACGATCGCGCCGAAAACGCGGTCGGCGCCGACGAGCGGCACGATCAGCACCGAGCGGAAACCGGCGGCCAGGGTAGCATCGCGCAACGGATAGCTCGGCCGGGAAGCCAGATCGGCCAATTGCAGCGGGCGGCGCGTGCGCGTCGCCTCGCCCATCCCGGTCTCGTGCTCCGCGATGCGCAACTCGCTCACCCGGTTGACGAGCTCCTCGTCCCAGCCGACCGCCTCCGCGAGGCGGAAGGCCTGCTGGACCTCGCTGTAGCGGAAGATGGCGCCGGCATCGGCGCCGGAAAGCGCGACGGAGCGGTTGAGGATCGTCGACAGCACCGCGCCGAGGTCGAGGGTGGAGCTGACTTCCTGGCCGACTTCCGAGAGCGCCTTCAGCTCCTCGACCGAGCGCGCCAACTCGTCGGTGCGCTCGCGCAATTCGTTCAAGAGGCGCGCGTTTTCGATCGCGATCACCGCCTGGTCGGCAAAGGTGGTGACCAGTTCGATCTGCTTATCAGTAAACGGCTCAACCCGGTCGCGCGCCATTGCGATGACGCCGATGGGCACGCCGGCGCGAAGCAGCGGAACCCCCAGCATCGTCCGGATACGGCCAGTCCGCGCCTCTTCCTTTCGTTCGTAATCGGGCTCAGTCCAGGCGTCGCGGATCTGGACGGCTTGCCGCGCCAGCGCGGCTCTCCCGACGAGCGTGCTGGAATCGGGCAGGATCGGCGTGCGCATCTCGATTTCCTGATACGCAGGCTCGAGCCCCCGGCCGACAGCCCAATGGTAGACGCCTTCGTCTAGGCGGAAGATGCTGCCCATCTGGGCGCGGCACAGGCGCAGCGCGGTCTCGACGACATTCTCCAGTACCGGATCAAGGTCAAACGTGGAGCGGCTGATGACCTTCAGCACATCGCTCGTCGCGGTCTGGTATTCGAGGGACTCTTGTAGATCGCGGGTGCGCTCGCGGGTCTCGGTGATCAGCCGTGCGTTTTCCATCGCGATGACCGCCTGGGCCGCGAAGTTTTCGAGCAACGCGATTTCTTTTTCGGAGAACGGCCGGACCTCTTTTCGGAAAGCAGCTATGTAACCGAGAAAATCGGCCTCTTTGCGAAGCGGCACGAACAGCACGGTGCGCAAGCCATGAGCCGCGCTGGC
>C688J18823_10002307_pt1 | contig 11948 bp, 17 predicted proteins | sample HopSoiMetagenom1_FD_18823 | JGI IMG/M metagenome (IMG submission 18823) | reverse complement strand
GCGGCGCCTTCTTTTTGGATGAGCCACTGAACCGTGCGCCAACGGGCCGCCATAGCCGGAGTCTACTCCTTGTGCCGGTTCCCGCAGTTAAAGTTGGGGCCATTCCACCTACCTTCCGACCTGGCAGGCTGGCCGGCTTTAAGTCGGAGGGCGAAGGCGATTTGGTTTTGCTCAGACGGTGGAGCGGCAACACCGCAGCGGCCAGCTGGCTGGTTAGTCTATCCGTCAGAGGAACCGGCCCCTTCCCGCGTGAATTGGTTTCTCGCATCAGAATTCGACGGATGGCGCTGCGATGAAGGAACTTGCACATCGTCGCTACCGCATGGTCGACATTCAGCTCGCGCGCCGCGGCATCCGCGATCGTCGCGTGCTGGACGCCATGCGACAGGTACCGCGGGAGCGGTTTGTGGAAGCCGGTTTCGAGGAATTCGCCTATGAGGATGGCGCGTTGCCGATTGCGAACGACCAGACGATTTCGCAGCCCTACATTGTCGCGCTAATGACCGAAGCGGCCGAACTGAAGCCGACGGACAAGGTACTCGAGGTCGGGACCGGCTCAGGTTACGCCGCGGCAATCGCCTCACGACTCGCCAAAATGGTTCACACCATTGAGCGGCATGGCGCCCTTGCCGGGATCGCCGCCGAGCGACTTAATGCGCTCCGATACCGAAATTGTATCGTCCATACCGGAGACGGCACCCGCGGTTTGGCCGACGAAGCGCCGTTCGACGCAATCCTGGTAGCCGCCGGTGGCCCGTCGGTGCCGGATGCGCTTAAGCAGCAGTTGGCTGTTGGCGGCCGCCTAATCATTCCGGTCGGCGATGGCGATGGTGAACAATCGCTGCTGCGGATTACACGCCGCACCAATGCTGACTTCGACGAAGAGACGCTCGGCGCCGTCCGCTTCGTGCCGTTGATCGGCGAGCAAGGATGGGCGGAGGACGGGACCCGCGCGGCAAGCAACCACATCCCTGGGCATACGCGATTGCACTCGTTGACGGATATGATCCGTGCTGCCGTCGAACCGTTGCCAGCCTTCGACGATCCGGCGTTCGGTGCGCTGTTCGATCGATTCGGCCAGTCGCGCGTTATCCTGCTGGGCGAAGCCAGTCACGGCACGTCGGAGTTTTATCAAGCGCGCGCTGCCATCACACGCCAGCTTATCGAGAAGCATGGCTTTACGATCGTTGCCGTGGAAGCGGATTGGCCCGACGCCGCGGCGATCGACCGGTACGTTCGCGATCGAGCGCACCCAGGGTCAAGTGAGCAGAAGCCCTTCGAGCGCTTCCCGACTTGGATGTGGCGAAACATCGATGTCGCCGCCTTCGTCGATTGGCTGCGCAGTCGCAATGAAGGAAAGGCGGCAACGGACCAGGCTGGGTTCTTCGGTCTCGACATCTACAACATGCGCGGCTCGATCGCGGCCGTTCTCGCCTATCTAGACGAGGTTGATCCTGAAGCGGCGGCGGTGGCGCGCGAACGATACGGTTGCCTTACACCATGGCAGCGCGAACCATCGACCTACGGGCGCGCCGTCCTGACCGAGGGTTATCGGAAATGCGAGGAAAAGGTGGTTCGGCAGTGTCAGGATATCCTGAAAAGCCGATTCAACTATGAAGCAAACGACCCGGACAGTTTCCTGGATGCTATGCAGAACGCGAGATTGATCGCATCAGCTGAGCGCTACTACCGGATCATGTACTATGGCGGTGCGGAATCCTGGAATCTGCGTGATACGCATATGTTCGAGACTTTGGGCCATATCCTCGAAGCTCACAGCTCTCAATCCAAAGCCGTTGTTTGGGCACATAATTCTCACATCGGTGACGCCCGCTTCACCGAGATGGGCGCGATCCGCAACGAACTGAATATTGGTCAGCTTTGTCGGGAGAAATTCGGCGACAGAGCGTCGCTGATCGGATTTGGTACTCATACCGGCACGGTGGCTGCCGCGTCGGATTGGGACGGAGATATGGAGGTGATGCGAGTGCGGCCCTCCCGTCCAGACAGCTATGAACGTCTGTTTCACGATGCCGGCGCGACGCGGGGCATTGTCGAATTCCGCCGCGACCAGGCTCTACGGCGCCGCTTGCTCGAACCTCGCCTCGAGCGCTTTGTAGGCGTAATCTATCGACCAGACACCGAACTGCAAAGCCACTATGCCGAAGCGTCGCTGGCTCAACAGTTCGACGCGTTCGTCTGGTTCGATGAGACCCATGCCGTGACGCCTTTGGGGCCGGAGCAATGCCGCGCCGGCGTTCCCGACACCTACCCCTTTGGTCTCTGAACCCAGCTGCGCTGGGCCGGACGCCGCGAAACAAGCGGGCGCGTTTCGATCGGAGCGATATTGACGCTTCTGGAACCGAGCGGCAGCGCTATCGCTATCACCGGGACTTCGCCGAGGGATGCTGGTTTTTCTGATTTCGGCAATCCCGGCGATATCCTTGGCGAGATGTTCCTCGGCCGTGGTCGCGATGGTGGTGCGGGCGGCGCCACTTTGCGCATCCGGGGAAAGGACGTCCACTGCCGCATGGAATGGATTTCCTTTATTCGGTGAACGGGGCAAAGCGCGAGCCCCCCCTTCCCGACGAACGCTCGACGTCACAATTCGGCCTGGGATCAGCGACGGCCCAGATGCTGCGGCTGCGCAGAAAGGGCCAGACCGGCCTCGGTGACGCTCCGGCGGGGGGACGCCCTGATCGTGATCGAGGGACGGCAGCACCACTATTCAGGCGTAGTGGCGACGACATTCACGTCGAGTTGCCGATCCCGCTGAAACAAGGCGTGCTTGGACGCAAGATGGAAGTTGCCGACGCCAACCGGTAACGTCGCCATGAGCGTGCCGGAATGGTCAATACTGGAACCTGCTGCCGGTGAAGCAAAAAAAGCGTTCCCCCCAACGGCGCGCGTGGGGAGGCAAGAACGAGAGGAATAATCTTAGCAAAAGCGGTCGCGAGCAGCGGCCGCCTCAGTGCCGCTTGTCCGTGCCACGCGCCGCGGCGCTACTCGGCCGTACCGTACGCCACCCTGAGAGCAACCGTCCGCGCGGAGCGGAGTTAAGTGGTAGACCGAAGGCGCAAGGAAGCTTCCGAGCCGTCGGCGTATGATCTCACTGAAAGGAGTCCGACATGTTTGTTCATCTGAAAACACTCCTTGCGAGTTTACTTGCCGTGAGCTCACTAACATTGGTGATAACGCCGGCGCTTCCCCAAGCCGCGGCGGTTCCAACTGACTTCACCACCGTCGTGCGCCAGAAGATGCCGACGGTCGTCGCCATCCTCACGAAGCAGATGATCGAAGACCGAGGCGCGCGGGCTGCCGGCTGATCTGCCCTTCGGTGACCTGTTTCGGCGCCGCTTCGGCGAACCTCGCGCGCAGGCCAGGACGTCGCTCGGCTCCGGATTCATCGTCAGTCCCGAGGGCCACATCGTGACGAATAACCACGTGGTCGACAAAGCCAGCGAGATCCATGTCCGCTTCACAGACAAGACGGATGTGCCCGCGAAGCTGATCGGCCGTGATCCGTCCACCGATATTGCCGTGCTCAAGATCGAGCCGCGGCCGGGTATGACCGTCGCTACCTGGGGCGACTCCGACAAGATGGAGCCAGGAGCCTGGACGATCGCGATCGGCAGCCCCTTCGGCCTGGGTGGCACGGTCACTGTCGGGGTGCTCTCTGCGCGGGCGGGCGACATTCAAGCCGGGTCATATGACGATTTTCTGCAGACGGATGCTTCGATCAACCAAGGCAATTCGGGGGGCCCGCTGTTCAACGCCGCGGGCGAGGTGATCGGGGTCAACACGGCGATCTTTTCGCCGGAGGCGTCAACGTCGGAATTGGATTCGCGGTTCCGTCCCGGACCGCACAGGTAGTCGCGGATCAGATCATCCGCACCGGTAAGGTGGAACGCGGCTACGTTGGTGTGCGCCTCCAGGAACTAACGAGTGGACTCGCCCAAGCGCTGGGCCGGCCCGACGCGAAGGGTGCCCTGGTTGCCTCAGTGGAGCCGGGCAGCCCTGCGGAGAAGGCGGGGATTAAGATAGGCGACGTAATCACCCAAGTCGAGAATCAGGCTGTCGAAGGACCGCGCGACCTATCCCGGTCCGTGGCCCAAATGAAACCCGGGGCACGCGCGCCGTTCACGGTAGTTCGAAATGGCAAGACGCAGGAGATCACGGTCGCGATAGACCAGCCTCAAGAGGATCGGCCCTCTCGGACAGGCGCCCTGGAAAACTCTGACAAAGGCGGCAAACGACTGGGATTGAGTCTCGCCCCAATTCCGGAAGCGGCGCGGCGGAGGCTAGGCGTTGATAGCAAGGGCCTGATGGTCGGCGATGTGGAACCCGGCAGCCCTGCTGCCGAGAGCGGTATCCGACCGGGGGACGTCATCGTTGCCGTCAATAATCGAGAGGTCGCGCAACCGTCCGATTTGGCTGACGAATGGGCGAAGGCCCGCGCGGAGAACAGACCCATCCTGCTCCGCGTCAACCGCGACGGCCAATCGCTCTTTGTCGCGATCTCCTGAGGAGCAGGCCGGGCGATATTGATTGCCTTTGATACAGGACGGCAATGCGCCTGAAACAGAATTCGGTGTGACCCAGTTGAGATACCGATTCAATGAGTGATCATTTTTACGTACCACCTCGGAAGCTCCCTATGACAAGGGAGGGCTACGCAGCACTACGAGAAGAACTAGCGCACCGCGTTCAGGTGGCGCGTCCGCGCATTGCGGCACGCATCAGGGACGCGATCGCGGACGATCCAAACTTGCAGGAGAATGCCGATTATCAGGCAGCTCAGTCTGAGCAGGAGGTCAATGAAACGTCCATCGCGGAACTCCAGAGTAAGCTCGCTCGGGCCGACGTGATCAACGTATCAGAACTGTCGGGCGATACCGTCAAATTCGGCGCAATAGTGACCATTGTTGACGAGGACACCAATGAAAAGCGGCAGTGGCAAATCGTCGGCGAACCAGAAGCGGACGCGAGAAGGGGGAAGATCTCGGTCTTCTCGCCGCTTGCGCGTGCGCTAATCGGCAAGACCAAAAATGCAACTGTTGAGGTCCTGACGCCCGGCGGAGCCAAGGCTTATAAAATCAGCAATGTGCAATGGGGTTGAGAGTCCCCGCCGGCTGCGAATCCGCCAGTATAGCTGCAGCCGCTGATCACGAGGTGGGCTGTACTAAGATCTGGAACACTGTCCCAAGCACGAGCCCAATCCTGCTGGCGATCGAACGCAGAACGTCCAGGAGGCTCATTGCCATGGCCATCAGCTCGACCATGATCGCCCCTTCCCCGGGACCGTCTTTATCGATGAGCTCCGGCGTTCGCAATGACGAAAAAAACAGACGCTCAATCGGTTGCTGGTCGAACTAGACGGCTTCGGCTCGCGATCCGGCCTCGTCATTTTCGCCGCGCCCCAAGGGGCCAGAAATCCTTGATCCGGCATTGCCGTGCGGACCGTTCGATCGCTAGGTATTGGCCGATCGCCCGGAAGGGGCGCATTAAAAGAGGTGCATTGTTCCTCGCCTGATCGCTGATCACAGGCGCCGCATCGGCAACAAGACAGGCGTGGGCTTTTCAAGCGCTTGCCACAAGCCCAGCGCCTTTAATTCCGTCGAATATGAATTGGACAGCGAGGGTGGCCAGAATAACGCCGGCGAGTCTCGCCAACACATTGGAGCCGGTGGCCTTGAGCACCCGGTGCAGCACGTCGGTGAAGATCATCCCGAAGTACGTTAGCAGGAGGCAAAGCAGCATAGCTGCCAATACTATCATCGAGCCGATCGGATCACCGGCAGCCTGCGCCATAAGTAGAACGACCGCCGTGAGGCCCGCCGGCCCTGCGATAACCGGGAATGCCAAAGGGAAAATTGCGATGTCGCCTGGCTCCAACGCCTCGCGCCGTTCCAGTGCGGTCAGCGAGGATAGGCCCGAGGGATGGGCGAAGATCATCTGGATGGCCTGCAGCAACAGCAAGATGCCCCCCGCAACTCGAAAGGCGTCCAGCGAAACATGTAGTGTGCCTAGTAACCGGTTGCCGAAGAGCGCAAAACCCAACAGGACAATTCCGGCAATCAACACTGCCTGCCATGCCAACCGAAACCGCTCAGGCCGGTGAACACCCGCCGTCAGCCCACCGAACACGATCGCCGTATCGATCGGTCCGATTGCTACGAAGAGGGTCGCAAAGGCCGTGATCGTAAAATCAGAGAGCATGAGGCCCGTTTATCCCGCGACGTTTGCGGAGAAGAGAAAGCGAGCGCGGAAGGACAAGGGAGGCCGGCAGAGCCTCCCGTGTCAGGTATCAGGCCGTCACGCCGGGATGGCTCTGATGCAGATACCAGAGTCGCAACGCCGCAACAGCCGCCACCACGATTCCAGCGATGACGTGGAGCGGTGTGACCCTCGCGTGAGACGAGAACTGCAGCACCCACGGCGACAGCGCTACCCAAACGCCGGCGGCGAGAGTTAGCCACTCCGGCCATTCGGCGAACAGTGCCAGCGCTGCTACGGTGAGCGCCGCGATCAGGATGCCGCTTAGCCAGGCGTTCCAATTCGTCGGGCTTTCAGCGGAGAACCGCAACGCCCAGGGTGACAAGAAAAGCCCGAGGCCGATCACAAGATTTACCACATCGGCGATCATGTCTTTTTTCCAGACGGTGTTCATGGCTGTAACTCCTTACATTGCTCCTTTCGTTGGCTGCTTTCGATTTTCTTCCAGGATCAATCGAAATGGTGACGGCCAAGTTCGGCTGACCTGGTTGAGCCCAAGCCGCTGGCGCGGGCGAGAGCACGAAGCTTCCTGCCCGCCCCCCGTTACTTGCCGGTGATGGCGATCCGCTTCACCTTTTGCTTTTCGGTGGGCAGCTTCGCCAACGTCACGGTGAGAACGCCATCCTTGAACGACGCCCCGACCTTGTCCTGATCGACGTCATCGATCGGGATGGAACGCTTAAAACGCCCGTAGTAGCGCTCGCTGAAGCGACGCTCCTTGTCCTCAGTCTCGCTCTTCTTCTCACCGCTGATTGTCAACAGACCGTCCCTCAGTTCGACATTAACGTCCTTCTCCTGGAGACCGGGAAGTTCGGCGACGACCTTGACCTCATTGTCGGTCTCGTTGACCTCGACGCTCGGCCACCCCATCGCCTGAGAGCTGAACGGGGCGATATCGAACGACCGAAACGTGTCGTCGAACAGCCGATTCATCTCGCGGTGAAGCGCGAGGAACGGATTGGGCTCATTGCGGTGCAGGCTCAGATCACGAGAGCCGTTGTTCCACGGAATCAGATCACGTAGTGCCATAGTTGTCCTCCTTTGTTTCACTGGATAGAACTCACCTGCGCGCGGCGGCGCCGCGACAGCCCGGAACGGAACTCCATCAGGCCGCCTGCTTCTGCTCGATTTGCTGGTTTTCGTTGCCGGCGACTTCGATCGCTATGCGACGCGGCTTCATCGCCTCTGGCACTTCCCGAACCAGTGCAATCTTGAGCATACCATTCTCGAAGGCGGCGTCCTTCACCTGGACATAGTCCGCCAGGTTGAAGACGCGGCGGAACGGCCGCATTGAGATTCCCTGATACAGGTAGTGGTGATCACCCTTGTTCGCCTTGCGGCCCTCGACGGTGACCGTCGATTGCTCCGCGGTGATGGTGATCTCGTCCGGGCTGAAGCCGGCCAGCGCCAGTGAAATCTGGTACTGGTCCCCTCGCCGATACGCGCGATGTCGTAGAGCGGATAATTGTCGCTGTCGTTCACCGTGTCGTTGACGAGGTCGAACAGACGGTCGAACCCGACGCTCGAACGCCAGAACGGAGACAGATCGTAAGTTCTCATAACCACATTCTCCTCTTGAGCAACATGGATTAGGAGCAACGCCGGGACGTTTCCCGGCGGCCTTGGCCGGACCCTGACGGCATCCGGGGTCACGCTTGTGACACTAATGCGCGTGTCACATTTTTCGACACCGGATCGACTTCGAGATCCATCATGCATGCTGCCTTGGGTGCACCTGGATCTGTCGAGTGACCGACATTTGCCGCCTTCAAACCCCATGAGTGGACGCCTACGGATCAGCGCGGGCCAGCGCGGGCCCGAGCGTTCACACTCCTGACCGCGCGCGCAGCTTTCCTAAATCCAACGCCGCCAAGGCCTTTACAGGATTGGCGCCCGGATCCGCAGGGAGATGGCGGTTAGGAGGTCCACGTTGCTTTCAGGAGGATGTGGAGGAAGAACGATGCAAGGTCTACTCGCAGCTTTCATCGCGTTCGCCATGCTGTTCAGCGCAAGCGAAGCGCCCGGTGCGCAGCGGACAAAGCCGAAGCAGCATAGCAGTTCGAGCGCCGTCGTTCAGGCGGAAGCACCGCAGCGGACGCCGTCCCGTCACGGCACAAGTTCCCACCGTGCCAGCGACGGGAAACCGGCTTTCCGCGCCGAAGAGATTGTTCCGGATATCTGCAAGGGATGCTCTTCCTGAGCTGGCGGATCTGGTCGCAACAGCATGGATGAATGACGCTGCTCGGCTTGGAAAGCTCCCAAGCCGCGCGTCCTCCTTCGCTACAGTGGGAGGCACAACATGGAGATGATCACACACGACGTATTGAAACGGACGACATCGACGACAGCAGAGGCGGCATCTGCCGCTAACGACAATCACCGGAAAGACTGGCCCTGACCCCGTCCTCATTTCCACGGGATACGGTAGCTCGCATCTTCCGGCCGGCGCGGTCGGCAATGACCTCGGGAAAGCCCGCACCAGGGGTTGGCGGCTGGTCTTCGAGCGGCGCAGCGCCCCTTATGTCGAGCCGCTGATGGGATGGACAGCCGACGATGATCCGCTCGCTACAATTGAGCTCAGCTTTCCGACACTCGGGGCCGCGGTCCGTTACGCCGAGCGGCAGGGACTCCCCTACGTCGTACAGACGAGCGAGGAGCAGAGCCCGGGCCAGCTCTCTGCCTCGAGCCGAAAAATGAGCAGGGGTTCGCGGATGAAACCATCGAACGGCTCGGACTAGGTTCTCTTTAGGAAAGCTACGACAGGGCCGTTGCCGGTTCGGAAGCCCGGCATGATCGGCGCGGCGAGGAAGGCTGGACTTCGCCCATGGCGGTGGTGGTGCGCGATGAGAGCCTTTCGCTGGAGGCGGAACGCGCGATCCTGATCGACTGGGCCTGGACCGAGTATTTGATCGACCAGGCAACCAACGAAGGGATGCCGGAGAATGGCAGGCCTTCGCGCCTGCACGAGGTCGAGCTCGCACTGCTGGCTCTCGAGCATGCGAACGCTGCGCGGGAGTGTCCCACGGCTGCGTCAGCGGCCGGTTGAGCCAATCCGGCGCGAGCTCCCCAGGCCGCGTCGCCGCGCCTACGGCCGGCGACGCCTAGTCGCCAAAACATTCAAATCTCCTTCGAATTTCGAAGGAACATTTCGGCCACTACCACATTCTGAGGACGCCGCCGGCATAAGCCGCTTGGGCGCCGTTTCCGGGCCCAGGCGCATGCCGGGGAGCTCGAAACCATTTTGCTCTGAGGAGGAACTGGATATGAGCACCCTGTCCGTTCTATCGAACCTGCCCACGCTTCACTCGGAACGCGGGCTCTCCCGCTACCTGGCCGCCGTTCGCAGATTCCCACTGTTAAGTGCGACCGACGAGGCAATGTACGCTCGCCGCTGGCACGAGCACGGCGATCGCGAAGCGGCCTATCGGCTGGTGACAAGTCACCTGCGGCTGGCCGCGAAGATAGCCTTACGGTATCGCGGCTATGGCCTTCCCTTCGCCGATCTGGTTTCGGAAGCGAATCTGGGATTGATGCTGGCTGTTAAGCGATTCAAACCCGAAAAAGGCGTTCGGCTCGCCACCTATGCGATGTGGTGGATCAAGGCGACCGTCCAAGAGTATATCCTGAGGTCTTGGTCGCTGGTGAAAATAGGCACCACCGCGGCCCAGAAGAAATTGTTCTTCAACCTGCGGAAACTCAAGAATCTGATTTCCGCAGGCGAGGACGTCGAGCTGTCACCCGAGCAGGTCAAATACATTGCCGACGAGCTGAAGGTCGATTCCCGCGAGGTCGTTGAGATGAACGGCAGGATGCGGGGGGACATTTCGCTCAACATGCCCGTGACCCGGGACGACGCCTCCTATGAAATGCAGGATTGGCTGGTCGATCCGGCGCCGGACCCGGAAGCTCTGTTGGCGGAAGTGGAAGATCGCAACCGGATGACGACCGCGCTGAAAGACGCGCTCGCCCACTTGACCGCTCGCGAGCGCCATATCGTCAGAGCGCGCTTCCTGGCGGATCAGCCGACGACCCTGGAGCATCTCGGCGCCACCTTCGGCGTGTCCCGCGAGCGGGCCCGCCAGATTGAAGTTCGTGCGCTACAAAAGATCAGGCTCGCACTACGCACGCGGCTCAATCCTGACGCTCGGATACCGCGCCGGGCTAAGACGGAGTGAGGCAAATGAGAATCGCGCAGATTGCTCCGCTGTTCGAGAGCGTTCCGCCGCGGCTCTACGGCGGAACGGAACGGGTGGTCTCATATCTGACGGAGGAACTTGTCCGGCTGGGGCATCAGGTGACCCTGTTCGCGAGCGAGGATTCCATCACCTCCGCCGAACTTGTGCCTTGCATCCCGTGTGCGGTGCGCCTCGATCCGAACGTCCGCGATGCACTGCCCCACCACATGGTCATGCTCGACAAGGTGCGCGAGCGCGCTGGCGAGTTCGACATTCTGCATTTCCACATTGACTACCTGCATTTCCCGCAGTTCCGGTCCGAGCGCGGCCGGACCTTGACCACCCTTCACGGCCGGCAAGACCTCGCCGACCACATGCCATTCTACCGCCGGTTCGCCGACATGCCGCTGGTCTCGATTTCGAACGCGCAGCGGACGCCGCTGTCGGGCGCGAACTTCGTCGCAACCGTCCATCATGGACTGCCGCCCGATCTCTTGACGCCAAATTTCAACCCGAGAGGCGGCTATCTCGCTTTCCTGGGGCGCATCTCGCCGGAGAAGCGGCCCGACCGGGCGATCGCGATTGCGCGACAAGCCGGTCTTCCGCTCAAGATCGCGGCAAAAGTCGACAAGGCCGACGACGCCTACTTCCGCGACGTAATCGCTCCGACGCTGCATGGACCGGGGATCGAGTTCATCGGCGAGATCAACGAGAACGCCAAGAGCGAGTTTCTCGGCCAAGCCGCCGGATTGCTGTTTCCGATCGACTGGCCCGAACCGTTCGGCCTGGTCATGATCGAAGCCATGGCATGCGGCACGCCGGTGCTCGCGTTCCGCTGCGGCTCGGTCCCCGAGATCGTCGACGAAGGGGTCACCGGATGCATCGTCTCTGACGTCGACGCAGCCGTGCGGGCCATTCCTGGATTGCTGGCGCTGGATCGCAAGGCCATCCGTTCCAGATTCGAGGAGCGCTTCTCCTCCTCCCGCATGGCGACCGATTATATCCGTGTCTACCAGAAGATACTTCGCAGACACGCGGTGCCTGATGTCCAGCTTTCGGCACTCACCGCGCGTTCGGTGATTAATGATGGACACGGCCGGGAGCAATCCCCGGCGGGGCATCGGCACCATTGAGAACGGGAGGCAAGGATGCTATGGGCGGCGCTGTAGGATCGCAGTCGGGTGGCACCGGAGGATGCCGATCGGGTTAAGCCGGCGATGCATTGGATTGGCTTGTTGATCCCACACCAACCCAGGAAACAACGTTCGCCGAGCAGCGGGACCATCGCAGTTAATCTCTTCCGAACTCCACCTTGCCGCCTATCACCAATGGAGTCCGCGGCTCCATGACGTGCGTGCCCCGTTGAGCAAACCAGTCAGCGGCCCGGCAAGACCACACGGTAGCCGCCCGACGTGACGGCAATGCGCCGAACTAAGCAAAGGCCGATTGAGTCCAAACCGGCAGTCGCAGCTGAAAACTTTATGAATCTCACAGGAA
>C688J18823_10002306_pt1 | contig 11953 bp, 9 predicted proteins | sample HopSoiMetagenom1_FD_18823 | JGI IMG/M metagenome (IMG submission 18823) | reverse complement strand
CGGCGCCCCTGGTGCTCTACGTGGTTGCGCCGAAAGGCTTCCTGCCTTTGCAGGACACCGCGTCGATAACCGCCGTGACCCAGGCCGGTCCCGACGTCTCCTTTGCGGAGATGCAGAGCCGGCAGACCGCCGCCGCCGATGCGATCAGGACAGATCCGGATGTCACCGGCGTCGTTTCCGTCATTGGCGCGGGCTCCGTCAATCCCACGACGAATGTCGGCCGGCTGGTGATGACCCTGAAACCGCGCGGTGAACGGCGCGATGACGTTTCGGCGGTGGTCTCCCGCCTGAAGACGCGGACGGCGTCCATTCCCGGGCTGACGATTTACTTTCAGCCCGTTCAGGATGTCCAGATATCGACGCAGTCCAGCCGCTCCCAATACCAGTACACGCTGACCGGCACCGATGCCGCACTGGTCTCCGAGTGGGCTAAAAAGCTGGTCACGGAGTTGCGGCGCGATCCGTTGTTCCAGGATGTTTCGTCGGAAGCTCAGGATGGCGGCTTGCGCGCGTCGCTCGACATCAACCGGCAACGGGCGGGCCAACTCGGCGTCAGCCTCAGGGCGTGAACGATACGCTGAACGACGCTTTCGCGCAGCGGCAGATCTCGACCATTTATGGTCAGGCGAACCAGTATCGGGTGGTGCTGGAAGCCATGCCGATGTACCAGCGCGATCCCTCGATCCTCTCAAAGCTGTATCTGCCGGGCGTCCAGGGCGCACAAGTGCCGCTGTCGCGGTGGCGACGCTGACCCGGACCACCGCGCCGCTGGCGATCTCGCATCAGGCGCAATTCCCCGCTGTGTCGCTCAGCTTCAACCTGGCGCCCGGCGCCGCGCTGGGAGAAGCCGTGGACGCGGTGAAAGCGGTTGAAGCTCGGATCGGCATGCCCGGCAGCATCGTCGGAATATACGCCGGGGACGCAGCCGAGTTTTCGAAATCGCTTGCCGGCCAGCCGTGGTTGATCCTCGCCGCGCTGGTGACGATCTATATCGTGCTCGGCGTGCTCTACGAAAGCTACATTCATCCCATCACCATCCTGTCGACTCTGCCGTCCGCCGGTGTCGGCGCCATTCTGGCGCTGATGCTGTTTGGACAGGACCTGTCGGTAATCGGGCTGATCGGCATCATTCTGTTGATGGGCATCGTCAAGAAGAATGCGATCATGATGATCGATTTCGCGCTGGAAGCGGAGCGGCATCAAGGCCTGTCCTCCGCTCGATGCAATCGTGCAGGCGTGCCTGCTGCGTTTCCGTCCGATCATGATGACCACGTTGGCGGCACTGTTCGGGGCGCTGCCGTTGGCAATCGAAAGTGGGACCGGCGCCGAGTTGCGCTTTCCCCTTGGTATCTCGATTATCGGCGGGCTGCTCTTGAGCCAATTGCTGACGCTCTACACGACGCCTGTGATTTACCTTGCGCTCGACAGGCTCAATCGCCGGATCGAGAACGCGGTGCCGCCGGTCGGCCCTGAATTGTCCTCGCCCCCGGTTGCTGGAGCCACCGAGGGGATACAGTAGTGGCATCCATCTCCGAGCCGTTCATCCGACGCCCGGTTGGCACCACGCTCCTCGCCGTCGGGCTGTTTCTGATCGGCGTCGTGGCTTACGCATTTCTGCCGGTCGCCGCGGTTCCTAACGTGGACTTTCCCTCAATAAGGGTGACCGCGACACGTCCGGGCGCAGATCCGTCCGTCATGGCGGCCACTGTAGCGGCGCCGCTGGAACGGCGGCTCGGGGAGATCGCGGGGCTGGACCAGATCACCTCTACAAGCTCTCTGGGCACGACCAACATCCAGCTCCAGTTCGCAATTGGTCGCGACATCGATCGCGCGGCGCGCGACGTGCAAGCCGCTATCAACGCCTCGCTCACCGATCTGCCGAGCGATCTACCGACCTTGCCGCGCTTTCGAAAAGCAAATACCGCGGCGGCCCCCGTTTTCGTACTGGCTCTGACATCAAAGACGATTCCTTCCAGTGCGATCTATGACATCGCGGATACGGTAATCGCCCAGCGTATTTCGCAGGTGCCGGGTGTTGGCGATGTCACCGTCAGCGGGGCCGACCAGCCCGCGGTACGCATTGCGCTTCGTCCGGTTGCGCTATCGACCGCCGGGATCGCCACGGAAGACGTCAGGCTCGCGATCGTCAACGCCAATCCGCTAGGGCCGGTCGGCATCTTCAATGGCGGCCGGCAGAGCGAAACCTTGTCGACCAACCGTCAGATGCGCACCGCGGCTGAATTCCGCGACATCCTGATCAAGAGTTCGAACGGGAGCTTTGTCCGGCTATCGGACGTTGCCGAGGTCCAGGATTCGGTTCGCAACACCCGCTCGGTCGCATGGTTCAACAAGCAGCCGGCCGTGTTGATCCAGATCACCAAGCAGGGTGACGCCAATGTCATCGATACCGTCGATCGCGTTCGCGCGCTGCTGCCCGAACTCAAGCAATGGATACCCGGCGGGGTCGAAATATCCACCTTGGTCGACCGTACCGGCACCATTCGCGCGAGTGTCGAGGATATGCAGCTAACGCTGCTCGCCACGGCGCTCCTTGTTATGGTCGTGGTGTTCGGATTCCTGCGGCGGATGACGCCGACGATTGCCGCCGGGGTCTCGGTGCCGCTGGCGCTGGCCGGCACTTGCGCGGGGATGTGGTTCGCCGGCTTTTCGATCGACAATTTGTCGCTGATGGCGCTCGCGATTTCCGTGGGTTTTGTGGTCGACGACGCGATCGTGATGATCGAGAACATGTATCGCAACCTCGAGCAAGGCATGGCTCCTTACCGGGCCGCGGTGGAGGGCGCCAGGCAGATCGGCTTTACGGTGCTGTCGATCAGCCTTTCGCTGATTGCCGCGTTCACGCCACTGATTTTCATGGACGGAATCGTCGGCAGACTGTTGCGGGAGTTCTCACTGACCCTGACCTTTGCGATCGTGGTCTCCACCGTGGTCTCGCTCACGGTCACGCCGATGATCTGCGCCCATTACATCAAGGCAACGCCCTCGCGTAACGCGAGATGGTTCGACCGGGTTGTCGAGGGCTCGTTGTCGCGCATGGTTGCGTTCTATGCGTCGAGTTTACGCGTCGTGCTGGGTTTCCCCTTCATGACGCTTCTGGTGTTCTTCGCGACGATTGCCTTGACGGTGACGCTCTACATCAAGACCCCGAAGGGCTATTTCCCGGTCGACGATAGCGGCTTCGTTATCGGCGCGACGCGAGCATCTGCCGATATCTCATTCCAGTCGATGCTGGGCCTCCAGCAGCAACTCGCGGACATCGTGATGGCCGATCCGGCCGTTGCTGGCGTCGGATCGGTGCTTGGGGGAGGGGGTGGGCCCGGTGGTGCTGCTTCCAACCGCGGCGTCATGTTCATCAGCCTCAAGCCGCCTGCCGAGCGAACCGGAATGACGACCGAGCAAGTGATCGATCGCTTGCGCAAGAACCTCTACCGGGTTGCGGGGATCCGGCTGTTCATGTTTGCGGCCCAGGACGTGCGCGCCGGCGGGCGACAAAGCGATTCCGACTATCAGTACACGCTCTTGAGCACTGATCTGGATCTGCTGCAGAAATGGGCGCCGATCGTCGGTAAACGTATGGAGACCATCGAGGGCATCACCGATGTTTCCAGCGATCGCGACCCGGGCGGTCTGCAACTGACGCTCTCAATTGACCGCCAGAAGGCTGCGATGCTCGGCGTTCGCGTACAGGACATCGACAACGCGCTTAACAACGCGTTCTCCCAGCGCCAGATATCGATCGTGTACACGCAGCGGAACCAGTACATGGTGGTACTGGAGATTGATCCGAAATTTCAGAGCGATCCTTCGAATCTCGAGCATATCTTCGTCGCGGGTACGGGAGGCGCCCAGGTGCCGCTCTCCACCGTGGTCCGCTATCAGCGCGGGTTATCGCCGCTCGCCGTCTTTCATTCGCAATCTATTCCATCCACCACGGTGTCGTTCAATCTGATGCCTGACGTTCCGCTGGAATCCGCGACTACGAAGATCCAGCGGGCGGTCGAGGAATTGCACATGCCCGAGGGCATTCGGGGCAGCTTCGAGGGTAGCGCCGGCGACTTCGGCAAAACCAGCGGTCGGCAACCGCTGCTGATCCTGGCCGCGCTGGTTGCGATGTATATCGTGCTCGGCGTGCTGTATGAGAGCCTCGCGCACCCGCTGACGATCATATCGACATTGCCTTCGGCCGGGCTCGGGGCGCTGCTGGCGCTGCAGATCACGAACACGCCGCTGACCATCATTGCGTTTGTCGGGATCATTCTGCTGATCGGCATCGTCAAAAAGAACGGCATCATGATCGTTGATTTTGCGCTCGACGCCGAACGCCACCGAGGCCTGACTTCGGCTGAAGCAATCTTCGAGGCGTGCAGCGCTCGGTTCCGGCCGATCCTGATGACCACGATGGCGGCAATGTTCGCCGGCATACCACTGGTGATCGCCGCGGGCCCGGGCACCGAACTGCGCCGGCCGCTCGGCATCACCATTATCGGGGGTCTGATCGTTTCGCAGATCCTCACCCTGTACACGACGCCGGTGATCTATCTCCTGATCGACCGCCTGCGGCGACGGTCCGAAACAGGCGTCGTTGCCGCGCCGGCCGAGTAATCTGAATGTTGACTGCCTTGTTGAAGCGGGACGCGGCCGGGCGTATAGCGAGCGCATGTCACAACGATCCGAGCCTGAGATAACCGCCGGCGCGGCGGAAGCGACGCTTGAATGCCCGCAATGCCTTAAACCGTTCCCCCTGTGCATTTGCGAGAGTATCACGCCGATCGAGAGCCGCATTTCGCTGTTGATCCTGCAGCACCCGCAAGAGCAGGACCGGGCGCTCGGCACGGCTCGGCTGACCGCGCTGCATTTCAAGAATGCGGTTTTGAAGATCGGCCTGTCATGGCCGAGCCTCTCCAAGGCATTGGGACGGCCTGTCGCTGACCCCTCCCGCTGGGCGGTGCTCTATCTCGGTTCGGCCAAGCTGAGCGAGCTCGACACCGAACGCGACATCGTCGCGATCAACCGCAAGGGCGAAATCGAGGACAATCAGCGGGCCATCCTCAAAGACATCGAAGGCGTGGTGCTGCTCGATGGGACCTGGAGCCAGGCCAAGGCCCTTTGGTGGCGCAATGCGTGGATGCTGAAATGCCAGCGCGTCATCCTGGGGCCAGCGCAGCCGTCCCGGTACGGAAAATTGCGGCGTGAACCGCGCCGCGATGGATTGTCCACCATTGAAGCGGCGGCGATGCTGGTGTCGGCACTGGAAAAGCGGCCGGAGATAGCCGAGACGCTCCATGCAAGCTTCGAGCACATGCTGGATCGATACCGAAAGGCCCAGGCCGACTTGCCCGACCTCGCGCCCAAGCCGCCCCGCAAGCGCGATTACCGGCGCCGTAAACGGGCTTGAGCTGGGGCAAGGCTATCGCCGGGAAAGTGGCTCCCTAGTCATTTACGGGGCAGGATCCCGGATCGTTGCAGCGGGGAGGAGCTGCGCGGGTCTGCGCGGTGATGTCGGCAGACGGCGGTCCTTCCGATCCGTTCACGATCGCTGAAACATGCCAGCGGTACGTTGATCGGGCCGCCAAACCGGAATCGCCAAAGCTCGGCCCGCCAACGTCCCCGATCTTCTGAAACGTGCCGTCGCTTCCCGCGCGCGAAACCCTGTAGGCCGTCGCTCCCGGCACGGGAAGCCAGACGAGATCGGCGCCCGTGTCGGTCGTATCGATGGCCGTGAGTCCTTCCGGGGCTGCCGGGGATGGCGCGGCGGTGTCGGCTGGCGCGGCCGCACCCTTGGTGAGCGCGTCGACCATGGCCTTGATGGCTTTGATCTGTGATCCGGATTTGGTCACGTAGCTATCTTGATGATCGACGTAACCCCACCAGTCCCAGCAAGCTTCAGGATTGGTGGGCGAGTACGTACTGGGTCGGGTCTGCGGATAGAGAACGATCAGGTGGTTGGTATCCGCCCAGGCGTTGTAACCGGCGTCGTCGACGAAACGCCGGCCGATCTCACTTGTGTCCTGCTGGCAGCCGTGGAGGGCGACGTGAACGCGGCATCGGCTGCCTTGCTCGCAATCCGCAGGCACGAATACGTATCCGGTCTCTCCCAGACTCAGCGCATCCGGCTGTTGCGGAGTTGTATAGACCGCTTGATCATAGCTCTTCAGCGACCCTGAAAGCTGACCAGGTTGGGCGGGCTCAAACGGCCATAGATATGCTGCAACATGATTCCGGCCTGATCGTAGTTGCAACGGTCGATGTAGGGGGTCTTGTTGTCCCGACATTCGTTGAGGCCGGTTGCGTTCGATTGGCCCGCCACGACGATCGAGTGACCGGAGCCGACTGTTGTCTGGTAGAAAAGGTTGCCGCGATTGGCGTCGCCTAGATAATGGCGATAGAAGGCGGCTGCGGCATCGGTTGCGTCTCGCGCCACGTACGCATCGTTGTATCCATGGAATAGATAAATCTTCTGGTTGCTGACGTTGTCGAGGGGGTCAATCTCGCCGGCAGCAGCCTTTGCGTCTGCCTTGTCGATAAAGCGGGCCAGCTTGAGGTCTGATGCCGGTCCCTTCATGCATGCACCGGTAGCTCGCGCAATGGGACCCCAGTACCACGTGAAAACGTCGTGAGCATCAGCCCTGGCGCACCAGTATGGACCGCCCGCAACCACGCCGACCCCTTTGATGATCGAGGACCACGCCGTTGCAAATTGCACGGCCATGAACCCGCCGGATGAGACGCCGGAGATCGAGCTCTCGGCCAGAGGCGCATTATAGCTGCGCAATGCGGCAGGTTCGGCGGCGAGTGGGGTCGAAGACATGCCGCGCAGGTGATGGCAACAAATCTCAATAACGTTGCGGTGCTCACGACGCGGGTCATCATCGCCTGCTGCTGTTAGCTTCTCACATCCAAATGTTGGACAGCTCGATAAGGTTCCGTTCGCTTGCAACGGCGGAACGGCCCATGTATCTGGTGCGAATGTGGACAGATCGGAGCCGTGGCAGTGAAGCTCGTTATCTTCGACTTCGACGGCACGCTCGTCGACAGCCGCAAACTGATCGTCGAATCCAATCGCGTTGTGTTCGGTCAGTTCGGATTGGCTCTGCCATCCGAAGATGCGAGTTTCGCGCTGGTCGGGATGTCCCTTGATCGGGTCCTCCTGAAGCTGATTGGACCGGACGCGCCGGTGAAACAAATGGCGATGGCTTATCACGATGTGCTGCCGTCGCTTCGTGCCGACGAGGCGTTCGCGGAGGTGCCCTTTGCCGGGGCAGCCGAGCTGCTCGCCGCCCTCGCCGAACGGACCGACGTGCGTCTGGGGATTGCGACAGGCCATGTCTCCCAGGCGATTACGCCGGCGCTTGAGCGGTTTGGTTGGCAGAAATACTTCTGTACCGTTCAGACCGCCGACAAGGCTCCGTCGAAGCCGCATCCGGGGATGCTGCTGCAGGCGTTGAGCGAAGCCGGGGTAGCGGCCGAAGACTCGATCATGATTGGCGATACGACGTTTGATATCGAAATGGCGCGCGCCGCCGGTGTTCGCGCGGTGGCCGTTCGTGGGGCTATCATCGCCCGAACCAGCTTGAGGCCGCCGGTGCCTCGGTGGTGGTAAATGACATGGGCGAACTGCGCGATCACATCTTCGAGGCGATTGGATCGTCGTAGGCACAGCGCGCGACGGCACGTCTACGGGCGATGCAGGCAAGAGTAGATGCGGATGAGATCGCGGCCCTGTTTCGGCACGGTGCGCGTCGCTTCGGCGTTGCCGGTCGCGGTAGCGCAGGAGAGCCAGAAGTAATTTCCGGCGGGATCGACCACGATCCGGTTCGGCCTGAAGTTGGAAACCAGTACGGAAAGATATGGAGTGGTCGAGAACCAGGACAGCCGGTTCAACTCGGGAGCGATCCGGGCCGACGAAATGAAACGCTCATCGCCGAGGGATCGATCTGATTCATCGCTGGCCGCGAGGGCGGCCACCGCCGCCACGTAGTTCCGCCATTCCTTAATGAACTTTGCGGTCTCGACCACGTGCACCAGCATCACAATCACCAACGCTGCCGCAAGCGGTCGGGCCGCCTGGTTCGACAGGGCCAGTGCACGTTCGAGGACTGGAAGCGAAAACGCGAGCCGCTCGTCTCCGCTTAGCGCAGTGTAGGCCGCCAGCAGCCCAAACGCCGGAGTGAGCACGAACACCGCGGTCCGGAGATAGTAGCGGCTAGCGGAAAGCAAGGCGTCGTCAAACGCCAGCCAATATATGCCGAGGGTTGCGATCACGATGACGGCGGCATAGAGGTAAGCGTTGCGCGCAGCGAGCCGCGACAAAGCAAGAAAGATGAGGCCGTACGCGGCGATCGCGCCCAACAACAGCTGTACTATCCTCACCTTGAAGATGGTCAGATCGAAGAAGTGCAGTGCTGCGCGCAGCAGTGCGCTCGAATAGTACTCATCCGGTGGAAGCATTAGTTTTACGGCGGCTGAGATCACAAGGATCGAGACCAGGATCGCCGCCGATCGAATGAACACCGCGTCACGCAAGCCGCGCAGCGCCAGTGTTGCCACGATGGCGGTTGCCAGCACCAGCCCGCCTTCATGCGTAAAGGCAAGCGCGAGCAACATCATGAAAACGAGTGTGGTCCCCGCAAGCGAGCGCTTCGCGTAGTGGCTGACCGCGAGCGCAGGCCAGAACATCGCATGGGCCATCCACATTTCGGTCGGAAAGCCAAACACCAGCGGACAGAGCACGATTGTCGAGCAGCAGGCGTAGACGAAGATGATGCGACCGTGCGAACGGTCGGCGGCAAACGTCGCAACCAGGCTCGCGAGGGGTGCAAGATAGAACAGCAGTCCGTAGACGAGGATTCCGGCATCGGGGTTACCGGTCAGTCCCACACAGAGTTCTGCCGGCAATAGATTGAGCAAATACACGGTAAGCCGGCCGGAGATATTGTGCCAGTGGAACGCCCAGACGTCCTGGACGGCGACGGCGTAGGAGAACATCGCGCCATCGGCGTAGAGCTGCAGTTTGTAGANCAGNGCGATNGCGACGAACGCGACGGCCCAGCANAGGCCNGCTCCGACCACCAGTGTACGCAACACGNCGGAGTGGGACCATTTGGTAGCCCTCGNCACCGCGTCGAGGTCTCGGTNAGCCGCGCGCAAACCCGTCGGCGGGCTAGCTGTCATCGGCCAATGAGGCCAACAGGTGGTCGAACCGGTGNCCGGAACGCGCCGCCTTGGCGGACATGTAACGGCGGTTGTCCGCGTTGATAGGCGCTTCCAGCGGCATGCGCCCGACGATTTCGATACCGGCCTTTGTGAGGCCGTCGAGTTTGGCCGGGTTGTTCGTGAGCAGCACGATTTCCGTGCAGTTCAGGATCCGCAGCATGCGTGCGGCAATCCCGTAGTCCCGCTCGTCATCGTCGAACCCGAGTGTCGTGTTGGCGTCGAAAGTGTCGAGGCCGTCATCCTGGAGCTGATAGGTCCGCATTTTATTGGCGAGCCCGAGCCCGCGGCCTTCCTGTGCCAGATAGAGAATGAGGCCCCCGCCGAGCTCTTCGAGCCGCGCCAGCGCGAGCCGAAGCTGGTCACCACAGTCGCAACGCCGTGAGCCGAACACGTCGCCCGTCAGACAGGCCGAATGCAGCCGCACCGGCACGGCATTGGTGAAATCAGGCTGGCCGACGATGACGGCGACCGGGCTGCCACCCATTGCGTCTCGAAACACGACAAAGCGCGCGGGAGTGCCGGAGTTGAGCGGCACGGACGCTTCGCTTGCTATGACAAGGGAGCGAATAGCGTCATCGGCAAAGCGGGCCACGGCGTCTGCCTCGACACTGACGAATCGCTCCGGCTGCTTGATCCCATCTGTGACGTTTGCGGCCAGCACTGCCGGCAGGCTTTCAGAGAGCTTCACCAGTTGAACAGCAGCCGCCTCGGCGCTGCTCGCCGGCTCGGGTTGTGGGATCTGGCTGCTTGTCGCTTCGGTAACGAGCGCCAGAATCGCATTTGCGCCCTCGCGTCCGGACAGCGCGAGTGCCATTGGCGTCGATGAGTCCAGACCAAGGGCAAGCGCGCGCTGCTCGGTTATGATCAGCCGCGGCACCACTGGGCTGCAAAGGGCCATGAATTCCGCAAGGCGCTGCCCATCGAGCCCGTCCACTGGCAAGGCGAGGACGATTTCGGGCTTGCTGGTGACGAGTACAGGGCGCCCGGCGCGGAATTCGCTTACGCCCCGGCTAACATTTGTTTGGCCCCAGCGGCCAAACAAAGCCGAGCTCGCGCCCGCTTGCACTTCACTCATCCCCAGACTTTCGTTGTTGTGGTCGTGAACTTTGCAACACCTCGTGGCTTGAATCATTCCGGTCGTAAACAGATGATTTTTGTCCTAGCATGGCAGATAGTCGAGTTGTGAAACCAACGGCACAGATGTATTTGCGTTCTGCGTGTCCATAACAAATTTCCCCACCAGCAAATCTGCGCCTTCCGATCCATGGGAGGAGTTCACCAAGGTATTCCGTAGAGGGCACCAACCCCTGCCGCAAGGTTGGGCGGACTTGTTCGGTCCGCTGCGCAAGGGGGCTGTCGACGATCTGTTGGTTATAGGACAGATCGGCCAATCGCTTGACGGCCGGATCGCGACCGAATCGGGCCATTCGAAATTCGTCAACGGGCCGGCCGGGCTGGTACATCTGCATCGGCTGCGTACCCTGGTTGATGCCGTTGTCGTCGGCGTCGGCACCGCCGTCGCGGACGATCCGCAATTGAACGTGCGGCGCGTCGCGGGGCCTCATCCGGCGCGCGTCGTCATCGATCCCAAGGGCCGGCTTCGAGCGGATGCCAGGTTGTTTGCCGATGATGGCGTTCGGCGCCTCGTGATCACCGCTCAGGGCTCGTGCTGCGCACCGCCCCCGGGTGTCGAGATCGTCGCATTGCCCGCGGTTGATGGACAAATCGCTCCCGCGGCGATTCTTTCCGCACTCGCCGGCTGCGGAATCAAACGCATGTTAATCGAAGGCGGCGCCAATACCGTATCGCGCTTCCTGGTTGCCGGGTGCCTCGATCGATTACACGTCATGGTCGCGCCCATTATCCTGGGCAGCGGAGGCCCCGGCCTGATGCTGCCCGCGCTGGAACGGGCCGACCAGGCCCCACGCATGCCTGTCCGTGTGCACCGGATCGAGGATGACGTGCTGTTCGACTGCGACCTGTCGGCTCAGCGGGTGGTACTCGGGGTGGCGAAAAAATCGACGTGACCGACTTCGAATGAGCCGCCGGCGAGGCGCCTTCGCGCAAGCCAGGCCGTAGTGTCGGCGAGCGGCAGCTTGCCCAAGTCGTTCGCGGCCGCTGTCCAGCCACTTAGGACCTGGATTTGCATATCGTGATCGTCCGCTGCGATCACCCAGTCGGACGCTCCATGCATGACCGAATAGCCTAGCGCCTCAAAGCGCGCGACCGCGAATGTCGCCGCTCCCGCCCCGAGCGCCGGGCCGAAGCCCTTGTCCGTGCGCTGATGCGTGTTGACCGCCGAGGTAATCGCGCCATCGAACGGATCGGGCAGGGTGAATTTGGTGCGCCCGTCATAACTCAACGCTGCGTAAAGCGGAATCGAGCGGGCGGCCAGCTTGAGCGCAAGCCGCTCGACCCAGCGCTCCGAGACCAAATCCAGCAGGGCGGAGGTCGTCACCAGATCGACCGTGCCTTCAAGCACGGCGTCAAGGTCGCCGTTCAGGTCGAACTTGACGGTACGGACGGCCGTATTGATCGCAAGCGCGGTCGCCGCGCGCGACAGCAACGCGGGATCGTTGTCGATCAGCTGCCAATCCTGCCGCGCCGAGACGTGCCGGTTGACCGCGCGAAAGGTCGAGCCGGTCCCGCAGGCAAGATCGACGATCCGCACGGAGGAGCGCGGCTTGAGAAAGGCCGCGACGGCGGCGAGAACGGCGGG
>C688J18823_10002305_pt1 | contig 11959 bp, 31 predicted proteins | sample HopSoiMetagenom1_FD_18823 | JGI IMG/M metagenome (IMG submission 18823) | reverse complement strand
AACTCCGGCGCATTCTGCCACTCCTCGACGATCATCTCGGTGGTCAGTGTCTCGGGTGTTACCGGCGCGCTCACGAGCCACCTCGCAGCCGGTCGCGGATCACCGCGGCCAGCTCGACGCGCGGGATCGGCGGCCAGTCGTTGGGCTGGTTCTCGAGGGTGAACGCCAGCGCCTCGAAGCGCGCGATCCTGCGGTTCGCGTCGCGTGCGATCAAGCGCCCGCGCAGGATGCCGGCGACGAACGCAGCGCCGACGAGGGACATCCACATCATGGTCAGGTGGTACATGCTACTTGCCTCCGGTCAGTTCGTTGAGCAGCGTCGCGACGATTCCGGCGAGCAGGTCGACGGCCTCGTGGATATCGTCGAGGTCGCGGTTCGTGTTGAGCGCCTTGATCGTGCTGCACGATACGCTGAGGGTTCGCGCGGTGTCGGCCAGATCATGAAGACGATCGGTCACGCCCGGGCGCCCCACTACAGCACCTCCTGCACGTCCACGCGGCCCCGCTGGGCCGCGCGCTGTACGGTCTCGCGCGCAACGGTGAGGTCGTGCGCGGCGGCGTCGGCGCCCGGCTCGGTGTAGTCGATGGCCTCGCGGATGTCGTCGCTCCACCCCTGGCCGTCGTGCCCGTTCGTGGGGCCGCACCAGTAGACCGCGTCGGCGTCGTGCCCGTCGCCGCGGGTGTCCCAGACGATGAGGATCACGAGCTCACCTGCTGGGTCTCGCGAAGCCACTGCCACGTCTCGCCCGCGGTCCCGTGGAACACGATCTGGTCGCCGTGGCAGATGTCGTGACAGTACATGCCGCGCGCGCACTTCTGATGCGAGTAGCCGAGTCGCCGGAGCGTCTCGGTGAGGGTCGGTTCGTTCGTCATGCCCTCCATTACTGCTCGCGGCGTGCCAGAGCGCGCACCTGGGATCGCGCGCGCAACTCCTTTGATTCCCGCGCTCGATTCTATGACGCGGCGCCCGGTCTCGGTCCGGAGTGACGCAAGGTCGGCACACCCCGGATACGAGATGCAACACTCCGGAGGTTCCGGACCGTTGCCGCGCGCCGTGGTCTCGCGAGGTTGGCGCGAGAATCGAGGTGGCACGGCGGATGCTGTAACGATAGGCATGCAGAATGTTCAGCTCGTCAACGCCGCGACCTCTCTGCCCGAGGGAACCTACGCCGGCATGTGGTCGGCCTACACGATCACCATCATCGGCCACCCCGGCATCGACCTCACCACCGAAGACGGCATCAGTTCGATCGATGGCCAGCCGGTCACCGTTGTGGTGACGAACGGCACCGCGACAGTAACGGTGACGACGACGGAGGCGGAATAGACCATGACCACGAACCTCCGAGACCTCGCCCTCCGCCCCCGCGCCATCGCGACGCTGTGCACCCTCCGCCGCGGCCCGCGCAGCACCGGCGACATCGCCGACGCGCTCGGCGACGCCGACATCAACGAGACGCGCAGCCTGCTGCTGTTGATGTCCGAGGGCATTGACGGCGCGCGTACCGGACGCAAGCTGGTCCAGGCCGCCGGCCCGCGCTCGTGGGGCCTGACCCACGACGGGCTCGGCTGGCTGCAGAGCCAAGGCCTCGACGCGACTGAGGACGCCAAGCAGGCGATGTACGGCGCGACCCCTGCTCCGGCACCCGTGCCGGTCGGCAACTTCTCCTGCGACATCTGCCACAGCAAGCTCCCCGGTCCCGCTGGGGCCGAGTGCCCGCTCGAGCACTTCCCGGTCGGCCACGCCGTGGCGGACAGCGCGACCGACGCGCAGGCGGTGCGGTAATGGCGCGCTACGATCTGCAGCCCACCGACATCACCGAGGAGATCATCCGCGAGGTCCGCGACATCGCCATGGGCGGCAGTCCGCTATCCGAGGACACGCTGGTCGCCCTCGGCGATCTGATCCTTGATGACGGCGATCCGGACGTCAACATCGCCGATGCGCTTGACCGAATCTGCACGTTCGTCAACAAGCGAAACGCCCGCGATGCGCTCGCGCTGTCCGCTCAGCGCGGTGAGGTCGAGCACGACAAGGAGCGCGTTCGGCAGGGACTCAGCCCGCTGGCGGTGCGCTCGTGACCCACAAGACGAGCGAGGTCCTCGCCTTCGCGCGCGGCGCCCGCGAGCGCTACGAGACCGCGGTCGCCGACGATGCCCGCGGGGTCGGGCGGTCGCCGCGCCAATGGCGGCTGATCGCGGTCGACCTCCGGCTCGCGGGTGACGCCCTGTTCGGTCTCCTGCGCGACGGCGCGGCCGGCACGCCCGACAGCGAGGCGCCGCTCGTCACGCCGGGGACCGTCGAGGTCACCTGGGCCCGCGCGAAGGACGCCGAGGAGCGCGCCGAGAACGCGGCCCGGACGGAAGCGTTCACCGCCGAGGCCGGGAGCTGACCATGCCCAACGACCTCACCGCTGATCTCCAGGCCAGCCTCCCGGGCCACGCCGACGCCGTGCAGGACTACACGCGGGCCACCCGCGCCCATGACCGGGTCGAGCTCGCGGTCGAGCTCCTGCAGCAGGCCAGCCGCTTGCTCGCGGCGACCCCTGGCGGGGGCCACGCGGCCGCCGCACTACACGAGGCGCTGCAGCAGGCCCGGGTCGGCCACGAGCGCGTCAAGCTGCTCCTGCCGCGGCTGGCCCGGCGCACGTAAGCCGCTACGCGGTGGTCGCGCCGATCGCCGCCAGCGCCTCGGTCGGGGTCCGCACGACCACCGGAGCGGCACCCCTCCAGGCCGCCCACCATGCGACCTGCGCCGCCGTCATGTCGCCCTTGCCGCCCTTGGCGTTGAGGTGACGACCCGGCTGCACAGCGCCTCGCGTGGTGAGCGGCAGCTTCACCTCGAGCAGCCAGGTCTGGCCGCGCCAGCCCACGAGCAGATCGGGCACCCCGTCCGCGTTCAGACGCTGCACCATCGCCCCGACCGCTTCGAGCGCGCGGACGATGTCCGGCTCCGATTCGTCGCGCTTCGCCGCGCGCCGGATCACGGGCCCGACCTCGCGCGGCGGTGGAGATCGACCACCGTCTCAGCCGAGCGCACCGCGTCGCTCGGTGTTGCGTCGTGCTGGATCGCAGCCACGAACGCGGCCGCGTAGATCGCGCGGTCGATGTCGTCCGCGAGCGCCGGTGGCGTCGAGGTGTGCTGCCACGACGCCCGAGAGCAGCGCGCGCAGAGCACGACCTCGGGCGGCTTCCACGGCGCACCGCGCTCCGGCTTGGGCGGCGGTGGTCCGGGCGGCGGGAATGCGGCCGGTTCGCCGTCAAGGCAGAACAAGCTCATGTGCTCGAGCCCTTCGCGGTCGCGAACCGGACGAGGATGCCGTGCGGCGTGACCTCGGCTGGCGAGCGCCAGCCATCGCCCGTGTTGACCTGGAGCTCCATGCCGGCGGCACCGGCCGCGCCGAGCATCGCGACCGCGTGCGCCTCGAGCAGCTTGACGATCTCAGCCTGCGCCATGACCGCCTCGGTGCGCACCTCGATCGCGCCGGGCTTGGGCTTGTTGGGGCCGCGAGTGCGGCGCTTCCCGGTCGGGGAATCGCCGGCGGGCGAGTCGTTCGTCTTGGGTCTGGTCATCGGCTACTCCTCCTTCTTCGACTTGGGTTCCTTCTTCGGGTTCAGCGCGGACTTCCGCTTGCGCAGGACGTCCTCGATTACCAAGTCCTCGAGCGTCCCGTCGGCGCGCTCGAACGTATAGATCTTGATCCCGAGCTCGCGCATCTTCTCGATCGCGGCCTGCTTGTTCTCGGCGCGTTCGTCGCTGAGCTTCACGATCTTGGCAGCGAGCTTGTCGTCCTCGATGCCGAACTCCTCCATCGCGGCGATCGCCTTGCGCTTGGGGGCCTGCGGGATGCCGGGTAGTCCGGCCTGGTCTGCTTTTGCCATGGTGTTGTGTTCCCTTTCTGGTTCAGGTTGCGAAGTAGTCGGTGAAGTCGCGCAGCATCCAAGGCGTCGGCTCGAACATCTGCGCAGCCGCGAGTGATGGGCACGAGGAAGTCAGCCACTCCAGGTCACGCGCCGGTGCGCCGCGTTCGACGAGGATCCGGCGCACGAGGTCGCGGTCCACGAGCACGGCGATGGAATCCCAGTCGGGCTCCGGGTCGGGCGTGCGTTCCGGGGATGGATCATCGAGGACGATCCCGGCGTTGCGCACGAGCTCCATTCGCACGAACAGCGACGGGTCGAAGGTCATTCGCGCTCCAGGTACGAGCGGAATTCGGCGATCGCCGGGCGTGCACGTCGCGCCCGCAGTGCCTCGCCCGAGAACATCCGGCACCAGGCCGTGCGGACCGCGCCGGCCGTGCAGCCGTGGAGGTCCGCCGCGACCTTCGGACTTGCCGTCGGGTTCGCGCGCAGCCAACGCGCGGCCACGCGCGTTTTGCTCGCGGGGTTCGGCTCTCGGAATCTCCTCATCGGCCGCGCTCCATCGCCGCGACGTGCCGCACGCCGCCGGTGCGCGCCGACCGCGCGGCCGCCGCGTGGTGGCCGCTGTCGTCGGTCCCGGTGTGCCACGGGCCGACGCGGTGACAGCTGCAGCGCCAGCGGTACCGGAACATCCCGGTCGGGTTGCCGTCCTCGTCGGTCTGTGCCTGCGTCTGAACGTCGAAGGAGTGCGCTGGCATCACGGCCGACCCCTGAGCGATGGCCCGGACCACTCGAAGAACGCGCCTGATTCGCGCACGCGGTCCGCGATGCGCTCGCCGTACCGCTCGACGAACTTGACGACGTTGCAGTTTGTCGTGACGAGCAGCGGGCGCCGGTCGCCGTAGTACATGTCGACGAGCTCGTCCAGGTCGACGAGGAACGAGCCCTTACCGTCCGCGTACTCGGCCCCGAGATCGTCGAGCACGAGTGCGTCGGCGCTGAGCCACCGCTGCCGATCCTCGCGGTCGTAGCGCGAGCTCGCCGCGAACAGCGCCGCGCGGACAAACGCCGGTGGGATCGCGCGCCGCATCGCCCACCACGCCGCGGCGACCGTCTTGCCTACCCCCTTGGGACCCGAGATCACCAGCACGTTCTCCCGCTCGATGTCCCAGTCTCGGATCCTCGCGATCATCGCGTTCGTCTCGTCGGCGGCCACCGCACCCTCTACGGCGCGACGCGGGAATCCAGCCGCAAGTAGCGTCGACGGCCGCGGGTCAACGCGGCCGATCCGTGCGACGTCCGCCGCCTTCTGCTGCCGGCGCCACGCCTGGAGCTCGGCGTCGGTGATCTTGCTCGGGTCGTTGCCGGGCACGAGGCGGCTGATCAGCCCCCGGATCAGGATCACCTGCCCTGTGCGTGCTCTGGTCATAGCTTCTGGTCTCCTCGTCGGAAGGCTTCGGGGGGTGGAGGTTCAACGCGGCCGATCGCCGGATTCGATGCGCGCTCCGCGCTGCCTCGGGGGACGGAACGCGTCCCCTCCGCGAACCTCGGCGCGTTGTCGAGCCACGTGTCGAACGCCCGGTCCCAGCTCACGAACTGGTTCCCGCGCGCGGCGTGGTGGTTGCGGAACCGCCGCACCTGGTCGTCGAGGTCAAGCGCGCCCTGCTGCGCAACCTCGCGCTGGCGAGCGGTCGGCTGCCATGTCTCGGGCAGGTCGTGCTTTGCCTTCTTCCGGGGCAGCTTGGCCGGAGGCTCCGGAAGTAGGGTCAGGGGCGCAGCCGGTGGCCTGGCCGGTTCGACGTCCGGCGAATCGGCTCCTAGATCTTCTTCCGGAGAAGGAGACGGAGAAGGAGCCGGAGCGCTGGACTTTGCTGGTTGCGCGCTGGATGGGTGCTGGATGGGTGCTGGACCGTTTGCTGGTGAATTGTTGCCAAGCTCACCAGAACCGTGCGGAAGCAACCTACCTTTCGCGTCACGACGCGCCCCGTCCGCGCGCGCGCGCCCAGCTTGCTGGCGTTTGCTGGACAGGTTGTCGCACCACTCGATCTGCCCCTCGGTCCCGCGGATCCGGTAGCCGGTCGGGGTCTCGTCGGCGAGCTTGGCCCGCACCAGCGCCGCCGGGCCGCCGGGCCCGAGCACGCTCTCGATCGTGTCGGCGTCGACCTCGTACGTCGGCGCGTCGGGGGCGAAGTGCTCGGTCTGCCAGCTCCACAGCCGGGCGACCTTGATCAGCGCGTGGTCGGCGTCCGCCAACCCGAGCAGTCGGGCGAGCGTCGCGAAGCGCAGGTCCCCCCAGGCGCGAGCCTCGATGCGGACCGGGGCGGACACCTACCCGCCCTCGCCGCCGAGATCGAGGTAGCCCAGCTTGTGGGCCTCGAGCTGTTTCGAGGCGCGTCCGAACCTGTCCAAGATCCGGAAGTAGGCTCGCTCGTCCTCGGGGCGCGTGGAAACCGCGAGGCGCTGCAGCAGATCCGTCCGTAGGCGCCGCCGATGCGAGCTGCGGAATGCCCTCACGTCACGCGGCCTTGCGTGGTTCGAACCCCTTGAGCTTCATGCGGACGACGTCGAGGACAGTGAGGCCGGCCTCCTTCGCGATCTGCTCGAGCGCGAGGTACTCAGCCTCGGACATGATCAGGTCCATCCTGACCCGTCCGCTTTTTGTCTTGGTAGCCATGCCCAAGACAGTCACTCCCGCAAGGATATCGAGTCAATCCGGAACGCGCGAAAAACGCGGAGGGGAGACCTCCTCAGCCCTCGCCGCCCAGATCCCGGTACCCGAGCTCGGCCAGGTCGCGCTCACGCTGGAAGGACGGTAGGCGCTGCATCCGGCGGACGATCGCGCGGCGCCGGGAGGCGCGGACGTCGGCCGGCTCGAACTCGGCGCGGGCCCGCTGCTCGCCGAGGGTCACCACGATGGCCGCGCGCTCGCCATCACCGCCGTATGGAGCGCACCTCCCCTGCGCGCCTCGTGGACGTCGCGGCGCCGCGCGCCCTGCGCCCCGCATGAGCACGCCCACCTCCAGCGATCGCCGGAAGCCGGATCGCGCAGCGTGTGGACGCGGAACTCGTGCGCCTTCACCCTGCGCCGCCTTCGCGCACGATCTCGAGGCTCTCGTACGGCGCAGGTCCGCCCGCCGGCGTAAGGTGGCGCTCGGGCGCGAAGTCGGCCACGGCAGACCTCCGTACGGCGGCGTCCGCCTCGGCGTCGAAGTAGCGCTTCATCGCCGGGCCGGTGGGCTCCAGCTGGTCCGCGAGGCCCTGCTTCGCCATGCTCGCGCGCTGCGCCTCGATCCCGTCGAAAAACTTGCGCACGGCCAGCAGGTCCACGCGATCGCACAGCCCGAGGCGCAAGATCGTGTCGTCAAGCAGTTCGCGGAGGGTCATCGGGCACCGTCCGTCGTCGAGATCATCTCCATGAACTCGCGCACGGTCGCGCGGTCGCCGGTGTGGTCGATCGTGCGGAGCAGCGCCTCGTTGTCGGGGCTGAGCTTCGCGGTCTCACCACGAAGCCATGCCACCGAGCACCCATAGAGCGTCGCGATCGCGCGCAGATCATCATCGGTCGGTGGCGAACCGGCTCCGATCTCCATCGCGTACAGCGGACCGCGCGCCCAACCGAGCAGCTTCGCGGCCTGGCCCACCGTTAGCCCGCATTGCTCGCGCGTCGAGCGGAGCCGGTTCACGCTGCACGCTCCCGCTTCGCGGGCATCCGCTCGAAGAACTGGTCGAGCGTGCAGTGAAGCGCGCGACAGATGCGGTGGAGCTTCCCGACGCCGATGTCGCGCTCACCGTTCTCGACGTAAGCGATCATCGCCTTTGTGACGTCGCTGGCAGCAGATAGCTCGTCGAGCGTCATGCCGTTGTCGAGTCGTCTCCCTCGCAGTCTCCGACCGACCTCCGCTGTAAACCGTTCGTCAGGATCTGGATGTTGTGCCATGGGCGGAAACGCTCGCATGATCGCGGGAGTCTGTCAACGGCGCACATTCGAGTTGACGTCAGCGCTCACCCTGATGTAATTATCGGAGACATGAAGATCGAATGCGAGATGCCGGACATCAAGCGTGACGAGGTCATCGAGTCGATGGCGGCGCACCTACTCGGGGCGCTGTATGAGGGCGACGAGGACGACCCGGAGGCCCGCCCGACCTACGACCGCAAGAAGATCGGCCAGCACTTGCGCGTGTACTTCGACAAGAAGATCGCCGCGCTCGCAGCCGCCGAGGTTCGCGCGGCATTTGACGAGACGATCCGGGCACGCATCGCCGCTGAGGTCGACGAGGTCTTGCGCGTCGGCTGGCAGAAGACGAACAGCTACGGTGAGGCCTCCGGTGATCGGCTCGACCTCAAGGCGAGGATCGGCGAGTTGCTCACGCAGGCGCGCGGCAACGGATACGGAGACCGCAATCCGTCGGTTCTGGATGCCATGGTCAAGTCGACCATCGAGGGATTCCTGGGCAAGGAATTCGCTCCGATCATCGAAGCGGCCAAGGCCAACCTCAAAAACTGCCTCGACGAGAAGGTGATGAGGCAGGTCAGTGCGACGATCGCCAACGCGGTTGGCCTGCGGTGACCGACGTCGAACGCATCCGCGCGCTCTGCCAGACCTTCATCGACGAGGCCCAGCACCAGGTCGACGAGTGCGGGGAGGCCGGCGCGCACGAGGCGGTGACCCGCGCCAAGGTCTGCCGCCGGATCATCGCGGGGATCGCGCTCCTGCCCGCGGTGACCTCGACCGATCGCATTCCACCGACGGTTCGCAAGGAGATCGATGACTACGCGAGCGTCGGGGCGGCGCCTTCGATGGTCGTCCTCCGCATCCTCGAAGGGGACCTATTCGACGCGTTCAGGTATGCGGCTTGGGTCGGCGGGACGCCGGAGGCCGCGCAGGCCGTTACGCTCGCCCTGCCCGCGATCGTCGAGTACATCCGCGAGGCGCTGCACGCGTCGATCTACGGCAGCCCCGAGGCGGTCACGCGGTGGATCGCGAGGCCGCGCGGATGAGCGGCGATGTCGGATTCGACCTCGCCGCGGCGCACTACTGGCGCCTGTTCGACGCGCTCGCCGCTCTGCATTCGTCCGGGGTCAATCGGATGGCCGACATCCAGCTCCATGGGGACGATGCCGGCGCAGCGCTTCACAGCTGGGCGCTACGGCATCGGCTCGACGTCGTGCCGAGCACCGGAGAACTCCCTGACCACACATGGACCCGATTGCAAGTGACGCTCCCCGACGACGTAAGCTGGCTGGTTACCGTGCACCTGCTCGATACGATCCCGACGGCCACGGCACCGCTCCCGTCGCCGGACACCTCAGAGGAGATCCCATTCTGATGACCATCTCCATCGTCCTCCAGACCGCCAACACCGCGACCGTGACACGTACGCCGGGGTGGCTCCAGCGCCTGTTCGGCTACGAGGAGAGCACGGTGCTCGTCCGCCGCGTGCGCATGCTCGGCTTCGCGCGCGACGGCGTGTCTCCGCGCTACTCGTGGGTCGACGACAACCGCGAGGTCGACGATGACGTCGCCGACGCCATCGACCGGGCGCTGACCATGCGCGCGGTCAGGGAGCGACACGAGAAGATGGTGCGCAGGTGAGCGTCGCGATCCACGTCGACCAGCAGCGTGAAGAGTCGATGCTCGGCGCGAGCGAGGCAGGTGCCGTGCTCGGACTCGACAAGTACCGAAGCCCGATGGCCGTGTGGCGAAAGCACCGCGGTCTGCCGGTCAACGATGATGGCAACGAGGCCGCGGACTGGGGCGTGCTGATCGAGCCCGTGGTGCGCGGGAAGTACGCGCTCCGGCAGCAGCGTTCCGTGTTCGTTCCGACACGCTCATTCACGCTCGATGGCTGGCTCCGCGCAACGCCGGACGGCATCGTGCCGGACGTGCCAGACACGAGCCCGTTCGTGGAGGGGCTCCCGGCGTGGTTCGACATGCACGCCGGCTCTTGCGGAACGCTGTCGGTCAAGACGTGTTCCGCATACCTGGCCGAGGACTGGATCGGCGGGCCGCCCGCCAAGCATGAGGTCCAGTCCCGCGTGGAGATGGCTGTGCTCGACCTCGGATGGTCGGATGTGGTCTGCCTCTGCGGCGGGCAGAAGTACCTCGGACCGTTCCGCATCGAGCGTGACGCCGCCGCCGAGCGCCAGATCCTCGCTCGACTGCGAGCGTTCTGGACGATGGTCCAGGACGGCGCCGAGCCCACGGTCGACGACAGCGACGCCTGGCGACTGCATGTGAGCGAGAAGCTCGGCCGTGCGGAGCCCGTCGAGGTCGTTGCCGACGATGCGTGGCGCGAGGTCCTGCAGCGCTGGCGGGCGCGGCACAACGAGCGCAAGACAGCCGAACGCGCCGAGGAAGCCGTGCGAAATGAGGTCCTGCTCAAGTTCGCGTCGGACGGCGCGACTCGCGTCGATGCCGGCGAGCTCGGCAAGCCCAGCGCGTACCGCGTGGCCAAGAGCGGCACGTGGGCACTGCGATGTCCAACCTTCTGGAGGGATGACGATGTCTGACAAGCGAGAGCCCCAGCGCACCCCGAGCAAGCTCGCCTACGAGCAGTCCGGGCAGCGCATGCAGGACCAGGCCGCACGCGACCCGATGGCGCTGGTTCGTCAGCAGGTTAAGACGCACCAGGAATTCCTCCAAGCACGCGAGGGTCAGCTACAGCGCTGGATCTCTGCCGGCATCGATCCGCGTGCGCTCGTGCGCTACGCGATCCTCGACATGTCGGCGCCGAAGGCCGACAAGCTCCGTGCATGCGCGCCCCAGAGCATCTACATGGGGCTCCTCGCGTGCGCGGTTGCTGGGCTTGAGCCCGGCGCGCTCAAGGGCCATGCGTTCCTCGTCCCGTTCAAGGGACAGGCGCAGTACATGGCCGGCTGGAAGGGCTACGTGGTCCAAGCTCGTCGGTCGTTCGAGGTTCGCGCCATCACGCCGAACGTGGTGTTCGCGAACGACACGTTCGATCTCGATCTCGGCGGCGGGATGCCGCCAGTGCACAAGCCGCTGTTGAGCGGACCGCGCGGTGAGATCATCGGCGCATACGCGGTCGCCAAGCTCGTGGGTTCGCGCGACAGCATCGTGAGCTACGAGGTGGAGTGGATGGATCGGGCGGACCTTGACGGCGTGCGACGTGCCGGCCAGCGCGGCGAAAGGGAGAGCGATGCTTGGGTGAACTGGGAAGACCAGATGTGGAGGAAGGCCCCGGTACGACGGATCGCGAAGCGTCTGCCGATGGGGGCCGACTACTACAAGGGCCTCGCCATCGAGCAGGCCCACGAGGACGGCAAGGGCGCGGCCGACGTGATCGACGTGTTCACCGATGGCGAGGCGTCGCGTACCGAGGAGAGCGCTGAGCGAGCGGCCTCGATGCGCGCGCAGGTCGACGACGCCACCGAGCCGACCGAGGAAGAGATGCGCGCGCACGCCGCGCAGGAGGACGCTCGGGCCGGTCGCCAGTGAGGTTTGGCAGCGCGTCGCGACGGCGTCGGGACCAAGCGCCAGCACGACGCGAGACAGAGCCGGGTGCGGGAACCCCGGCGCCGAAGACCGAAGCCCGTCCCCCGCGTTGTGCGGGGTGCTGCCGGTGATGGAAGGTACGGCGATCGGGGTTTGTGACTTTGACCGATCGCTCGCGGGTTCGACGCCCGCCATCCGGCACGGAGGACAACAACATGGGAATGAGCATGCACTGCCTGGCCGTGAAGCCAGCCGATGACAACTACTGCCGCAAGGCCGCGGCGTACCACGCCTGCGAGTCTGCACGGATCCCCATTCCGCGAGAGCTTGTAGACTTCTTCGAGGGCGGTGAACCAGATCCGACCGGCACCACGACCAGCCTCGATGATCGCAAGCACGAGAGCTGCGCGGCGTTCGAGCGCGATGCTCAGCAAGGCTTCGAGGTCGACATCACCAAGCTCCCACCGGGCACGCGGTTCGTGCGCTTCTACTGCTCCTGGTGAACCATGTCAGCCGTCCAGTTCCGCACACCGATCCACGAGATCACCGAGTTCACCGACATGGGCACCGGGATCCAGCGCCGCCCGCCGCGGGGCCGGCGGCCCGACGTGTACCGCAGGCTCGCATCCGGCCCGTTCC
>C688J18823_10002304_pt1 | contig 11960 bp, 11 predicted proteins | sample HopSoiMetagenom1_FD_18823 | JGI IMG/M metagenome (IMG submission 18823) | reverse complement strand
CAGTCCCGCAGGACCGCGACGAGCCCGGGTGCGCTCACGGTCAGGCGCTACGCGGCCGATTGGAAGAGCTCGACCGGGTTGCCGGACGGGTCGTCGACGAGGATCTGCTGGCCGCCTGGGCCGGTGACGATGTCGTTGCGGAAGGTCAGTCCGGCGCGGCGCAGGCGCTCGACCTCGGCCGCGATGTCGTCGACGATCAGATGGATGCGGTTCCAGCCGCCGGGCTCAGGTGTCCGGCCGTCGGGCATCGGCCGCCCGGCCGAGCTGGCCGGCCCGCTCAGTAGGAGCCGCAGCCCGCCGCGTATGACCTCGGCGAAGGCCGGCGCTGCGCTCCATCCCAGCGTGAAGCCGAGATGGCTCGTGTAGAAGTCGATCGCAGCGTCGACGTCGTCGACCATGTAGCGAACGCTGACGAGGTCCTCGGGCATGTTCAGGCGGCCTCCTCGATGAGTTCCAGGACGTAGGGGATGCGTTGCTCGAGCTCGCTCGCGGTGCGCTCGAAGGCGGGGTAGGTCAGCTCGTCGGTGTCGCCCGCTCGCGCCGGGTCGGGGATGCTCCAGTGGATGAGCTCCGGGTGGCCCGGAGGCTCGGGGCACACCTCGCGGACTCGGTCGCACAGGGTGATCACGGCGTCGAGGCGCGAGCCGGCGAACTCGCTGAAGTGCTTGGAGCGCCAGCCGGCGAGGTCGATGCCCCGGGCGCGCATGACGCGCACGGCGTTCGGGTGCAGGGGCTTGGGGTGGCTTCCCGCGCTGAACGCCTCGACGCCATCGCCGCCGATCTCCCGCGCCAGCGCCTCGGCCATCTGCGAGCGCGCGCTGTTGCCCGTGCACAGGAAGAGCACGCGCACGCGCTTGCGGCTCGTGCGCGGGCGGTCTGCCGGTCCCAGGCCGGGGTGCAGCGCCGCGCCCGTCGCGCCGAGCAGCTCGCCGCACCGTGCGAGGTCCAGCCGGTAGTAGGCCTCGCGGCCGTCGGCCGCGCTGCGATGCATGCCCACCAGCCGCTCGCTGCGCAGCCGCCCGAGGTGGTAGGAGACCAGCGCCTGCGACCCGTCCACGAGCCGGCAGAGCTCGCGCACCCGGCGATCGCTGCGAGCGAGCTCGCTGAGCAGGCGCCAGCGCAACGGATGCCCGGCGAGCGCCAGGAAGCTCGGCGGCGAGACCTGCGGGGTCCACGTGGCGGCAGCCACGGGCGAAAGATACATCAAGGCAGATTGATGGATCGCGTGGTTTAGCCGGCGAAGCGGTACCCGACGCCCGCGTCGGTCCGGATGTAGCGCCGCTCGCCCGGAGGCTCGATCTTGCGCCGCAGGTTGGCGATGTGGGCGCGCAGCACCTGCGTGTCGTCGCCGTACTGCGGCCCCCAGACCTCCACGAGCAGGCTGCGATGGGTCATGAGGCGCCCGCGGTGGCGCACCAGCGCGCGCAGCAGGTCGAACTCGATCGGCGTGAGGTGGACCTCCTCGCCGTCGCGGCGCACGANNCGGGCGTTGAGNTCGACGTGCAGGCCGTCGATCTCGATCGCGGGCTCCCCGGGCGNGTCGCCCACGCGCCGCAGCGCNGCGCCGAGCCGCGCCACGAGCTCGCGCGGCCCGAAGGGCTTGGTCACGTAGTCGTCGGCGCCGGCCTCGAGCGCCTCGACCTTCGCGTCCTCCTCGCCCACGGCGCTGAGCACGAGGATGGGCATCGAGGTCCACTCGCGCAGGCGCCGGGAGAGCTCGACGCCGCTGCCGTCGGGGAGCATGAGGTCGACGATGGCGGCGTCGGGTGGGCGCACGGCCGCGCGATCGAGGGCCTCCTGCATGGTGACGGCCTCGATCACGTCGTAGCCGGCCTCGCGCAGGATGACCTTCAGCGCGCGCAGGATCTGGCGCTCGTCGTCCACCACGAGCACGCGCGGGAGATCGCTCACGCCGCCTCCAGCGGCAGCTCGACGACGAACGTCGACCCCTGCCCGGGCAGCGACTCGACCCACACGCGCCCGCCGTTGGCCTCCACGAAGCCGCGGACGATCGCCAGGCCGAGGCCCGAGCCGCGGTGCCCGTTGGTCGCGTTCGGGGCCCGGTAGAAGGGCTCGAAGATGCGTGCCGTCTCCGCCGCGGGCACGCCGGGCCCGCGGTCGACGACGCGCACGAGCACGCGCGCGCCGACCGCGCGGGCGCGCACCGAGACCGGGTGGCCGCCCGAGTAGCGGGCCGAGTTCTCCAGCAGGTTGGCGAAGGCCCGCTCGAGCTGGGCGGCGTCGGCGCGGATCAGGGGCAGGTCGGCATCGAGGGCGAGCGCGAACGTCCCGCCCGGCAGGGCGACGTCGTCGACGGCGGCGAGGATCACCTCCTCGATCGAGCACCACTCGACGCGCGGCTCGGCCGTGCGCGCCTCGAGGCGCGACATGTCGAGCAGGTTGTCGACCAGGCGCGAGAGCCGTTCGGCCTCGGCGGTGATGTCGGCGACCAGCTCGGCGCGCTCGGCGTCGGAGACCGAAGCCGAGCCCAGCGCGCCGGCGGCGGTGAGGATGGCCGTGAGCGGCGAGCGCAGGTCGTGCGAGACCGCGCGCAGCAGGGCGGTCTTGAGGTCGTCCGAGCGGCGCAGGGCGCTCGTCTCCACGACCTCGCGCAGCAGCGCGTCGCGCTCGATGGCGGCGCCGAGGATGGCCTCGAGCGACGGCACCACGCGCTCGCGCAGGCGGTCGAGGACGTGCGCCGTCACGCCGGCGGGGACCAGCAGGGTTCCCACGTCGAGGGGCAGCGCTATCCGCCGCTCGTCGCCGTCGACGGCGCGCAGCTCGATGGCGGCCGACGGGAGCTCGAGGGCGCCGGCGAGGCGCTGCGACACCGCCGGCAGGGCGTCGGCCAGGCTCGTGCCGCGCAGCAGCAGCCGCGCCATCTCGGCCGCCAGGTCGGCCTCCTGGCGGCGCTCCTGGGCCTCGCGGGTGCGCACGCGGGCGCGCTCGGCCAGCGTGCTGGCCACCAGGGCGGCGATGAAGAAGACGCCGAGCGCGACCCAGTTCTCGCCCTCGGAGATCGAGAAGCGCCCCGTCGGCGGGATGTGGAAGAAGTTGAAGGCCAGGGCGCTGGCCAGCGCCGTGGCCGCGCCCAGCCAGCCACCCCAGACCGAGGAGACGAGCAGCACGGCGACGAGGTAGACGACGCCCAGCGCGACGACCGGCGCGACCTGGGCCAGCGGATAGACGAGCGCGGTGGTCGCGGCCACCGCGAGCACGGCGACGACGGCGCCGACGGCCGGGGAGCGACCGTCCGGGCGCGGCGGCGCGGTCCGTGGCCGGTCGTGCACGAAAGCAGCGTAGTCCTGGGTACGCTTGCCGCGTGCCTTCCGAGGGCTCCTCCTGGTTCCCGCTGCCGCGACGGGTCCCGGTTCGCCGGGGCGCCAGGGGCGGCAACGGCGCGACCACGGTGCACGCTCCGCCGCCGAAGGCGCTGAGCGAGGAGGAGATCCGCTCGGCCGTCGTCGACTGCGGCCTCTACGACGCCGGCCAGCGGCTGGGCGGCCGCGTCGAGCTCGAGTCGGCCCTGCGCAAGGCCGACGCCTGCCAGGACGGCTTCGTGTGGATCGGCCTGCACGATCCGAGCCCCGGGGTGGTCGAGGCGGTGGGCCGGCACTTCGAGCTGCACCCGCTCGCCGTCGAGGACGCCGTCCACGCCCACCAGCGCGCCAAGCTCGAGGTCCTCGGCGGCGACACGCTGTTCGTCGTGCTCAAGACCGCGCGCTACGTCGACAGCGAGGAGCTGATCGAGATCGGCGAGGTGATGGTCTTCCTCGGCCCGCGCTTCGTGGTCACCGTTCGCCACGGCGAGGGCAGCCCGCTGCACGACGTGCCGCCTGGACCTCGAGGCGCACCCCGACCTCCTGGGCATCGGGCCGAGCTCGGTCCTCTACGCGATCGCCGACCGCGTCGTCGACGACTACCTCGCGGTCATCGACGGCATCGCCGTCGACGTCGAGGAGGTCGAGGCCGAGGTCTTCTCGGGCGCGAGCTCGAACCCGGCCGAGCGCATCTACCGCCTCAAGCGCGAGGTGCTCGAGTTCCGCCGGGCGGTCAACCCGCTGATCGCGCCGATGCAGCGCCTGGCCTCCAAGCAGGCGGGGCTGCCGCTCGACCCCCGCACGCAGGAGTACTTCCGCGACGTCCACGACCACCTGCTGCGCGACGCCGAGCGCATCACCGGCTTCGACGAGCTGCTGACGAACGCGCTGCAGGCCAACGTGGCCCAGATCACGATGCGCGACAACCAGGACATGCGCCGGATCTCGGCCTGGGTGGCGATCATCGCCGTGCCGACCATGGTCTTCGGCCTCTACGGCATGAACTTCGAGCACATGCCCGAGTTGCGATGGACCTACGGCTACCCCGCGGTCGTCGTCGCGGTCCTCGCCATCTGCGCGGTCCTGTACCGCAAGTTCAAGCAGACCGGTTGGCTCTGAGGGGTCTGCCGCGGCGCGCTCGCGGCGCTGCGCTGCGCTGACAGCATCACCGAGGGGAAGCAGGGTTGCAGCGGCGCCACCGCTCGCGGCGCGCTCCGGTGCTGTGTTGGCGCATCACTCTTCGCGAAGGATGCTGACTTGTGGGGCCAGGAGCCGCAAAAGTCAGCGCGCTTCGCGAAGCGTGAATGATTTGTGCGACTTGGCACATGACCAGGTGCGTGTTAGGCTGCGCCCGGCCCGGAGGACGATTTCGAGGAGAGGTCCGAGCATGTCGGTGGCCCACGAGACCCTGCCCCTGTCGATCGGGGAGCTCCAGCGCACGCGCGAGCCGCTCGAGCGCGCGACGGCGCTGCCGCAGGCGGCGTTCACCGATCCGCGCGTGCTCGACTGGGAGGTCGAGCACGTCTTCATGGGCGGCTGGATCGGCGTCGGGCACGTCGACCAGGTGCGCGAGCGCGGCGACTACCTCATGGTCGAGCTCGGCCGCGAGAGCGTCTTCGTCGTGGCCGACGACGACGGCGTGCCGCACGCGTTCTTGAACACGTGCCGGCACCGCGGCGCGCGCATCGTCCAGGATGCGGAGGGGCGCCTCCCTCGCGTGCAATGCCCCTACCACGCCTGGTCCTACGGCTTCGACGGCTCGCTGCGCAGCGCGCCGCACACCGACGAGATCGAGGGCTTCGACCCGCAGTGCTACGGGCTGCGCGCCGTGCGCGTGGCCGTCGTCGAGGGTGTGGTCATGATCGACCTGTCGGGCACCGCGCCAGAGCCGGACGAGCACGTCGGCGACATGGCGCCCGCGCTGGCGCGCTACCGGCTCGGCGGCCTGCGCCGCGCGCAGCGGATCGTCTACGAGGTCGACGCCAACTGGAAGGCGATCGCCGAGAACTACAGCGAGTGCCTGCACTGCCCGGGCGTCCATCCCGAGCTCAATCAGCTCAGCCACTACCTCTCCGGCGAGACCCTGACCGGCGCGGGCGCGTGGTGCGGCGGCTCGATGACGCTGCGCGACGGCGCGGCCACGATGGGTCGCGAGGGCGGCCACACGCGCCCGCCGATCGACGGGCTCACCGAGGACGACCAGCGCTCGGTCGTCTACTACCTGCTCTTCCCCAACACGCTCATCTCGCTGCACCCCGACTACGTGATGCTCCACACGCTGTGGCCGCGCGCGTTCAACCGCACCGACGTCGTGTGCGAGTGGTTCTTCGAGCCCGCGACGATGCAGGCCCCGGACTTCGACCCGTCCGACGCGGTCGGCTTCTGGGACCAGGTCAACCGCGAGGACTGGCACGTCTGCGAGATCACGCAGAAGGGGATGGCCTCGCGCGGGTTCGAGCCCGGCCGCTACACGAGCGAGGAGTTCGACGTCCACGAGTTCGACGTGATGGTCGCCGACCGCTACATGGAGGCGCTCGCGGGCGCCGTGGAGGTGGCGTCATGAGCACGGTCAACGGCAACGGCAACGGGCGCCGGCCGGACTTCGACGCGATCGTCGTCGGCGGCGGGCACAACGGCCTCACGGCGGCCGCCTACCTGGCGCGCGCCGACCTGCGCGTGTGCGTCCTCGAGGCGCGCGACATCCTCGGCGGCGCCTGCGTGACCGAGGAGCTGTGGCCCGGCCAGCGCGTCTCGCGCGCGTCCTACGTGGTCTCGATGCTCCAACCGAAAGTCGTCGCCGACCTCGAGCTGTCGCGCTTCGGCTACCACCCGATCCCGCTCGACCCCGAGTTCGCGACCTTCGCCTCCGACGGGCAGCCGATCCTGCTGCCCAACGACGAGCACGTCACCTACGAGCAGGTCGCGCGCGTCTCGCGCAAGGACGCCGACGCGCTGGCACCCTTCAACGCGCTGTTCGAGAAGGCCGCGCTCTTCCTCAAGCCGCTGATGCTGCGCCCGCCCCCGGCGGCGGGCTCCAAGCGTCCCGGCGACGTCTTCGAGCTGCTGCGCGAGGCCGGGCGCGCGGCCGGCATGAGCCGCCGCGACCTGACCGACATCTTCCGGCTCATGACGATGTCGGTCGGCGACCTCCTCGACGACCACTTCGAGACCGACGAGCTCAAGGGCGCCTACGCCTCGAGCGGGGTCGTCGGCGTCTGGGCCGGGCCCTACACACCGGGGACCGCCTACAACCTGCTGCACCACGCGCTCGGCGAGGTCGACGGCGTGCAGGGGGCATGGGGCCACGTGCGCGGCGGCATGGGCGCGATCTCCGAGGCGATCGCCGCCAGTGCGCGCGCGGCCGGGGCGACGGTCCGCACCGGCGCGCCGGTCGCCTCCATCGACGTGCGCGACGGGCGCGTCACCGGCGTGACGCTGGCCAGCGGGGAGACGCTCAGCGCGCCGCTGGTCATGTCGGGCGCGCATCCCAAGCGCACGGTGCTCGACCTCGTGGGCGCCGAGCACTTCCCCGACGAGGTCGCGCAGGACATGCGCCGCTACCGCACGCGCGGCGCCTCGGTGAAGATCAACGCGGTGCTCTCCGAGCCGCCGCGCTACGTCAACGCGCCGGACGGCGTCAGCGAGCAGCTCCTGCACGCCAGCGTCGCCATCTGCCCGTCGGTGCCCTACCTCGAGCGCGCCTGGCAGGACGCCCAGCGCGGCGTGCCCGCCGAGGGTCCCTACATCGAGGTCGAGGTGCCGACCGCGGTCGACCCGTCGCTGACCGACGACGGCACCACGGTGCTGACCATGTTCACCCAGTTCGGGCCGCACGCCGCCGAGGACTGGCCCGACGGCGCCCGCGAGGCCTACGCGCAGCGGTGCTTCTCCCTGCTGGCCCAGCACGCGCCCAACGTCCCGGACGCGATCCTGCACTACGAGGTGCTGGCGCCGCCCGACCTCGAGCGGATCTTCGGCCTGGAGGGCGGCTCGATCTTCCAGGGCGAGCAGGGGCTCGACCAGATGGCCTTCATGCGCCCGACGCCCGAGCTGGCGCGCTACGCCACGCCGGTGCACGGCCTCTACCTCTGCGGGGCGGGGACGCACCCGGGCGGCGGCGTCATCGCCGCCTCGGGCCACAACGCGGCGCACCGCGCGCTGCGCGACCTGCGCGCGGAGCGCACCCGCACCCGCCTGCGCCATCCCGTCGCGGCGGTCCGGGGCTGAATGGACATTCAGTCCACATCGGCGCGCCCGATGGTCGGACCGGGGTGGTCCTCCTTGACAACGGCCTGCCGAGTCGGATAGTCGTCGTTCTGCTTTGAACGAGCCTTCAAAGCCGGACGAGCCGCCTCGCGGCGTATCGCGACGGTCCCTGCTGCGCCGCGGAGGGGCGCTGGCCCTCACCGCCGGGGTCGGCGCGGCCCTGGCCGGCTGCGAGAACACTACGACGCCGGTGGCCGCGGCCGGCGGCGGCGGCGACGGCGACGGCAAGGGTATCCTGGGCGACCCCACCGCCGGCGGCCCGGTCGACAGCGCCGGCATCCCGCTGGCGCGCAAGGACTACCCGGTGGTCCTGCCCCGCCGCGGCGACATCGTCAAGAGCTCGGCCAAGCCCGAGCGCGGCGGCGAGCTGCAGATCTACAACTACGCCGACTACGTCAACCCGGCGGTCATCAAGGCCTTCGGCAAGCAGGAGGGCGTGAGCGTCCGCGTCACGACCTTCGACACCCTCGACGAGGCCTTCTCGAAGCTCAGCACCGGCGGCCTCGAGTTCGACATCATCTTCTCGACGCCCGACCAGCTCTCGCGGCTCGTGGGGCGCGAGCTCATCCAGCCGCTGAACTTCGAGCTCATCCCCAACCTGCAGAAGAACGTCTGGCCGGAGCTGCACAGCCCGTTCTACGACGTCGGCCCGCGCTACAGCGTCCCGTACACCGTCTACACCACCGGCATCGCGTGGCGCAACGACCTGCTCGGCTTCGACCCGAGCAAGATGGACCAGCCGTGGAACGCCTTCTGGTCACCGGAGGCGGAGAAGTACCGCGGCAAGGTCGCGATCCTCGACGACTCGCGCGAGGGCCCCGGCATGGCGCTCATGCGCCGCGGGGTGACCGACCTCAACACCGAGGACCCCGATCTGCTCGCGCAGGCGGGCGAGGACCTCAAGGACCTCAGCAGGCGCGTCGGCGTGAAGGTGTCGATCGCCGACTACGAGACCGTCCCCGCCGGGCGCGTGCTCCTGCACCAGGGCTGGTCGGGCGACATGATCGCCGGCGTCATCTCCTACATGCCCAAGGGCGTCAAGCCCGACGTGCTCTCCTACTGGTACCAGCAGCAGGGCGGGCCGATCTTCAACGACTGCATCTGCGTCGCGGCCAAGGCGACCAAGCCGGTCATCGCGCACCGGTTCCTCAACTACATCCTCGACAACAAGGTCAGCTACGAGAACTTCACCGGCTACGTGGGCTACCAGACGCCCATCACCGCGATCGACGCCCAGAAGCTCTTCGACGACGGGATCCTCCCGAAGACGCTCAGCCAGGCCATCGTCACCCGCGAGGCCTACGCCAACGGCAACGCCTACCTGACGCTCTCGGCCAAGGGCCTGCAGCTCTGGGACCGGACCTGGGCGTCGTTCCGCAACGGCTGATGGGGTCGCGCTGGATCTGGCGGGCCCTGGCCGTTCCCGGTCTCGTCTGGCTGGCCGTCTTCTTCGTCGTCGCCTTCTACGCGATCATCAGCGTCGGCCTGGGCAACGTCACCACGCTGTACGAGCCGGTCCCGCACTGGAACCCGCTGGACTGGAACGTCGGCTATCTCTGGCAGGGCCTGAAGGCCGTCGCCGGGCGGCGACACGTGGGACACCTTCCTGCGGACGATCGTCTACGTCGTCGTCGCGGTGACGCTGTCGCTGGCCATCGGCTACCCCGTCGCGTGGTACGCGGCCCGCCACGCCGGGCGCTGGCGCGGGCTCATCCTCGTGCTGCTCGTCCTGCCCTTCTGGATCAGCTACCTGATGCGGATGTTCGCCTGGACGAACCTCCTCGCCGAGAACGGCTACGCGTCGCGCGCGCTGAGCTCGCTGTCGATCGACACGCTGTTCCAGAAGCTCGGGCTGCTCGACGGCAGCGACTGGCTGGGCGGCCAGCACGTGGCCGTGATCCTCGCGCTCGTCTACGGCTACGTGCCGTATCTCATCCTGCCGCTCTTCGCCGCCCTGGACCGCATCGACCAGCGCTACATCGAGGCCGCGCGCGACCTCGGCGCGTCGCCGGCGGGCGCCTTCTGGCGCGTCGTCGTCCCGCTCTCGAAGACGGGGACGCTGGCCGGCATCGTGCTCATCGCGCTGCCGATGTTCGGCGACTACTACACGCCCGACCTCATCTCGGGCTCGCCCAAGACGGCGATCCTCGGCAACGCCATCAACGGCTACGTGCAGGGGGGACCGGACAAGTCGCTCGGGGCGGCGCTGACCATCCTGCTCTCGGCCTTCCTGCTCGTCTTCATGCTCTATTACCTGCGCGTCGTGCGCGCCGACCAGCGCGCGGCGGCGGGGGTCGCCTGACATGAGCGCGACGACCGCGGCCCCCGCCACGACGCGCCGGCAGCGCGTCACGCTGCGCGAGCGGGTCGCGAACCCGTGGGGGCGCCCGCGCTTCCTGGCCCTGACGACCTGGCTCTACATCCTGTGGTCGCTCGTCCCGGTGCTGCTGGCCGTCCGCTTCGCCTTCAACTCGGGGCGCTCGCGCACGTCGCTGCAGGGCTGGTCGCTGCGCTGGTTCTGGCAGGACCCGACGCTGAGCGTCTTCCACGACCCGACCCTGCAGGCGGCGCTGAAGCACAGCCTCGTGCTCGCCGCGCTGGTGATGGTCATCGCCACGCCGCTGGGCACCGCGCTGGCGCTCGGCATGCGGCGCTGGACCGGGCCCAGCGCGGGCGCGGCCAACATCGTCCTGCTCCTGCCGCTCGTCACGCCCGAGCTCGTCTTCGCGGTCGGCATGTTCCTGCTCTTCACCACCGCCTTCGGCTTCATCGGCCTGGGCACGACGGCGCAGGCCATCGGGCAGGTGACCTTCACCCTGTCGTGGGTCGTGCTCATCGTGCGCGGCCGGCTGGCCACCATCGGGCGCGAGGTCGAGGAGGCGGCGGCCGACCTCGGCGCCCCGCCCCTGCACGTGGTCGGGCGGGTGCTCGTGCCGCTGCTCTTGCCGGCGATGGCGGCCAGCCTGCTCGTGTCCTTCGCGCTGTCGATCGACGACTTCGTGGTCAGCCAGTACCTGGCCTCGGGCGCGGACACCACGACCGTCCCGATGCGGATCTACTCGCAGGCCCGCGGCGGCCCGACGCCGGCGCTCAACGCGCTGGCGACCATCATGCTCGTCGTCAGCCTGCTCGCGGTGGTCCTCGCCTACGTCGTCTATCGAGCCTTGACGCGCGGCGAGGACCAGGGATCGGCCGTCAAGCAACTCGCGATGGACGTGGGGTGAGCGTTGAGCGAAGGTGACATCCGGCTCGTCGACCTGGTCAAGCGCTTCGGCGACACGGTCGCGGTCAACGGCATCGACCTGGAGGTGCCGCCGGGCGAGTTCTTCACCATGCTCGGCCCCTCGGGCTGCGGCAAGACGACGACCCTGCGGCTCATCGCGGGCTTCGAGCGCCCGACCGAGGGCAAGATCCTGCTCGACGGCAACGACATGTCGCGCACGCCGCCGCACAAGCGGCGCGTCAACACGGTCTTCCAGAGCTACGCGCTCTTCCCGCACAAGTCGGTGGCCGAGAACGTCGCGTTCGGGCTGCGCTACCAGCGCGCGACCAAGGCCGAGGTCAAGCGCCGCGTGAGCGAGGCGATGGCGCTCGTGCGCCTGGAGGACTACGGCCACCGGCGCCCGACGCAGCTCTCGGGCGGTCAGCAGCAGCGCGTCGCCCTGGCGCGGGCGCTCGTGCTCGAGCCGCCCGTGCTGCTCCTCGACGAGCCGCTCGGCGCCCTCGACGCGCGCCTGCGCCTGGATCTCCAGGTCGAGCTCAAGCGCATCCAGGAGCAGCTCGAGGTCACCTTCATCTACGTCACCCACGACCAGGACGAGGCGCTGACCATGAGCGATCGGGTCGCGGTCATGCGCGGCGGCAACATCGAGCAGTGCGGCGTGCCCCGCGCGCTCTACGAGACGCCCGAGACGGCGTTCGTGGCCAACTTCCTCGGCGCGTCGAACCTCGTGCCGGTGGCGGTGGGCCACGCGCACGGCGACGGGACGCAGCTCGGGCTGGGCTCCTTCTCGCTGCGCGCCGAGACGTGCTCGCTCTCGCAGGGCGACGACGCGGTGGCCATGATCCGGCCCGAGAACATCCGGCTGGAGGCGCACGGCAGCACGGGGGAGAACCGCCTGCCGGGCATGGTCGAGGAGGTCGTCTACCTCGGCTTTCACCAGGAGGTCCGCGTGCGCCTGGCCACCGGCACGCTGGTCAAGGCCGACGTCGCCAACGACGACGAGCAGGTCGAGCACGAGCAGGGCGATCCGGTGTCCGTGCACTTGCCGCCGCGCCACCTGCGCGTGCTCGCCGCCGACGACGCGGTCCCCTCCGCGACCGCCGCCGCGGCGCCCGAGGAGGTCCCCGCTGGATGAGCCGACCGCAGGCCAC
>C688J18823_10002303_pt1 | contig 11963 bp, 12 predicted proteins | sample HopSoiMetagenom1_FD_18823 | JGI IMG/M metagenome (IMG submission 18823) | reverse complement strand
TTGTCCACTGCCTTCATCAGGCCGATGTTGCCTTCCTGGATGAGGTCAAGGAACTGCAGGCCGCGGTTCGTGTATTTCTTCGCGATCGAGACCACCAAGCGCAAGTTGGCTTCTATGAGTTCGCGCTTGGCGTACTCAGCGTTCATCTCGCCCTGGATGGTCTCGCGTTGCGTGCGGCGCAGGTCCTGGTAGCTGACTCCCGCTTCCGACTCGATCTTCTCGAGGTCGCCGCGGCAGTTGCGCTGGTTCTTGCGATATTCCTTCTTCAGGTCCTCGCTGCGAGTCGCATCGATCTTCTTCTCGTAACTCTGGACCTGCCGGTCGAGCGAGCGCATTGTATCGACCGTTTTGTTCACACGGTCCATCAGGCGCTTGCGTTCAGGATTGGTGAACTTGATCGCGCGGATCGCCAGCGAGACTTGCACCAGCTCGCGTCCCAAGTGCCAGCGGCACTTGCGATAAGCGCGCGGATTCTTCTTCTGCGTCATGTCCGCAAGCTTTTCGGTGAGCTGCTCGCCCTTCTGGTAATGCTTGTGGAGCTTCTCGATCTGGTTGATCAGCTTCTTGACTTTGTTCTGAAGGATCTCTTCCGTGACCTCTTCTTCGTCGATGATGATCACTTCTTTCACCGACCGCACGCCGCGTTTCAAATCTTCGCCGATGGCGAGGATCTCGCGGATCACGATAGGTGAACGGGAGAGCGCCTTGAAGACGCGCAGTTGCCCGCGCTCGATGCGTTTGGCGATCTCGACTTCGCCTTCGCGCGTGAGCAGCGGAACGGTTCCCATCTCGCGCAGGTACATGCGGACGGGGTCATTGGTCTTCTCGAGTGCGCCGGGCGTGAGGTCGAGTTCAACGTCCTCGCCGGCCTCGATGTCTTCAAACTTCTTGTCAAACTGCTGTGAAGGCAGCTTGGGTGTATCGCCTTCCGTGACATCGATGCCTTGCGTGCCGATCGTGGTCAGCAGGTCTTCGAGGTCCTCGGGAGAATGCACATCGTGCGGGATGAGTTCGTTGGCTTCGTCATAGGTGAGATAGCCCTTTTCTTTGCCCGCGTCGATCAGTTTTTTTATATCGTCGAATTTGTCTTCAAGTGCAGCCAATTGGTTCCTTTGCGGACATAGCTCGCGCCAAGCCGCGCTGTTATCGTGTTAAGAGGGGACTAGCTGGAGAGTCAGTGCCTGACCCAAACCGTAATATGTTAGCACGGCAGGTACTCTCGATTCCAGTTTTCCCTTGATTTATTAGATGTTTAGAGAGGCCAAATAGTTCCGAGGCTGCCTCAAGAGCAGCCTGCGGCCTTCGGTCGTCCCTCTTGGGCCATTCACATCTACAATCGAACAACTTATTAGACCGTAGTTTGGAGGTTTTAATGAGATTGCATTTACGGGTACTCCTATTGGCGACGTTGGCAATGGTCCTCGGAGGGTGTGATCGAGTAAACGGGGATGCAGGAGGGAGAAAGATGACAGTCTACTATGTCCCATTCGGAGTAGAAACCTTCACTCCAGTTACCTCGACAAATATTCAAGAGCGAGGGAGACGTTGCGAAATTCACAGCGCTGAAGGTATAGAAAAGATTAAAGGCGCGTTACGTGACGCCACCAAGCCTCCGTCTGAGAAATTCTCTGATGAGCGGGTTCGCGTGAAACTGTTGGAACAATCCAATCTGGGTGACGGTTTGTTAGCAGTTGTGGAGAACGAAGGAGACGTGCGGTTTTCAGACGGGACAGAAGGGCAGATATCCCCCAGCGGCTTAGATAGCATGAACAAAGTCATTGAACGTGAATGTAGGCAATAGCAGGCCCCTATAGGAGGGTTGGCCAATGCGGATTTTGGCAGTGATTCTTGCGCTTCTACTTACGGCACCCCTCGTCCGCCCACAGGAATCCGCGAAACCGGTCGCGACGCGGCACGCGGCCGTCTCCGCCGAAGACGCCCAGGCTCTCCGCGCAGATCTGCAGCGCATGAAGGCCTTAGTCCAACAGATGCAGACCAACCTTGCCTTCGTCACCAATACCCAAGGACCGCTGAAGCACCAGTTCGAGCTGGAGATCGAGATGTGGCAGCTGGAGATTGCAAGCATGGAGCGCAGGTTGGGCCCGGGCAGCAGCGAGGAACCTAGAAAATGATTGGTTTGTCGCGAACGTCTTTCTGGTTGGGCAGCATCCACGACCACAGGATTCCGCGCTTGGCGCCCAACTCTCGCACAGCGCTCAGTTGGCTCTCAATGTGATCAAGCGAGCGGTTCACGTCGTCTTTGCCATTGCGATCGGCGCGGTCCAGCGCGGCAGCCTGTGAATAGACGCGGCCGGAGTTATCGTAGCTCGTTGACCCGGTGTAAGAGAATCCGTCGAGTTGGTCTTTGCGCTGCTTCAGGTCTTTGATGGTCTGCTCTTCGCTTTTGAACCAGTCGCTGATCGTCCGCTTGGCTTCGTCCTTTGGATGTGTGGCAATGAATTGCACCATCTTCTCGACGATGACGGCAGCCTTCTGCCGCGCCGCATCGTTCACTCCTGCCCAGTCCACCGGCAGAGTGCCAAGCTCGGGGAACGGCCCGTTCGATTGTTTCTTTTCTTCGACCGCATCGTTGTCCGTCACCACGTTGGCGTGCTTGGCGGATTCCTTCGCCTTCGCAGCAGCACGCGCTTGATCGGCAAGCGAAGGCTCGGGCTGGCTGGGTTGCTGCGCCTGCACAAATACCGAGCTGAACATCACGATGGTGATGAAAGCGCGAATCATTCTTCACCAGGCTCTTTAGGGATCCAAGCTTGCGGAATACCGCGTTGCAGCGACCGATCGTGGACCTTGCCGTACTGGCCCCGCAGCAGGTCGCGCAACTTCCAGAGGTCGTCAAGGGAACGGTTCTCCGAGCTACGCTGCAGGTTATCGGCGACCCGGGCGCGATTCCATACCGAGAAATCTGCTCCCGATGCTGCGCTGCGGTTTGAGAACTCGAAGTACAACTTTTCCTGCTGGTTCAGGTGCTCGATGCGGGACTTTTGATCGAGGAACCAGCCGTTGATCACTTGTTTGGCCTCGTCGGCAGAATGGGTTTCCTTATACTGCACGATGTTGTCTACCACCGCATTCACTTCCAGATCGGGCGATCCTAGGTCAGGGATCGGCGCCTTGTTCTTATGCGCCAGGGTGTCGTTATCGACTACGATCTTGGCTTTTTCGGTCGGCTTCGCTGCCGCGCGCGCCTGATCGGCGAGCGAAGGCTCGCGTTCAGGAAGCATCTGCTGCGCGGCAGTACTCTGCGCAGAACACGAGGCTGCCAGCAAAAGCACGGGAATGAGCAACGTTCGCATGTCCTTTTCAGCGGAGTCTATCAGGGAACCGGGGAGGTGACGCTAGTGACTTTGGTACCCATTAAAAAACCGCACGACTTGAGCAGTGCCATTCATGACGCACAACTCCAGAGCACGTTCGCGCTTCCCTTTTAATCTGTTCGGAGTAACGTATGCACCGAAAGCTGATTCTGGTCATTCTTCTTGTCCTACCCTATTCCTGGGCCGACGACGGCGACACCACCAAAGCCAATGCGCTACTGATGAAAGGCGGCTCTAACGCGCTGATTTGGCCGCTGGGCCCCGTGCCAATGCACCTGAGCGGCAGATTCAAAGCCTTCAACCTGCAGAAGGGCGATGACTCCCTTGTCTTTGAGGCTGACTTTTTGGACAAGCGCCATTGGCGCACGAAGTATGAGATGACGGGGTTCCAGAAGATTTTCGTACGCGATGATAGCCAGACCGCCGATCGTCAAAACACGGATTTCTCCCCTATTCGGATCCGGCAGATCCAGCGCTACATGATGCCGTTCGGCGGTTATTTCGAGCGGGCGGACGTCATCAAGAAGATTTATTCGAAAGAGTTGGACGGCCGGACAGCGCAATGCATCGACTTCCAAACTATCAAAGGTCAGCAGCGCGAATATCCGATGCAAAAGATGTGCATCTCCCAAAATCCTGAATTGATCCTTCTTCGGAGCGACGGTCGGTTCGAGACTTCCTGGTCACAGTTTGAGCAGTTTCACGGTAAGTACTATCCCAGGCACGTACTCGTGAAAGACAATGGCGAAAAGATCCTGGAAGGAGACGTCTCGGTAACCGATGCTCCACAGCTTAAGCCGGCACTCTTCGTCATCCCGCCAGGATTCGACGTGCGCAAAGCTTGTGAGGTCCGCGTTCCTCCCGTGCTCATCAAAGGCGACGAACCTCAAATGCCTTCGCGGTCAGCACTGGTCGGGACAGAGAGTGTAGTGGCGCAACTAAAACTTGGGGCTGACGGAAAAGTGCAGAAGGCGGCGCTCATCGAGATAGCCGATCCCGCGGTAGATGCCGCAGTGAAAAAGATAATTCCGACCCTGCAATTTGAGCCCGCAAAGTGTGATGGTGAGCCCGTCCCGGCCGATTACGACTATCAGGTGACCTTCCACCGCTAGATTACCTGCCGGCTAGAGCGCGATCGATCTCGACCTTTTGCTGCATCAGGCGGGAGAGTTGGGCGGCGTCGCTGCGGCGCTCGGCCTCGGCTATTTCGGCCTTAAGGGAACGCATCTGCCGCTCCAGCCTTTGTTCGCGTAAAGCGCGCAAAGTTTGCTCCACGAGCTTCGCGGTGAGTTCTTCACTCTCATCCATCAGCGCAGCAGCAAGAGCGGAACGCTCTACATCGGTCTCGGCCAGCGACAGTGGCTCAGTCTCCGAAGCACGATCCATCAATGCTTGCAGCAAGGCTTCGCTGCCCAACCCGGAGTGGAGGTTTTCAGCACCCAGCGCTTGCGCCGCCTGCTCGCGCAATTCTGAATCTGCAGGTTCGGATAAAACCTTTAGCAAGACTCTCTCTGCCCCGGTTATTGCGATCTCCGGGGAAGCCTTCACCGCACCCGTCCTTGTGGTCGCAATGTGCCGCAGTTCCTGCTTGAGGACAGCAGAATCAATGGAAAGTTTTTGCGCGATGTTCTGCGCCAACTCATCGCGCACGATGCGGCTGGGAACCCGCTGAATATGCGGCAGAAGAAAGTTAACCGCCTGCACTTTGCCCGCAGGACTTTTGGTCGCGAACTGCGCGCGCGCACGCTCGATCAGATAATCGAAGTACGGACGCGATGAATTCTTCAGCTCGCTCGCATAACCCTCCGCTCCCCGACGACGTACGAAGAGGTCGGGGTCGAATCCCGCCTCCAGCGTGAGCACCTTGATGGTGAAGTCTTCTTCCACCAGCAACGCGAGAGAACGTTCAGCGGCGGCTGCACCGGCATTGTCAGGATCGAAATTCACAACGATGTTTTTGCTGAAGCGGCCGAGCAGCCGGACTTGCGCTTCCGTGAACGCAGTTCCGGAGCTGGCGATCACGTTATGAAAGCCGGCGTTGTACACACTGATGCAATCCATCTGGCCCTCCACCAGGATGGAATATCCGAGCTGGCGGATCGCTTCCTTAGCCTTATCTAGGTTGAACAGCACGCGTGACTTCGAGTAGATCGGCGTCTCCGGCGAGTTCAAGTATTTCGGTCCTGCTTTTTCATCGGTCGCCAGGGTTCGTCCCGTGAAGGCGATGATCTTGCCCTGCTCATTGCAGATCGGGAAGGTGACGCGGTTCCTGAATTTCGAATAGAGAGCTGTTTTATTTTTTTCGTCATCCCGAGCCGAGCGCGGTCTTTGGGACTCGTCATCCCGAGCGAGCGGCTGATTTTGCCGCGAGTCGAGGGACCTTGCGNTTTCCTTTTCCTTCCAGGAAAACAGCCCCGAGGCGCGCATCTGCTCTTCATCAAACTGCGACTTCATTCTGTCGCGCAGCAAAAATCCTGACTCCGGTGCGAAGCCGATGCGAAAGTGCGCAATCGCCTTCTCGTCGAGTCCGCGCCCGGCAAGATACTCTCGCGCCTTGGCCGCTTCCGGTTTTCGCAGCTGCTCCTCGAAGAACGCGCACGCACGTTCGTGCATGTCGAGGAGCTGCCCCCGCAGTTTGGCCTCGGCCGCCTCAGCAGGCCCACTGAACTGCTGCTTGGGCAGCTCGATGCCGACCTTCTGCGCCACCGCGCGCACTGCCTCGGGGAAAGTTATGTTTTCGATCTTCTGCACGAAGCTGAAGATGTCGCCCGACGCGCCGCATCCGAAGCAGTGGAAGAATTGTTTGGTTGCGTGGACGGAGAATGACGGCGTCTTCTCTTTATGGAACGGGCACAGCCCGCCGAAATTCTGCGCGCCTGTCTTCTTGAGCGTGACGTAATCGCCTACGATGCGGACGATGTCCGCCTGCTGCTTCACCGAATATGCGAAATCGCCGGGCTGCGCCATAAAGAAAGGGAGTCACACGACTCCACGGGAATTGTGACCTATGGAAGCAAGCTTCGCACGCTGAATTTGGACGAGGCTGTGGAAATCACCTGTAAATCGCGCATGAATTGTGGAGAGGGAAAGGAAAAGGGCGGCAGCGGGTGCCGCCCCATGTCGTTCCCTACACGGGATGTGGCATTGCGACACCGCCCATGACAAAGAAGAAGCCCGCCAGCACGCCACCAGCCAGATAGCCAAGCAGGATCAAGTTCTTCTTGGGATGCTCAAATTTCGCGAACGCATAGTAAATCGTATATGGCCAGATACAAAAGGCGAGAATGCCCTGCAATGCGCCGCCTTTTGTGAACGCGTGGATCAAGATGATAATCCAGCACACGAATGAGATCAGACTACACAAGCTTCCCAAAGCAAGGAACATAGTTTCCTCCCGCAAGATTTTTAAAGCGCGTGCAGTCCCTGGAACGCGTACAACGTCGTCCTTATGACTCCGAAAGCTATGAAGCCGTATATGAATGCGAGATAAACCAGTCGAAGGCAGGATTGCTGCCCACGAACGAACATCTGGAGCTGCGATCGCGAACCCGCCGTCAGGAGCAACGTTAAAGCTACGAACGCGAAAAGAGGCAGCAGGAGGTACCCGAATGGGTGGTACTCATACCCGCGCGCGAAATCGCCGTGCAGGATGCAGGAAAACGACCGTGTCAGCCCACAACCCGGGCAAGGCAGTCCGGTGAGATAGCGAAAGAAACAGATCTGGATCCCCGCACCTTGCGACGGCAGCGCGGCCGTGAGAAGCACGAGCGCCAAAGCTCCCAGCGCCGCTGCACGGTTGAACAGAAAGCTGTACAGATCTTTGCTCGAAGCCGGCGCAAAGACGATATCGTGCACGCGGGCAACGCAGCGCCATGTCCGCCTGAGCAGCGGAAAATACGTACCGACACCAGGAAGTTGGATAGATGTTGCGATGGGCGCAAGCCTAGGTTAGCCAGCCGACACAGTCAAGCGAAAGTTTCGTCGCACTGCGCCCGCTGGGAAACATTTCGAATCAAATCTGCACGAACGGAAGTCTGATATGTTCAATCGACTTCCATGACAGCAGCCCAAAAACAGCACCAATTTCGCGTGGCCTTGTGCTTCGCGCTGGTGTACGTATTCTGGGGGTCGACCTATCTCGCCATCAAGATCGCTGTCGAGCACATTCCGGCGGCGCTCATGGGCGCCAGTCGCTTTCTTATCTCCGGGCCCTTGATGCTGGCCTGGTGCGCCATGACTGGACGCACCATCAAAGTCTCCAAGCACGATTTTGTGCGCGTCGCCGCCATTGGGGTGCTGCTGCTTACCGGCGGCAATGTTCTGCTCGCGTGGGCCGAGAAATATGTGGACAGCGGCCTTGCCGCTCTGATCGTCGCGGTGGTTCCGATCTGGGTGGCGCTGATCGAAGGATTCATCCTCAAAGGCGACCGCCTTCGCGGACGCGGCTGGCTAGGCCTGGCGCTTGGCATTGCGGGGCTCATCGTGCTGCTGTGGCCTGACCTGCGCAACACCAGTGCGGAGCGCGCAAAGCTCGCCGCCGCCGCCGTTCTTCTTTTTGGTTCGCTCAGCTGGACCGTCGGCTCCATCATCTCGCGGCGCTCCAAGCTCAGCATCGGTCCGTTCGCCGCAACAGGATGGGAAATGACCGTTGCCGGCGCGGTGAACCTGCTGATCTCGATAGCTATCGGCGACTTTCACGACGTGGTTTGGACACCGCGCGGCCTGGGCGCCATCCTTTATCTCGTCACGTTCGGCTCCATGGTCGGCTTCACTGCCTATATCTGGCTCTTGGAGCACGTGCCCACGCCAAAAGTCGCAACCTACGCGTATGTAAATCCCGTGGTCGCCGTCTTTTTGGGATGGCTGATCGCAGGCGAGCAGCTGAATTGGTATATCGCTGCCGGGATGGTGATCATCGTTGCCGCCGTCGCGTTGGTCACAACTTCTAAACTGAAGCACGGTGATTCGGCCACTCCGCAGCTTGCTGCGTGCGAAGTCGAAGCATGATCATTCTTGTTGCTGCCTCGCGACGGGGTCTGTAGCGTATGCGGATGCGACTCTGGCCGGCGCTCTTTCTGCTCTTATCAGCATTTCTTTTGAGTTCGCCCGCATCCGCCCAAGCGAAGAACCGATTTGGCGGCGATAATGAGCTCGGCTTCTGGGCAGGCTTCTCGCCGCAGTCGGGCGCAACCGTCGGCGGTTCACCCGACCGCAAATTCTTCGTCAGCGCGGTCCGCTATTCGCGTGTACTAAAAAATTGGCGCGATATCGGTTTTCGCTACACCATCGATCTCATTCCCGCAGCAGTGGTCATTCAGCCAAAGAACGGGTTCCAAGTTTTAAGCGGAGGGCAGCGGGAAGCGATTTATGGAGCGGGGATCTCGCCGGTGGGGATGCAGCTGAATTTTCGTCGTCAGAAGGCGCTGCAACCATTTGGCGAGATCAATGCCGGATTGCTGTACTTCTCCCGCAATGCACCCGTCCCGGGGTCATCGAACTTCAACTTCACCTTCGATTTTGGCGCCGGCGCGCAATATTTTTACCGCCCTAAGCGCGCCTTCACCGCCGGATACATGTTCCATCACCTTTCGAATGCGGAAACAGCCCCGCACAATCCGGGAATAGACAACAACATCATCTTTGGCGGAATGAGTTTCTACTGGTAGCGCTACTTCCGCTTCCAGCGGACGCCTTCTTTGGTGTTTTCCACCAGGATGCCGGAGTCGGCAAGCTGCTTGCGGATAGCGTCCGACTTCGCAAAGTCCTTCGCCTTGCGCGCGGCATTGTGTTGCTCGATCAATTCGCTGACCTGCTCGTCGGACAAGAAGTGATTGGAGGCGAGCGCGGCAGCGTCACCCTCGATCTTACGTCCCTCTTTTTTGCCCCACTCAACGATCTCGCGCATGCGCGGCGTGTCGTCATCGCGCAGCACGTCAAATATCTCGTCAAACTGCCGCACCGGCGCGAGCAGTGCCTGAGCGTCGTCTTTCTTCAATTCGCCGGAATCGGCGAGCGCATTTCCCTGGCGGATCATCTCGAATAGCGCTCCAAGAAACTCCGCCGTATTCAGATCATCTTCAAGCACCGCCGTCATCTTCTTGGCGGTCTCGCTTGCAAGCCCTGCTGCTGCCGGGTTTGACCCCGCCGGAAGCTGCGCCGATTCCAGACGCTGCCTGAAATTACGCACTCGTTCGACCGAAGCCGCCGCCTGCTTAAGTCCATCGAACGTAAAATTCAACTGCCGGCGATAAGGAACCGAGGCGAGCAGGTACCGGATCGAGGATGGTTTGTGCCCCATCAGCACGAGATCGCGAAGGGTGAAGAAGTTTCCCAACGACTTCGACATCTTGTCCGCTTCGATCAGCAGGAAACGCGCGTGCACCCAATATCGCGCGAAAGGTTTCCCAGTCAGCGATTCTGATTGTGCGATCTCATTCTCATGATGCGGGAAGATAAGGTCTTCGCCGCCGAGATGGATGTCGAGCGTTTCGCCCAGATGCTTGATCGCCATCGCCGAGCACTCGATGTGCCAACCGGGGCGGCCTTTGCCGATCTTCGTCTCCCAGAACGCTTCGCCTGCCTTTGGCGCCTTCCAAAGCGCGAAGTCGCGGACTTCTTCTTTATCAAAGCGGTCGGAATCCACACGCGCACCATCTTCGATCGCAGCCAGCGGCTTCTTCGATAATTTCCCGTACTCGGGAAATTTCGCGATGCGGAAGTAATAGGAACCATCTTCGGCGCGATAAGCGAACCCTTTCTCCACGAGGTGAGCGACGAAGTCGGCCATTTCCTCAATCTCATCAGTAGCGCGCACGATTTCTTCCGGATGTTCGCAGTGCAGCGAATCCATGTCCTCCAGGAATGCCTTCTCGAATTTTGCCGTGTACTGACGCACGCCGACTCCCTGCTTGGCTGCGCGCTCGATGATGCGGTCATCCACATCCGTGATGTTCATCACGTGGTGCAGCTTGAATCCGCTCTGCTTCAGGAAGCGACGCAAGATGTCAATGGCGACGAAGGTGCGAAAATTCCCGATATGCCCGTAGTCATAGACCGTGGGTCCGCAGGAGTACATGCGGACTTCCGGCGGAGAGACAGGAACAAACTCTTCCACTTTGCCGCTCAGCGTATTAGAAAGGCGTATGGACACGAACCTTCGATTCTAAAGGTGAGACTGATTTCAGCCAACTTCGCTTAGTTATTCTTGGGATCCGCTTGGGCGGGATGCACTTCTGGCGCGGAGAACGACCCGGCATGGAGTTTGCGCGTTGCCCGCAGAACATAGGAGACGCCCGAGATCACCGTCAAACCCATGGTGCTCCAGATGCCGATCTGGCGCAGGATGCCGAGCCAGCCAAAGTTCCAAGTTTCGTACATCAGCACAACGAGGATGGTCGCGATCTGCGCAACCGTGTTCGCCTTGCCAAAGATGTTGGGCTTGAACTCGCGGTAGGAGGTCGTCAAGGTGAAGATCGCCGCCACGATCAGCAGGCTCACGTCGCGGCTCATCACCAGGATCGTCACCATCCACGGGATCTTGTGCGTTGCAGAGAGCACAGGGAACAGCGTGCTGAGCAATAATTTGTCGGCGATCGGGTCGAGGTATTGACCGAGCAGCGTCTTTTGCTTGAGCAGCCGCGCCAGCAACCCGTCGAGCGCATCACTGATTCCCGCCAGCACGAAAAGCCCGAGCGCCCAACCAAAACGCTCGTCCACAATATTGATGATGATGAAAGGGATGATGATCAGGCGCAACAGCGTCAGCTGGTTCGGCGCAGCGCGCAATTGCGAAAGCATGGGCACGTTCCTATTCGCCCCTTCGCCCACTCGAACTCTTAGCGGTTCCCGCCGCTGCAAAGCCGCCTAGCGAGGTAAAACCGCGTCCTGTGCGGTTCTCGAAGCGTTCGCTTAGTGAGGGAATGTCGCCGTTTCGCGCGTCTAACTCGATGCGCTCGACTCTGTGCATAGGGAAGAATACGGAAGCCGGGGTGGCGTTTTCGCCGGCATTGATGAGCCGCGCGAAGTCGTCGAACGAATTCAGATCGATGCCGCGCATCGCGATGCCGGATGGCGAAATGTCGAGCACCGCGCCCCAGAACTTCTCTCGGGGCGTATTGAGCGTGACCAGCACGACAGCGCCCTTAGTGAACGGCCCTTCGTCGAAGGCTTCCATCAGTCGGTAAGTGTAGGGGTTTGGATTACCTAGAGCAAGAAAGCCGGACGGACTGGTTCTTAAATGATTGGTAGGCCCGAATGGACTCGAACCATCGACCTCTTCCGTGTCAAGGAAGCGCTCTAACCAACTGAGCTACGGGCCTACGTCGGGTGAAGAAGATTAATTCTAACGTGCCGAGCACAGTTCGCGCCAATTCAGGACCTTTCGGTGTTCGCTCATACACGCCGCCGTCCGTTCGTGGACACCTTTGCTTCCGCGGCTGCAAAGCCACGCTTGATTACTGAGAGATTCGCTTCGCGTCTAACCGGAACCTAACTTGCAGAGGTATTCGGGATGGACACTCTTATCCAAGATCTCCGGTTCGCGATCCGTCAGCTCAGAAAATCGCCCACATTCACCCTGGTCGCCCTCGTGACTTTGGCGATCGGGATCGGGGCCACAACAGCCATATT
>C688J18823_10002302_pt1 | contig 11963 bp, 10 predicted proteins | sample HopSoiMetagenom1_FD_18823 | JGI IMG/M metagenome (IMG submission 18823) | reverse complement strand
CACGTTTGACGCGATCAAAGGCGAGTTTTCCATGGCCGCCACGTTCAGCAAAGCCACCCCGCTGCCTGAGCTGGTATATGTAGCGTTCCAGGCGACATTTGCGGCGATTACCTGCTGTCTCATCCTGGGGGCATTCGCAGAGCGGGCGAAGTTTTCCGCCGTGCTCATTTTCATGGTGCTCTGGTTCACCTTCTCTTACATCCCGGTCGCGCACATGGTTTGGTTCTGGCCCGGCCCGGACGCGTATACGGCGGCCAATGTGGTCGATGTGCAGAACGCAAAAGCTGGTCTGCTCTGGCAGTGGGGTGCGCTTGATTTTGCCGGTGGTACCGTAGTACACATCAATGCCGGTATCGCCGGCATCGTCGGTGCCTATGTCATGGGCAAGCGCATAGGATTTGGCAAGGAAGCCATGTCTCCGCATAACCTCACGATGACGATGATCGGCGCTTCGCTGCTGTGGTTTGGCTGGTTTGGATTCAATGCCGGCTCGGCCCTGGAAGCCAACAATTCCGCAGCGCTGGCATTCATGAACACTTACCTGGCAACCGCTTGCGCCGTGCTGTCATGGATGTTTGCCGAATGGTTATTCAAGGGCAAGCCTTCCATGCTCGGTGCTGCATCAGGCGCGGTCGCCGGGCTGGTCGCCATTACCCCGGCGGCAGGCAATGTCGGCATCCCGGGCGCATTCGTAATTGGCCTCGCGGCCGGCGTGGTTTGCCTGTGGGGCGTAAACGGCTTGAAGAAGTTGCTCGGCGCGGACGATACGCTGGACGTTTTCGGGGTGCACGCAGTGGGCGGTATTCTTGGCGCCTTGTTAACCGGTGTATTCAATGCGCCGTCGCTGGGTGGCCCCGGCTTCGTGAACAACTGGTTCGAAATGAAGCCAGGTTTTGAAAGCATCGCGGGCCAGTTGTGGATTCAGACGAAAGCGGTCGGAGTCACCATCATCTGGTCCGCCGTCGTGGCCTTCATCGCATACAAAATCGCGGATCTGGTGGTGGGCTTGCGCGTGCCGGAAGAACAGGAACGCGAAGGCCTCGATATTACCTCTCACGGCGAGTCGGCGTACCACACGTAATCTCCTCCGGTAAGTTCGCTTACCCTTCATCGGGCGCCTTTGAGGCGCCCGATTTTTTTATCCCGGTCGGCTACGCATCCATTGCGCACTAGAACAGCTGCCGCCGGGATTCGTTGCGCGTGTTGGCCGGTACCGGTTTACGGCGGGGTGCTCTGCTACAATCCGCTGCTGCCGTCTTCTGAGGCACATTGAGGGTAATCCTTGGTCGTGACGGGCCGATTCCGGGGCGCATGAGTCACCAAACGACCAGAATTCGCGCTGCGCTTTGCGTGCGGTAGCGCTTGCAAACACCACATGAAAATTGCTTTTGTCCTCGATCCGCTCGATACCATCAAGACTTATAAGGATTCTTCCTACGCGATGATGCGCGAGGCTGCCTCACGCGGCCACACCCTCGCCGTACTGCATCAGGAAGATCTGGTATTGCGCGACGGACAGGCGGTCGCCTATGTACGGGACCTTGGACTCATGCAGGACGAGCACCAATGGTATCGGCTCAGCGAGCGCCGGGCCGCGACGCTGGATTCCTTCGATATGGTGATGATGCGCAAGGATCCCCCATTCGACATGGAATATATCTATAGCACGTACCTGCTTGAATTAGCCCAAAGGCAAGGGGCTTGCGTGATAAATGATCCGCGCGCCGTGCGCGATCACAATGAAAAGCTGGCCATCGCCAAATTCCCGCAGTTCACCGTCCCATACCTGGTCACGCGTGAAGAAACCTTGATCCGGGAATTTCTTGGGAAATACCGCGACATCATCGTAAAGCCGCTGGACGGAATGGGAGGAACGTCGGTATTTCGCCTGCATCAGAAGGATTACAACATTGGTGTGGTCATCGAAACCGTGACGCATTATGGAAAGCGCACGGTCATGGCACAGCAATACATTCCGGAGATCTCCAAAGGCGACAAACGTGTGCTGATTATTGATGGGGAACCGGTTCCTTACTGCCTCGCCCGCATCCCAAAGCAAGGTGAGACACGTGGCAACCTGGCCGCGGGCGGCACAGGCATTGCCCAGCCGCTTTCCTCTCGCGATCTGGAAATTGCGCAAGCGCTCGGACCCCATTTGAAAGCCGCGGGCCTGTTGCTGGTTGGGTTGGATGTGATCGGCGATTATTTGACGGAGGTCAATGTAACCAGTCCGACCTGCATGCGTGAAATTGCCGATCAGACTGGCTGCAATGCGGCGGCGATGATGATCGATGCGTTGGAACGATTGAGCACCACCCGCCAGTGAGCCGCGCCGATTCGCCCTGTTCCGCCATGCTTGAAACGCGGCGCAGGTAGAATTCGAAACTTGCCCGGTGTAAACACGCTTAGGCCTACATGGTTGGAATACTCATCATCACTCACGGCGCGCTTGGCGAAAGCCTGATTCACAGCGCAAGTCATGTCATGGGCGCCAGGCCGATGCAACTCGCGCACCTTGGCGTCAGCATGGATGACGATCCGCAACAAATCGTGCCGCAGGCTATAAAGCTGTTGCAGAGCCTGGACCAGGGCCGCGGCGTCCTGGTGCTTACTGATGTGTACGGCGCCACGCCAAGCAATATCGCAGGCAGGCTACTCATACCCGGGAAAATAGAAGGTGTCGCGGGTGTTAATTTGCCGATGCTGGTGCGCGCACTGACTTATCGCAACGAACCGCTGAAGACGGTTGTCGCGAAGGCCGTCTCCGGAGGCATTGAGGGGGTCATGCAAATGCCTATTGTCCAGGTGCGCAATGCAACGACGGGACATTGAGATCGTAAACAAGCTGGGGCTTCACGCCCGTGCGTCGGCCAAGCTTACTCAGTTAGCGAGCCGGTTCGCATCCGAAGTGTGGATTTCCCGTGAGGGCCGCAAAGTCAATGCAAAAAGCATCATGGGCGTGATGATGTTGGCGGCAGCACAGGGTTCGCTGGTGTCCATAGAAACCGACGGCCCGGACGAAACGCAGGCCATGGCAGCGCTGGTCGGATTGATCAACGAAAAGTTTGGGGAAGGGGAATAGCACGGAAACAAAGGACGGCGAACGCGGGTCGAGCGGGCAAGCTATCCCGGCTCAGCACTCCGCAGCTCTGATGAGCTTCACCATACACGGCATCGGCGTCTCGGGAGGCATCGCCATCGGCCATGCGCAGCTTGTGTCGCATGCGCAGCTCGAGGTCGCCCATTACGACATTTCAAGGTCTCGCATCGCGGACGAGAAAGCGCGCTTCGATGCGGCGGTGGTCACCGCGCGAGCGGAACTCGCCAGCCTCGCGGAGCATATTCCTGTCGGAGCGCCGGCTGAATTCGAGGCGTTCCTGAATGTGCATCTCATGATTCTGGACGACCCGACTTTGTCGGAAACGCCCAAGCAGCTGATCGAATCCCTGCAATGCAATGCGGAATGGGCCCTCAAGCTGCAGATGGATGCGCTGATCGAGCAGTTTGAAAGCATTGAAGACGGCTATCTGCGTGATCGCAAGACTGACGTCATCCAGGTAGTGGAGCGCATCCTGAAAGTGTTGATGGGGCGCCCCGGCGAGGTTTTGGCGCGTAATGCACCGGAAGAAAACAGCATCCTTGTCGCGCATGACTTATCCCCCGCCGACGTAATTCAGTTCCGCAGTCACCGATTCGCGAGCTTCATCACTGACCTGGGCGGCGCAACTTCGCATACTGCGATTATCGCCCGCAGTCTCAACATTCCGTCGGTGGTCGCCCTGCATCACGCGCGCACATTGATTCGTGAAAACGAGGTTCTGCTGGTCGATGGCAGCAACGGCGTAGTCATTGTCAATCCGGACAAGACCGTGCTGGCCGAGTACAAGCTGCGGCAGGAGCAATGGGAACTAGAGCGTTTGAAGCTCAAGCGCCTCAAACGTACCAAAACGACCACGCTGGACGGCACTACCGTCGAACTCCAGGCGAACATAGAGTTACCCGATGATGTCGCCGACGCGAAGGAAAACGGGGCCGACGGCGTGGGGCTGTTCCGCACGGAGTTCCTGTACCTGAATCGTGGCGACCAGCCCAGCGAGGACGAACAATTCGAAGCCTACCGCCGCGTCGTGCAGGAAATGGACGGCCGCCAGGTTACGATTCGCACTTTTGACCTCGGAGCCGACAAACATGTCGATGCCGCTGAACGAGTGGCGCCCAATCCAGCGCTCGGACTACGCGCAATCCGGCTTTGCCTGGCAGAGCCGCAGATGTTCCACCGGCAGTTGCGGGCGATCTTAAAGGCTTCGCATTACGGCAAGGTGCGCATCCTGATCCCAATGCTTTCCTCCGCCAATGAGTTGAACCAGACCATGCATCACATCGAGGAAGCCAAACTCAGCCTCGATCGGGAAGGCATTGCTTACGACAGGAGAATTCCAGTTGGCGGCATGATTGAAATTCCGGCTGCGGCGCTGTCGCTCTCAACCTTTACACGAAAGCTGAATTTTCTGTCCATCGGGACCAACGACTTGATCCAGTACATGCTGGCCATCGATCGCGCGGACGATACGGTGGCTCATCTGTATGATCCGTTGCATCCCGCGGTCCTCAATCTGGTCGCGCATATCATCCGCAGCGCCAACCGTGCTGATGTGCCTGTAACGGTGTGCGGTGAAATGGCGGGTGACGTGCGACTGACCCGTGTGCTGCTGGGCTTCGGCTTGCGCCAGTTCTCCATGCACCCCGCGCATCTCTTATCGGTGAAGCAGCAAGTGCTGAAATCGGATCTGCAGGAAGTAATCGTGTTTACGCAGAAAATGCTCAGGAGCGATGATCCCGATAAACTGGAGCAACTTCTGGCGCGCATGAATCACTGACGCGTCTGTGTTCACGGGTTTGGCGGCCATGCGTCACCGTGATTCTCGACACGATCGTTCTCACAGCAATGCGCATCGACTCGGAACAGCTTTCGCAACAGCTAACGCGAGGACTGAAAAGTCTCTACGTCATCTTCGGCGACGAACTGCTGCTGGCACTGGAAGCGGCGGATCGCATCCGTGCAAAGGCGCTGGAGCAGGGTTTCACTGAACGCCGCGTACTGATAGCCGACACCGGCTTCGACTGGGGCGAGCTCGCCATGGCCAGTAGCAGCCTTTCGCTTTTTGCGCCTAAAAGGATGCTCGACGTGCGTATCCCGGGCGGGAAGCCCGGCAAGGACGGCAGTGAAGGCTTGCAACGACTGGCAGCCTCGCTACCCGCTGACACGTTGATCCTGATAACGCTGCCCGGGCTCGATCGCCAGGCGCAAACATCAAAATGGTTTACGGCGCTGGAAGGCTGTGGCATGGCGGTGCACGCTGCTTCGGTCAAACGCGACCGTCTCGGTCAATGGCTCGTGGGACGGCTGGCGCAACAGGAGCAGCAGGCTGACCAAAGCCTCATTCAATTTTTAGTCGACCGTGTCGAAGGCAATCTGATGGCCGCCCATCAGGAGATACAGAAGCTCTCCTTGCTGTTTCCGAAAGGAACGCTGCCGGGGGAAGACGTACGCAACGCGGTCGTCGATGTCGCCCGCTTCAATGTATTCGAGATTGGCGCAACATTGCTGAAGGGTGATCGCGTGCACTATGTTCGCATGCTCGATGGCCTGCGCGCAGAAGGAATTGCCGCACCGCTGGTCTTGTGGGCAATCGCGGAAGAAGTGCGGACGATGGCAAGAATCAAAGCGGCGCTATCCGCGGGCCAGCCGCTTGCGCAAGTTTTGCGGGATGGCAGAGTGTGGGGCGTGCGCCAGGAACTGATGCCGGGCGCCCTGCGCCGTCTGCAGCAATCACAATTGCTTGTGGCGTTGCGAGACGCTGCGCGCATTGACCGCATGATCAAGGGTCTGGCAGACGGCGACGTGTGGGACGCGCTGCTGCATCTTGGACTGGCCCTCCTGGCACCCGTCCCACAGGGCCGCGACGTCGCGAATAGGCGTAAAATCGGCGCCGACATTCGATAATGAAGCACATGGACATTCAGTCCTACATGCATTCGATTGGTATCGCGGCACGCAATGCATCGCGGGCCATGGCCAAGGCGGACACTAGCGCGAAAAATCACGCGCTGTTGACGATCGCGCAAGCCGCCGAGCGCGATGTCGCGCGCCTGCTGGACGCGAACCGAAAGGATATGGCGGCGGCCCGGACCAAAGGACTCGACCCAGCAATGCTGGATCGCCTGGCGCTGACTCCAAAAAGCGTGGCGGAAATGGCGGAAGGGTTACGCCAGATTGCGCAGTTGCCCGATCCGGTGGGCGAAATAACCGACCTGAAATACCAGCCGAGCGGCATACAGGTCGGGCGCATGCGCGTGCCGCTCGGCGTCATCGGCATCATTTACGAGGCGCGGCCCAACGTCACGGCGGACGCCGCGGGTCTGTGCCTCAAGTCAGGTAATGCGGCTATTCTGCGCGGCGGATCCGAGGCAATTAATTCGAACCAAGCCATCGGTGCCTGTGTACACGAAGGTCTTGCTGCGGCCGGATTACCAGAAAACGCCGTGCAGGTAATCGAAACCACCGATCGCGCCGCGGTGGGCGAACTCATTACGATGAAGGATTACGTCGACATTATCGTGCCGCGCGGCGGCAAGGGGCTCATCGAGCGCATCTCCAGCGAATCACGCATTCCCGTGCTCAAACATTTGGACGGCGTGTGCCACGTTTATATCGATGATCGGGCCGATCTGGACAAGGCGCTCCGCATCGCCGACAACGCCAAGACGCAGCGCTATGGCACCTGCAACACCATGGAAACACTGCTGGTGCACCAGGCAGTTGCAGCGCAAGTCCTCGTGCCTCTGGCGAAAATCTATCTGGACAAGGGCGTCGAACTGCGTGGCGACGATGTCGCAAGAAAAATAGTGCCGCAGATGAAACCAGCCGCGGACGAAGACTGGTACACCGAGTATCTTGCACCCATACTGTCCGTACGCATCGTGAACGATTTGGACCACGCCATCGAACATATCACTACTTACGGGTCGCAGCACACCGATGCGATCGTTACGGAAGACATCGCGCGCGCGCGTCGTTTTCTGCGCGAAGTGGATTCCGCTTCCGTTATGGTTAATGCGTCAACGCGCTTCGCGGACGGTTTTGAATTCGGGCTTGGCGCTGAGATCGGCATTTCAACGGACAAGCTGCATGCCAGGGGCCCGGTCGGACTGGAGGGTCTGACATCACTCAAGTTCATCGTCCTCGGAGACGGGCACATCCGCGAATAGGCATTGCCGGTGCGCCCAAGCGCGCATCAAGAAGAACAACGAGGAGTTACATGAGCAATTTGATCGAGGTCAAAGTCCCCGACATCGGCGATTTCAAGAACATTCCGGTTATTGAAGTGCTGGTTAAGCCAGGCGACACCATCGCAAAGGAAGATTCGCTTATCACGCTGGAATCGGACAAGGCCACGATGGAAGTGCCTTCCCCGATTGCCGGAATCGTGAGAGAACTCAAGGTCAAAACCGGCGACAAGCTTTCGGAAGGCAGTTTGATCCTGATGCTCGAGAGTGCCGCGGCGAGCGCTCCCGCACCGAAAGCGCAGGCGCCGGTGGAGCAAGCAGACGCGCGAAGAAGCCCAGTTTTACCGGGCGCAGTGCCGGCGGCAAAGAGTCCTGCATCCGCATCTGCTGCGCCGGGGCCAAGAGGCGAGCTACATGCACAGGTGGTCGTGCTGGGCTCAGGCCCTGGCGGTTACACCGCCGCATTCAGGGCGGCTGATCTCGGGATGCAGACCGTGCTGGTGGAACGCTATCCTGTGTTGGGCGGCGTGTGCCTGAATGTCGGCTGCATCCCGTCGAAGGCTTTGCTGCATGCGGCCCGAGTAATTGCCGAGGCCGAGGAAATGGGTCACTTCGGCCTTGCGTTCGACAAGCCAAAAATCGAGCTCGACAAATTGCGCGAATGGAAAAGCTCGGTAGTGGAAAAATCGATTCGTGGACTTGCGGGGCTGGCGAAGCAACGCAAAGTAACGGTCGTGCAAGGCACGGGGACTTTTACATCGCCACATATGATGGACGTTGCAACGCCTGAGCGCGTAAAGAAGATTTCATTCGACCACGCCATCATTGCTGCGGGTTCCCAATCGGCCCGGATTCCAGGATTTCCTTATGACGATCCTCGGCTAATGGATTCTACCGCCGCACTGACGTTGACTGACATCCCCAAGCGGTTGCTCGTAATAGGCGGCGGCATCATCGGCCTGGAGATGGCTTGTGTCTACGACGCGCTCGGCACAAGAGTCACGGTAGTGGAGTTGCTCGATGGTCTGATTCCGGGTGCCGATCGCGACCTGATCCGGCCACTGCAGAAACGCATCGAGAAACGCTACGAAGGGATTTATCTGAAGACCAAAGTCACACAACTCCAGGTGCAAAAGGATGGCCTGAAAGCTACGTTCGAAGGTGAGAATGCGCCTACGCCGCAGCTGTACGATCGCGTGTTGCTTGCAGTCGGTCGGCGTCCGAATGGCAAGGCCATTGCAGCGCAAGCGGCCGGCGTGAACGTCGACGATCGCGGTTTCATTTCGGTGGACAGGCAATTGCGCACCAATGTGCCGCACATCTTTGCAATCGGAGACATCGTGGGCGAGCCGATGCTCGCGCACAAGGCGAGCTATGAGGGCAAGGTTGCGGCGGAAGTCATTGCCGGCCACAAAGCCGGGTTCGACGCGCGCACCATTCCTTCGGTTGCCTACACTGATCCGGAGATTTCCTGGATGGGGCTTACGGAAACACAGGCCAAGGCTCAAGGTATCGAAATCGACAAAGCCAGCTTTCCCTGGGCAGCCAGCGGGCGCGCGCGCGCCATGGCGCGCGACGAAGGAATGACAAAACTTCTTTTTGACAAGAAAACACGCCGCCTGGTCGGTGCCGGCATCGTCGGCCCGAACGCCGGCGAACTGGTCGCGGAAACGGTCCTCGCGCTTGAAATGGGAGCAGACGCGGCCGATATTGCACTCACCATCCACGCGCATCCCACCTTGTCCGAGACGGTCATGTTTGCTGCTGAAATTGCCGAAGGCAGCATCACTGACCTGTACATGGCCAAGAAATAACCATGGTGCTGGCCACGCCCGACCGGTTCACTGCGCTGGTCACACCACCAGCGCAACCGACCGGGCCTGCGCTCTGGTTCGCTTTTCAGGGGACTCAAATCCTGGTCATGCGCGATACGCAAAGCGCAAGCGTACCGAACGCACTGGACTTGCGTGAACTCGGCGTATCGCCCAAAAGCAACCTTTACCTTGGCGTGCTGGACGGCCAGCATTGTTTCGCTTGCGAACTCGAAGACGGCTGTGCCGCTCCTGAAGGGATGCAATGGTCCGGGTTGCGCGCGCTGTTCGGGTCCATTGATGATGCGCTGTTCGCGCTGGCGGGCCGCGCATTCCAGATCGTCGACTGGGACCGTTCGCATCTGTTCTGTGGACGTTGTGGCACGCCCACTCAAATCAGGAACCATGAGCGGGCACGCGAATGCCCTAACTGTGGACAGATACATTATCCGCGCATCGCGCCAGCAATCATGGCGCTGGTAAGGCGCGGGAGGGAATTCCTGCTGGCACGTTCCCCGCATTTCGCGCCCGGTATGTACAGCGCGCTGGCCGGTTTTGTCGAACCTGGGGAAACGCTCGAGCAGACCTTGGTGCGCGAAGTGCGCGAAGAGGTCGGCATCGAAGTTGCCAACGTGCGGTATTTTGCCAGCCAGCCATGGCCCTTTCCGCATTCGCTCATGATTGCGTTCAACGCCGATTATGCAGGTGGAGAAATCACGCCGGATCCCGGCGAAATCGAAGCGGCGGACTGGTTCACACCCGAGCGGTTGCCGCCAGCATTGCCAAGCAAGATCAGCATATCGCGGCGTCTCATCGACGCCACGCTGGCCGAACTTGGCGCATCGCGCTGACACAGGCGACAAAACAGGGAGACGGCCATGCTGAGAATCTGGGGACGGAGCAATTCAGTGAACGTGCAAAAGGCATTGTGGTGCTGCGAGGAAATGAATCTGCCTTACGAGCGCGTTGATGCGGGCGGAACATTCGGAGTCGTCAATACGCAACAGTATCGCCATCTCAATCCCAATGGCCTGGTGCCGACCATCGAAGAAGATGGCTTTGTCTTGTGGGAATCGAATGCGATCGTGCGTTACCTCGCCGCCAGGCACAGCCCGGGAAAGCTTTGGCCGGAGGATTTGAATATTCGCGCTGAGGCCGACAAGTGGATGGACTGGCAGAACACCACGTTCTGGCCCACCTTCCGGCCTCTATTCTGGAATCTGGTGCGTACGCCCCCAGACCAGAGGGATGCAACCGCCATGGAAGAATCCCGGCTTAAAACTGCAGAAATCCTCGGTTATCTGGATGCGCATCTGAAAAATCGGGCCTATGTGGTTGGTGATACGTTGACTATGGGCGACATTCCCCTGGGGTGCGCGATCTGGAGATGGTTAGGACTGCCAATCGAGCGCAGCGATCTGCCAAATGTGCAGCGCTGGTTCGAGGCGCTCAGCAACCGGCCAGCGTACAAGAAAATCGTCATGCTTCCCCTGACCTGAGGCACCCAAACTGGTTGGCAGGCCGCGCGCTCGGATAAGCGCGGGAAGCAAGTTAATTTGACAAGTGAGCTTCGCTAATCCGAGCAGTAAACTGCGAACAAGTAAAATCCGAGCAACACGGCAAAGCCTGATTCCGTGCCGCCAAACTCCATTATCCGGACCTTATCATGCATCGAATAGCACGCGGCTTTACCGGCCTGCTGGCCGCTCTTGTTTTTGCCTGCCCAAACGTGTTCGCGCAATCGCGTTCCATCACCCTGGGACACGTGGATCTCTCCTTCTACGAAGTCACCGCCAAGGTCGTACAGGGAGTACTCGAACGTTTGGGCTACAGTGTCGCCGTGAAAAGCGGCAGCCACGCCGAGATCTATCCCCTGTTGGGCAAGGGCGACGTGGACCTGTTGGTTGCAGTCTGGTTGCCGCATGCACATGCGTCTTATTGGGAACAATATAAAGAAGCTTCAGTAAAAGTGACCACGCTGTTCGAGGACGCCAGACTGTACTGGTCGGTGCCGGATTACGTGCCTGCGCGCGATGTAAAAAGCGTTGAGGATTTGCGCAAGCCTGAAGTCGCGGCAAAAATGCAGAAGGAAATCCGCGGCACGCGAGCAGATTCAGGTCTGATGATTGGTTCAAAAAAAATCATGGAGGAATATGGCCTGGCAGATGCGGGGTATCAACTTGTGCCCGGCAAACCAGCCGACTGGATAGCCAATTTTGAAAGCAACATCGCGGCCAAACGCTGGTTCGTCATGCCACTCTGGCAACCGCAGTATCTCAACCGGGTTGCGACAATGCGTATCCTGGAAGAGCCAAAACAGCTTTTGGGTGGGGTGGACAAGGCATATCTGGTGGCGCACAAGGATTTTCACGACAAAGTGGACAAGCACACATTGAAAGCGCTTCAGCGCATGTCCTTATCGCTGAAGGCGGTGACTGAATTGGATTATCTCGTCAATGTCAAAAAATTGACGCCCGAGTATGCCGCGCGCAACTGGATGGCGGCACACCCCGACACGGTCAATTTCTGGCTGCAGCCCGATGTGGACGAATGAAGTGAGCTTGTCGCAATCCGAGGTTATGGCCGCTGGGCAAACAGATGGGGGCCCGGTCGCTTGACAACCTGGTCCAGCCGCCGGTCGATCGCATCCAGATCCGGTGCTTCGCGCGAGATCCATTGCAGCACGGGTTCGAGCTCTACGGCTGTGGCCGCCGGCTTCCAAACTAAAGAACTGGAGGATGCATGGCAGGATCGGTAGCAACTCGATGCCTGCATTTCCCAGCGCCAACTTCCGGCATAAACAACTGCATAAAGTCCCTTAGCCTGCGTTTCGGTCAGCCCCTCTGCCAAGCTTGCATCAAACAG
>C688J18823_10002301_pt1 | contig 11967 bp, 9 predicted proteins | sample HopSoiMetagenom1_FD_18823 | JGI IMG/M metagenome (IMG submission 18823) | reverse complement strand
GAGCCGCTCTTCGAAACACCGCTGCGCGACCGGCTCGCAAAGATGCCGGCGGGCGGCGCGATTCATCGCGGCGATTCGAGCGAAGTGCGTGATGCGAAACATGTCGACGAGCTGTTCGACGCCGCTCGTGCACGAGCCAACGAAGGGCTCGTGATCAAGGATCCGAATTCGATCTACACGCCGGGACGCCGCGGCAAGTCGTGGCTGAAATACAAGAAAGCGCTGGCGACACTCGACTGCGTCGTGACCGCGGCGGAGTACGGACACGGCAAGCGCCGCGGCGTGCTTTCCGATGTCACATTCGCCGTCCGCCGCGAAGGAGAGCTCGTCAACATCGGCAAGGCGTACACCGGCCTCACCGATGTGGAGATCGCGACTCTCACCGAGTTTTTCCTGAAGACGCAGATCTCGCGGCATGGGCCGGTGCTGATCGTCGAGCCGAAGCTCGTGCTGGAGATCGCGTTCGATCGCATCCAGGAATCGTCACGCCACAAGTCGGGATACGCGATGCGATTTCCGCGCATCGTCCGCATTCGCGACGACAAGACGGTCGACGAGATCTCGACCATCGACGAAGTGCGGCGCATTTACGAAGGGCAACTTAAACGAGAGAATCAGTCGTAATGGTTTCAACGACGTTCGTCGCCGCACCGCCGAAGGAGCTCGTCTTCGATGACGGCTTTCGCTTCACGCACGGTCAGGTCATCAAACCGTTCACCGTCCGCTACGAGACGTTCGGCGAGCTGAACGCCGACAAATCGAACGCGATCCTCGTCTGTCACGCGCTCTCCGCGAGCGCGCACGCGGCGGGCAGGTACACCGACAGCGATGACGAGCGGCCGGGCTGGTGGGATGGACTGATCGGCTACGGCAAAGGGATCGATCTCGAGAAGTACTTCGTGATCTGCGCGAATCTGCCCGGCTCGTGCTACGGGACGACGGCGCCGAAGTCGATCGATCCGGAGAGCGGCAACGCGTACGGCTCGAGCTATCCCTGGCCGACGATCGAAGACATGGTGCATTCGCAGAAGCAGCTGCTCGATCGGCTCGGCATCACGCATCTGCACGCGATCGCCGGCGGTTCGCTCGGCGGGATGCAGGTGCTGATGTGGGCCGCTCTCTATCCCGACTTCGCGGACTCCATCATCGCGATGTGCAGCGGTCCGGCCGTGCCGGTGCTCGGCATCGCGTGGCACATCATCGGCCGCAAGATCATCGAGAGCGACACGCGTTTTCACGGTGGCGATTACTACGACAAGCCCGATCCGCTGCGCGGCCTGGAAGTCGCGCGCATGGTCGGCCACATGACGTACCTCTCCGCGCAGGCGCTGCAGACGAAGTTCGGGCGCCGCCGCCGCGGCAACACGCGGCAGTTCGAGATCGATTCGTACTTCGAGTACCAGGGAAAGAAATTCGCATCGCAGTACGACGCGAACTCGTACATCCGCGTGCAGGCGGCGATGGACGAGATGGACCTCGAGGAGCAGTTCGGATCGCTGCAGGCGGCGTTCGCGAAGTGGCGCGGACGCACGCTGATCATTTCGTTCGACACCGACTGGCTCTTTCCGCAGCTCGAATCGGAGCGCGTCGCGTCGGCGCTCCGCTCGCTCGGCGTGCACGTGCAGCACGAGCGGATGACGTCGCCGAACGGCCACGATTCGTTCCTGATCGATTACGATCTCATCACGCCACCCGTTCGCGAATTCCTCAGCTGATGATCGTCCCCGGCGCTCGCTTTGGCCTTCATCTGCATGTGCACTCGCTGCGCAGCGGAGACGATCGCGACCTCGGTCCGACCGAGTCGCGCGTCGAGATCGTGGGCGACGTGATGGTTTCGACGCATGAAGGTGCGCTCGTCGCGCAGCACGTCGACAAGAACCTGCAGCGCATCGGTACGCCGGTGGTGATCAGTCCCGCGGTCTGGTTCTATCGCTCACTCGGATTCGCGGAGTTCTCCGTGTCGCCGCGCACGCTGGTGTACGCGACACCGGCGGCCGAGGGACACGCGACGTGGTTGGATCGAAGCGGTGCGATCGTCGGAACGATCGGGCCAAACGATGCTCGCGGCGGACGCATCTCGCGCGATGGCCGCCACATCACGATGCCGGTGATGGATGCGGCGCACGGAACGGCTGACGCCTGGATCGCCGACATCTCACGCGCTTCGGCGGTGAAGGTGACGAATACACCATGGTCGGAAGGCTCTCCGCTGCTCTCGCCCGACGGGCAGTTCCTCGCTTACTCCGGCGAGCCGGATGGTCCGCCGCACATCTTCATGCAATCGCTCGGCGGAACACCGCAGGCGGTAACCGCGGTGCGCGGCATTCAGTACCTCAACGACTGGTCGCCCGACGGCACGACGCTGTTGTTCCGCGAGCTCGATCCGAAGACGAACATCGATCTCTGGACCGTGGCGGCGCGTCCGAATTCGCAACCGGTGCCGCTGCTGCGCACGCCGTTCAACGAGACGAACGGCCGGCGACATCAAGACCGGACGGAGAGTGGAATGACTTCGAGGTGACGGCCTCGTCATCCCGAGCGTAAGTCGAGGGACCTGGGGTGCGGGTGGCACGATCAACGCGCCACACGCCCTCCCGGGTCCCTCGACTACGCTCGGGATGACGCTTACCGGATGGCAATCGGTTCCTGGTCGCGCGCCGTCTTTCCGGACCGGAAATGCGTCCGCTCAGCGCGGTGATCAACTGGCGCGAGCTGCTCAATCAGCAGGCGAAGTAGCGTTCTCGAATTCGCGCAATCGCTGCTCGAACCGCCATTGTTCGCGCGCTTTCGCACTTTTTTTGATCAGTGCATCGCAGGCATTGCCGCACGCGTACGACGCGTATTCGCCGTTCGTCCAGAGGCTCGCGCCTTCGAGAAACGAGTACTGCAGGCTGTTGCGCGCGATGCGTTTCAACTCGCGGTATCCGAGGTTGTGCTCTTCGGCGGCGCGTTGAAACTCGGTCGTGAGATCGCCGCGCGAGACGCCGGGATCGTCGGTCGCGAGCACGACCGGTACGTGGTTCTGCAGGTAAAGACGCAGCGGATGATTCGCGCCTTTCACGCCGAGGATCACGTCGTTGCTGGTGAGGCAGATCTCGACGGCGACGCCGCGTGACGACATCGTGCGCAGCAGCTCCGGCATGTTCGTTTCGCGCGCGACATCGACGCCGTGTCCGATCCGCTCCGCCTTCGCGATCATCACCGTATCGCGAATGTGATTGCGCAAGCCCTCGGGCGGCACGAGTCCCGGCGCGAGCTCGCCGGCGTGCGCGGTGAGCCGCACGGTCGGATAGAGCGGGCGGAGATACGCGAACATCTCCATCTGGTCGTCGAAGTTTTTCATCGACGCGTATCCGTCTTCGGGCATGACGGGATTGAGTCCGACGACGCGCGGATCGGCGCCCGCCAGCTCGAACGCGATGACGAGCTCCGAGAAAAACTGTTCGCGCGGAATGCCGCGGTGGACCTGCACGAGGTAGCGAATCGTCGTGTTCGGACTCGCTTTGTGTGCTGCTGCATCGATCTGATCGAGATTCCTGCTCGAGAACGCGACGATCTCCGGGACCTTGCCGCTTTTCAGCAGCGCATCGCGCATCTCGGCGAACGAGGCGCCGGGCGTGAGAGTGGCGCCGAATCGCGCGGCGGCGCCGGAGCCGGCATCGAAAAGCGATTCGAGGTAGTCGACGTTCTCCGATGCGAAGCGCGTCGCGACGTTGGCGAGCATCTCGGGGACGTGTCGCGCGCTCACTGCGCGGAACTTGGTGAACGTGGCGAAGAAGTGATCGTGACCGTTGTCCGCCGCCGGATGGAAGTTGCGCATCGAAAGCGCGTCGATCAGCTGCGAGCGGAGCGCGTCGTTCATCGACTTCGCCGGCACGAGGCCGTGCGGCTCATCGCACGGTGGATTCGCGATCGTCAGCTGCGCCTTGTCAATGCAGAGGCCGTCCTGCATCGCCCAGTCGAGATAGGTCTCCGCGTACACGGCTCCGGAAAGATGCTCGTGCAGATCGCCGCCCTTCGGCATCGCCTCCAGAAATCGGCGGAGGAGGAGGGGATTGATGCGGATCTGGTCGAAGCGGTGCGCGGTGCCGGCTTCATCCGCGAAGACGCTTGTTGCGACGAGAAGGATCAGGAGGATGCGAAGACGCATCCGCGCAGTTTAAGCCGCGCCCTCGCCTTCGATCGGCGCTTTGTAGTCGCACTCCGCGTTGTTGCAGTACTCGATGTGCCCTTCGCGCTTCGTCGTCTTCTCGAGGAGATACGGCGCGCCGCATTTCGGACACGGCTTGTTCAGCGGACGATTGTTCAGCGCGAACTCGCACTTCGGGTAACGCGAGCAGGAGTAGAAGATGCCGCGGCGCGAGCGGCGCTCGACGAGCTCACCTTCGCCGCACTGCGGGCACTTCACACCGGTCGGCTTGGGAGGCGTCGACTTGCCGCCGCCGATCTTGCGGATGTTCTTGCAGTCGGGATAACCGGAGCACGAGTAGAACGGGCCGTAACGGCCGCTCTTGAGCACCATCTCCTTGCCGCAGTTCTCGCACGGCGGCTGCGGCTCGGTCGGGATGTTCGCCTTCATCAGGCGCGGATCCTTCGTGTTCTTGCAGTCGGGGTAACCGGTGCAGGCGTAGAACTGGCCGAAGCGCGAGCGCTTGAGCTGCATCGGCTTGCCGCATTTGTCGCAGATGATCTCTTCGCCCTCGGTCGCGACTTCCGCTGCGTCCCCCTTCGCCATCTCCTTCGTCGTCTTGCACTCGGGATAGTTGGAGCAGGCGAGGAACTCGCCGAAGCGTCCGAACTTGATCACCATCGGCGATCCGCAGTTCTCGCACTTCTCTTCCGTTTCGAGGCCCGTGCCCTTCACCGACTGCATCTCTTTCTCGGCGCGGGCGAGATCGGTCGTGAACTTCGCGGAGAACTCGCGCATCAGCGCGGTCCACTCGATCTGGCCCTCTTCGACTTCGTCGAGCTCCTCTTCGAGACGCGCGGTGTAGGTCTCGTCGATGATGTCGCCGAACGACTGCTTGAGCAGCTTCGAGATCAGCACGCCGAGCTGCGTCGGAAAGAACTTGCCCTCGTGCTTGTAGGTGTAGTCGCGGGTCTGGATGGTGGTGAGGATCTGGCCGTACGTCGACGGACGGCCGATGCCGTTCTCTTCCAGCGCTTTCACCAGCGTCGCTTCGGTGTAGCGCGGCGGAGGCTGCGTGAAGTTCTGCTTCGTGTCGAGATTGAGCAGCTCGAGCACGTCGCCTTCGTTCATCGGCGGCAGCGCCTTGTCGTTCTCCGGCTTCTCCTCGTCATCTTCATCGCCCGCCGGCTCCTGGAAGACGGCGAGGTAACCGGCGAACTTGAGCACTTCGCCCGACGCACGGAAGGTGTAGTTGCCGTTGCGGATGTCGGCGTCGGTGACGTCGAACAGGGCCGGCTTCATCTGCGACGCGACGAAGCGGTCCCAGATCATCTTGTAGATGTTGAACTCTTCCCTGGTCAGGAAGTCCTTGATCGCTTCCGGCTCGAACTCGGTCGACGTGGGGCGGATCGCCTCGTGCGCTTCCTGCGCCTGTGCAGCTTTTTTGACCTTATAAACGTTCGGCTTTTCGGGAAGGATATCGGCGCCGTATTTCGTGCCGATATATTGTCTAACTTCGCCGAGTGCGTCGTCGGAGATGCGGACCGAGTCGGTACGCATGTAGCTGATCAGTCCGACCAGTCCGTGCGGTCCGAGCTCCTTGCCCTCGTACAGCTTCTGGGCGATCGACATCGTCCGCTTCACGGGGTACTTGTAGCGGTTGTACGCGGCGCGCTGCAGCGTCGAGGTGATGAAGGGCGGCGCCGCGGACTGGCGCTTTTCCTTGCGTGCGATCGTGTCGACGACGAACTTCCCGCCCTTGACCGCGCTCTCTATCTGACGCGCGATCGTCTCGTTCGAAACGTCGGCTTTCTTGCCTTCGACCTTCGTCAGCTTGGCAATGAACGGCGGCGGAGTCTGCGCCGCGAGCTTCGCCGCGAACGTCCAGTACTCCTCGGGGACGAACGCTTTGATGTCGTCCTCGCGGTCCGTGATCATCTTCAGCGCGACCGATTGCACGCGTCCCGCGGAGAGACCGCGGCGGACTTTGTCCCACAGCAGCGGCGAGATCTTGTAGCCGACCAGGCGATCGAGCACACGGCGCGCCTGCTGGGCGTTGACCTTGTTCATGTCGATCTCGCCCGGATTCTCCATCGCCTTCTTCACCGCGTTCTTGGTGATCTCGTGGAAGAGCACGCGGCGGACTTTTTTGGAGTCGGTGCCGAGGAGCGACATCACATGCCAGCCGATCGCTTCGCCTTCGCGATCAGGGTCCGACGCGATGTAGATCGTTTCCGCTTTCTTCGCGGCGGCTTTGAGCTCGCTCACGACTTTCTCTTTGCCTTCGAGGATTTCGTACTTCGGCTCAAAGGTCTCCTCGTCGACACCGAGCTCGCTCTTCGGCAGGTCGCGCACGTGACCGACCGAGGCCTTCACGATGTAGTCCTTGCCGATGAACTTGTTGATGGTCTTCGCTTTCGCGGGAGACTCGACGATGACGAGATTTCTGGCCATAGCGGAACGCCGAACTGCGCGGCGGACACTCGAAATTCCTCGCGCGCGCATGATGCGCGAGAGCGACGGACCATATCAGAGGCCACTCTGGCGCGCAAAAAACCTACGCCGTGTAGACGATTCGAAAAGCGGCCTGCGCGCCGGGAGGACAGTCCTCGATCGGCTCGAAACTGATGCCGACGAGCGACTCCGCGGCGTCGCGCACCGCCTTCGTCACCAGGATCTCGTGCGCCTTCGCGATGTCCTCACCGAGCTTCGACGCGGCGTTCACTTCCGCGCCGAACACGTCCGCATCGCCGATGCGCAGCACGCGTCCGAATCCGAGTCCTACGCAGAGCAGCACGTGCTCCTGCGGTATGCGCGCGGCGTTGTAGCGCATCGTCGTTTGCTGCATCTCGATCGATGCGCGGATCGCCTTCTGCACGTTGCGAAAGATGACGAAGAAGCTGTCGCCTTCGACTTTCAGCAGGATGCCGTCGTGCTTCTCGATGACCGGAATCAGGACTCTCTCCGACTCGTAGATCGTCTGGAGAAAATGGATGATCCCGAATTCGGCGACGTTGCGTGAGAAGCCGGCGAGATCGGTGGCCATGATGCACCACTCCTCGCCGAACAGATCCCAGATGCGCTGATCGATCGCCTCGCGATCGGCCGCCGCTTCGATGCGCTCCTCGATCAGTTTTTCGAGCCGGTCTTCAGAAGCGCCGTGAACGATGCGACGGCGGAAAGTCATGGTTACGCGGTTGCGAGGCTACGCGGTTGCGGGGTGGGCGATACCGCGCAACTACTCCTCATCGTCCGCGCCCGCCGCTTTGTACTTCTTCGTCTTGTTGTAGAGCGTCTTGTACGAGATGCCGAGGATTTCGGCGGTCTTGCGGCGATCGCCGTCGGTCATGTTGAGCGTCTCTTCGATGACGATACGCTCGACCTCTTCCATCGGCTGACCGAGCGGAATCTGCACCGCGTTCCGCGCGCGGCGCTTGCGCGCGCCGAGGAGTTTGTCCGGGAGACACTCGACCGTGAGCGTGTCGCTGCGCGCCATGATGAACGCGCGGTTCATCACGTTGCGCAGCTCGCGCACGTTGCCCTGCCACTCGTACGCCTGCAGCGCCTCGATGAACTCCTGGTCGATGTTCTCGACCTTCTTGTCCTCGGTCTCGTTCAGCTTCTGCAGGAAGAAGTGCGCGAAGAGCGGGATGTCTTCGAGACGCTCGCGCAGTGGCGGCACTTCGATGGGGAAGACGTTGAGGCGGTAGTAGAGATCCTCGCGCATGCGGCCGTCCTGAATCGCTTTCTGCGGATCGCGATTCGAGGCGGCGATGATGCGTGCGTCGATGTTGATCTCGTCGTTGCCGCCGACGCGGCGGAACTTGCCCTCTTCGAGCACGCGCAGCAGTTTGACCTGCAGCTCGATCGGCATTTCGGTGATTTCGTCGAGGAACACCGTGCCGCCCTTCGCGGTCTCGAAGTAGCCCTCGCGGCGTTTGATCGCGTTCGTGAATGCGCCTTTTTCGTGTCCGAAGATCTCGGACTCGATCAGCGTCGGCGAGATCGCGCCGCAGTTGAATGCGATGAACGGCTTATTGCGGCGGCGGGAGAGCGAGTGGATCGTGTTGGCGACGACTTCCTTGCCCGATCCCGACTCACCGACGATGAACACGTTCGCGTCGGTGTTCGCGACCATCTCGATTTCTTCGAAGAGCTTCTGCATCCGCGGCGATTTGCCGACCAGATGTCCGAGGGCTCCCATCTTCTGCAGCTGACGACGAAGCTCGAGGATTTCCTGCTTCATCATCTGCTTGTCTTCGATCGACTTCAGGATGACCTGCAGTCGCGGCAGATCGACCGGCTTCGTGACGTAGTCTTCGGCGCCGACCTTCAGCGCCCTGACCGCCGAGTCGACCGTGGCGTGTCCGGTGAGGATGATGACGGAGACGTCGGAGTACTGCTCCTTGATGCGATGCAGCAGATCGAGGCCCGAGCCGTCGGGCAACTTCAGATCGACGATCGCGACGTCGGGCACGAGCTTGGAGATTGCCGCCCACCCGGCTTTCACCGAGTCCGCGAGCTCCGGCTCGTAGCCCCACTCCTCGACGACATCGGCCATCCCCGCGCTGGTTGCGCGGTCATCATCAACGATCAAAACTCGTTTCATCGTTCTCCCGTGGAAAAGGACAGCCGCAAGCTGACCTTATCACTTTCCTGCCACGCATTCAGCTCGCCGCCGTAGGTTTCGGCGATGAGTCTGGCGGTCGCGAGTGAGAGGTCAGGATTGCCGGCCGGATCTGTGTAGTAGAACTTGAAAATCTTCGTAAGCTCGAAATCATCGGTGACCGGATTTCCAGTCACAGTGATCCGAAATTCACGTGCATCGTGTTCAGCCGTTGCTGCGCGCTCGCCTGACGCAAGCACTTTTGCCGCACCGTCGAAGAACATCTTCACCGCCTGCCGGATTCTCGATTCGTGCGCAGGAATGATGGCCGGTCCGGCAACCTCGAGCGTGTAGCCGGCGGCCTGTGCAGCATCGATGAGGAGCGGTGCGAGATCGAGCGCCGCCGGTGCTTCGTCGTTTTTCGGCGGCGTCGATAACAAAAAAAAGCAGTCGAAGATGCGGGCCATGCGACGGAGCTCGGTCTCGATCGCGAGCGCGTATGCGATGAGCTTCTCGTCATCGCTGCCGTCGGTCAGTTTGCGGACTCGCATCCGCAGCAGCTCGAGATTGAGCACGGCGACATTGAGCGGCGTTTTCAGATCGTGCGCCGTGTCGCTACTGCGCCTGAAATTTGCGCGTGCGAATTGTTCGAGCCAGGAGTCCAATTTGACTCCACCTAATGCAAGGAAGAGGCCGGTGCCCTACCGGCCGTGATGCACGTTGATCAGTGCAATCGATTCTTCCAGCTTGCCTTCGACCACCGTGAACTCCGGATCATGCGACGAGAGGTACGCGAGCTCTTTCTCCGCTTCGAGACGCTCGCGCTCCGCAGCCGCTGCATCGATCTCGCTCGGCAGAATGCCGCGCTCCGCGAGCACGATGACGCGATCGGGCAGGACCTCCGCGAAGCCCCACGACAACACCATCCGTTCGAGCTTGCCGCCGGTGCGATACCGCATCTCGCCGATGCGCAATGTGGTCAGCAGCGGAGTGTGCCCTGGCAGAACGCCGATCTCGCCGTCCGTTGCCGGAAGCACCACTTCGTCCGCTTCGGTGTCGATGATCTTCCGCTCGCGCGTGACCACCGTGAGGTTGATCTTGGTCGGGAGGTCCGCCATCGGAGTTTCCTTATGCCGCCTCGGCCTTCATCTTCTCGGCGCGCTCGAGCACCTGCTCGATCGTGCCCTGCAGCAGGAACGCCTGCTCCGGAACTTCGTCGTGTTTGCCTTCGACGATTTCCTTGAAACCGCGGATGGTGTCGGCGATCTTCACGTACTGACCCTCGATGCCGGTGAACTGCTGGGCCACGAAGAACGGCTGCGAGAGGAAGCGCTGGATCTTGCGCGCGCGGGTGACGATGACTCTGTCTTCTTCCGACAGCTCGTCGATGCCGAGAATGGCGATGATGTCCTGCAGGTCCTTGTACTTCTGCAGCACGGCCTGGACGCCGCGCGCGGTGTTGTAGTGCTCGTCACCGAGGATGCGCGGATCGAGAATCTTCGAGGTCGAGGAGAGCGGATCGACGGCCGGGTAGATGCCGAGCTCCGCGATCTGGCGGGAGAGAACGGTGGTCGCGTCGAGGTGAGCGAATGCGGTCGCCGGCGCGGGATCGGTGAGATCGTCCGCGGGGACGTAAATCGCCTGGACGGAAGTAATCGATCCCTTCTTGGTGGAAGTGATGCGTTCCTGCAGCTCGCCCATTTCCGTCGCGAGGTTCGGCTGGTATCCGACGGCGCTCGGCATGCGGCCGAGAAGTGCCGAAACTTCGGATCCGGCCTGCGTGAAACGGAAGATGTTGTCGATGAAGAGGAGCACGTCCTGCCCTTCGACGTCGCGGAAGTACTCGGCGACGGTGAGGCCGGTCAGGCCGACCCGCAGACGCGCACCCGGCGGCTCGGTCATCTGGCCGTAGATCAGCGCGGCCTTCGAATTCGCCGGATCGCCCGGCACGATGACCTTCGACTCTTCGAACTCGAGATAGAGGTCGTTTCCTTCGCGCGTGCGCTCGCCGACGCCGGCGAACACGGAGAAGCCGGCGCGCTCCTTCGCGACGTTGTTGATCAACTCCATGATCAGAACGGTCTTGCCGACTCCGGCGCCGCCGAACAGACCGGTCTTGCCGCCCTTGGTGTACGGCTCGAGCAGGTCGATGACCTTGATGCCGGTTTCGAACATTTCGATGTTGGTCGACTGCTCGTCGAAGGCCGGCGCCTCGCGATGGATCGACCAGTGCGCCTCAGCGTTGACCGGACCTTTGTTGTCGACCGGCTCGCCGAGGACATTGAGGATGCGGCCGAGAGTCTGACGTCCGACCGGAACGGTGATCGGCATGCCGAGGTCGATGGCCTTCATGCCGCGCACCATGCCGTCGGTCGGCTTCATCGCGACGCAGCGAACCTGGTTCTCGCCAATGTGATTCGCCACTTCCACGACGACGTCGATCTTCACTTTCCCGAGCTCGCCGTCATCGACGATGCGGATCGCGTTGTAAATCGCCGGAAGGTAGCCCTCGTCGAATTCGATGTCGACCGCGGGCCCGATGATCTGGATGACTTTGCCGATCTTGTGGTCTGCCATGTGTGTTGTCTCCGTTACTCCTGCGCCGCCGATGCGCCCGATACGATCTCGATGATTTCTTTGGTGATCGCCGCCTGGCGGATGCGGTTGTAGGTCAGCGTCAGGTGACTGATCATGTCCGACGCGTTTTTCGTTGCCGCCTCCATCGCGGTCATGCGCGCGCCCTGTTCGGCGGCCGCGGACTCGAGGAGGATGCGGTAGAGCTGAAATTCGATGTGCTTCGGAAGGATGTCGTTCAGGATCGCGTCGGGACTCGGCTCATAGAGGTAGTCGACGACGTTCTGCACTTCGTCCCACGCGCGCTCGAGCGGGAGCAGCCGGACGACACGCACCTGCTGTGCGATCAGCGACTTGAACTCGTTGTAGACGACGTAGACCGCGTCGATCTCGCCGCTGACGAATTCGTCGATGAAGCCCTTCGCGATCTCCTGCGCGGTGTTCAGCGACAACGCCTGGTAGACGTGTGCTGCCTGCCGGCGGATCGGAGTCGGACGGCGCTTGAAGAAATCGAAGGCTTTGCGTCCGATCGGCAGCAGCTCGACCGATTCGAATTGCTTTTCGCGCATGAAGTTGACCGTGGCGCGGGTGACGTTCGAGTTGAACGCGCCGCACAGACCGCGGTCGGCGGTGACCGGCATGACGAGCACCTTCCGCT
>C688J18823_10002300_pt1 | contig 11968 bp, 10 predicted proteins | sample HopSoiMetagenom1_FD_18823 | JGI IMG/M metagenome (IMG submission 18823) | reverse complement strand
CCACGGTTCGCTCGACGATCGGCACGGCGAAAGCGAGAGTCTTGCCAGACCCGGTCGGCGACTTCGCGAGCACGTCGAGGCCTGCGAGTGCGTCCGGAAGGACGAGAGCCTGGATCGGGAACGGCTCGTGAATCGCACGAGCTGAGAGCGCGTCGACGATGGGCGTGGACACGCCGAGCTCGCGGAAAGTGTGTTGCGTCAAGTTGTTCGACTCCTTTACGGGTTCGAGACTTGCCTACCTCGAAACACCCGAAGGAGGAACGAGAAGCTCATCTCACGGGGAAGACAGGATTGTCTACCCGTTGCCTCAGGGTAGCAGTGGAAGGGGTCGCCGGTGCTCCAGGCGGGGAAAAGACCCCCCTTTTGGGTGGCCGGGCCGCTCGACGCATTAGGGTCGATCGGTGCCGCTCGCCATGCCCGTCGTCTGGAGTGACAGCTGCCGTCTGCACGATCCCGGCGGTGAGATCTGGATCGGCGTCCGCACGGAGGGGACCGAAGTCGCGGCACGCGTCGACGCGGTGCGCGACTCGCTCGGACGAAACGGAGCCCGCATCCTGGACGCCGAAAGCCATCCGGATGAGAGCCTGCGGCGGGTCCATGACGACTCGCTGCTCTCGTACCTCGCGTCTGCCTGGGAGGAGTGGACCGCCGCCGGATTGCCGGAGGACCCGGGACAGGACCGCGTCGTCCCGTACGTGTTCGCGCACGCTTCACTGACCTCCGGGCGGCCTCCGCACCTTCCGGCTGCCACCTGGGCGAAGCCGGGTTTCTTCGCGTACGACACGATGACCCTCGTCGGCCGCGGCACCTGGGAGGCGGCCCGTGCCGCGGTCGACGTCGCACTGACCGCCGTCGACCTCGTGCTGGGTGGAGAGCCGAGCGCGTACGGCTGCTGCCGGCCGCCCGGCCATCATGCTTTGCGTGCTTCTTACGGCGGCTCGTGCTACCTGAACAACGCGGCGGTTGCGGCCGCCGAGCTCGCCGAGCGCACCGGCGGGCCGGTTGCCGTGCTCGACATCGACGCGCATCACGGCAACGGCACGCAGGAGCTGTTCTACGACCGCGCAGATGTGCTCGTCGGCTCGGTGCACGTCGATCCGGGTGCAGGTTGGTTCCCGCACTTTCTCGGCTTCGCCGACGAGACCGGAGCCGGCGCCGGCGAAGGAGCGAACGTGAACATTCCGCTCGCGCCAGGGTCGGGAGACAACGAGTGGCTGGCTGCCGTCGGCGAACTGATCGAGGTCGCCCGCTCACGCGAGGTGCAAGCCGTCGTGGTCCCGCTCGGTGTCGACGCGGCCGAAGGTGACCCCGAGAGCCCGCTGCGAGTGTCCGCCGCAGGCTTTCGCGAGGCAGGACGCCGGATCGGAGCGCTGGGATTGCCCACCGTGCTCGTGCAGGAAGGCGGTTACGACCTGAGCACGCTCGGCGACCTTGTCGTGGAAACGTTGCTCGGCGTCGAGGANGGAATCCAGTGAGCGGCATCTCCGCGGCGTATCTCCGGCATGTCGTCGAGCAGCTCGAGTCGTATGGGTCGCATCCGCTCGGCTTCCGCGTCGCCGGCACGCCCGAGGAACGCGCGGCGACAGCGTTCATCGCTGCNGAGCTGAGGGACGCCGGNTTGGTCGACGTCGTCGAGGAACCGGTCCCCGTCGACNCATGGCGGCTCGAGGACGCGTACGTCGAGCTGGACGNCGNTGTCCGCTTCGAATGCGCGTCGTTCGGCGGTGTTCCAGAAACACCCGCGGGCGGGATCGCCGCCGAGCTCGTCGTCGTCGGGCGAGGCGGGAGGCGCCGGCTCGACCGCCTCGACGTCGGCGGGAAGGTGGTGCTCGTCAACTGGGAGGTCGCGCGGCTCTGGCCCTACCACGTCGGTTTGGAGCTCGGCCTGCGCGGGGCCGTCGCAATGATCGTGACGTCGCCGCCCGGAGGCCCGTACTACCAGGCGCCTGACGCCCTCGGGACCTTCGACGGAATCTGGCACGCCGAAGCGCCGCCCTGCGTCACGATCCGCAAAGAAGACGCCGCTCGCCTCGAGCACCACGCGGGGACAGTGGTCCGCGTCGTTCTCACGGCGCCGCTGACCCGCGGCGCGGAGGCGGCCAACGTCGTCGGGGCCTTGCCCGGGCGCCGCGACGTTTCGCCGACGATCGTCGGCGGTCACCACGACGGCTGGTTCCGAGCCGCCTTCGACGATGCGAGCGCAGTCGCGATCACGCTGGCGCTTGCGCGCGCGTTCGCGGAGGAGAAGGTGCCGCCCGAGCGGCCGATCGTCTTCGTCTCGCACACCGCGGAGGAGTACGGGCTCACGNGCTCGTCGTACGACTGGTGCTACGGCGCGTGGTACCAGATCGTCGCGGAGCATCCGGAGTGGTCGACGGANGCAGCCTTCTATCTGAACATCGAGGGCTCGGGCAGCCCACATCCGTTCACGCTCGACACCCCNCCNGAGCTACGCCGGTGGATCCAGCGCCTCTGCCGCGGCGCCGCGCGCGACGGNTTGCTTCCNCATGGCTTCAAGCTCGCGGCGCCGACGACCTGGACCGAAGTGTGGCCTTTTCTCGCCGCGGGCGTCCCGGGGATCAACGTCTCGACGTTCACCGCTGCGTTCGAGCGGGCGGAGTACCACACCCAGTACGACACGTCCGACCGGGTGGACTTCGACTACCTCGCCGGTCTTGCCGAAGTGTGCGCGCGCTTGCTGCGTGACGCAGACGCCGGTGCCGCCGACGAGCTCGACTTCTCCGCGCGCGCGAGAGACGTCACGCGTTCGTTGAACGGAGCGCAGCATGCCGCGCTCACACCTGCTCTCGACGAGCTCGAGGGTGCGAGCGGACGGGCACGGTTCACCGCGATCGGCCGCGGGTTGCACGGGCTCGACGCACGCGAGAGCGCGCGCTATCCGCACGAGCAAACCGCCGCCGACGTCGCCCGCCTCGAGGAGGCACTGGAGCACCTGCGCGCAGAACAGACCGGGCTGGCCGCGAGGTCGCTCGCACGCGTCGGCCTCAACTGGCTCTGCGCGGATCTCGGACACGAGGCCTTCCGCATCGAGCTCGCCCGGCGTGGGCGCGACGCTCCGCGTGCCACCTGGGCGGCACTCGGCGACCCCGATGTCGGCCCGGATCTCTGGGACGAGCTCGCCTCGCTCCGCGGGGAGCACGGCGCGCGTCCTCCCGGCCCCTGGCTCGAGGAACACGTCGCGAGGCACCTCGAGGCCTCGAAGGGCGAGCTCGAACGACGCCTCGGGCGCATGGCCGAGGCCGCGTCCGGGAGGATCTTCCCCTTGCCCCCGGTCCGGAAGGAGCATCTGCCTTCATGAGTCAAGCCACGCTCTTCGGTCGTCCGCTGCCGGCCGGCGGGACGATCGGAGTCGCCGCGCCTGCGAGCCCGTACGACGCGCGCTCGGAGATTCTGCGCGGCGTCGAGTGGTGGGAGTCGCAGGGTTACAACGTCAAGCTCGCCGACGGCGTCTTCGATCGTGACGACTACGTCGCCGGCGACCCTCGCCGCCGCGCGGCCGACCTCGCCGCTCTCTTCGCGGACACCGAGGTCGATGTCGTGCAGTGCCTGCAGGGCGGCTTCGGCTCGGCCCAGGCGATTCCGTACCTCGACTTCGATGTCATCCGCGCGAACCCCAAGCCTTTCGTCGGGTATTCCGACATCACCGCCCTGCACATTGCGATCCGCCAGGCGACCGGCCTCGCCACGCTGTACGGCTACGGCCTCGTCGGAGTGGGCGACAAAGACGGGACGGCCTTCTCGCGCGATCGGCTCGTCAACGTGCTGACGGGCGACGGCACGGGCGAGGTCCCGCGGGATCCCGACGACCCTTATGTCCGCGCGCTGTACGGCGGGAAGGTGACGGCACCGCTCGTCGGCGGCTGCCTCTGGCTCCTCATGCAGACGATGGGCACGCCGTGGGAATTCGAGTCCGACGACGCGATCCTGTTCTTCGAGGACGTGAAGGCGCCGCCGTACTACGTCGACGGCTTTCTGACGCAGCTCGCCGCCGCCGGCAAGCTCCAGCGAGTTGCCGGGGTGGTCGTCGGAGAGATGAAGGACTGCGACTGGGGCGACCAGCGGGAGGCTTCCGACTGGGCGCGCTCTCGCTCGCTCGAGGACGTGCTCGAGGAGCACCTCGAGCCGCTGGGGGTTCCCGTGCTCTACAAGCTTCCGCTCGGCCACGGGAAGCACCTCGCTGCACTTCCGCTCGGCGTTCGCTGTACGCTCGATGCCGACAGCCGAACCCTCACGGTGGACGAACCGGCGTTCCGATCGTGAGGTCAACGAGGAGGGTGACATGAAGAAGCGGTCGTTGGCGATCCTCGTCCTGGGTCTAGCTGTCGGCGCGGTGACGCTGTTCGCGTCCGGAGCGCCCGGCTCGAGCTCGAAGAGCGGCGGGACCTTCAGGATCGGGACGAGCTCCCGGATCGACTCGTTGAACCCGTATGTCGCCTTCAACCAGGATGCGTACTCGACCTTCATGTACATCTATCCCGTTCTGATCCAGTACGACGCGCCGAACGCGAAGTTCGTGCCCGACTTCGCCCGCTCGTGGAAGACCTCGAAGGACGGCAAGACCTGGACGTTCACGACGGCTGCCAACGCGAAGTGGTCTGACGGCAAGCCGCTGACCGCCGCGGACGCCGCGTGGTCGATCAACACGGACATCAAGTACAAGGCGACCGGGGCCGCGAACGCCGCCGGTCTGATCGCTCACATCAAGCGGGCGGAAGCGCCGAATCCGACGACCCTGGTGGTTCACTACTCGGCAGCTGCAGGCAACGTCCTCGGACAGTTCCAGCAATTCGCGATTCTCCCGCAGCACATCTGGAGCAAGCACACCGGCCACAAGGGCAACGACCTGAAGACGTTCGCGAACTCCGCGCCCGTGGTCGGCGCGGGCCCCTTCAAGCTCGTGAAGTTCAAGAAGGACGAGATCGCGCTGTTCCAGCGCGACAGCTCGTTCTACGGGCCCAAGCCGCAGGCGGACGGGTTTGGCCTACGCATGTTCTCGAACGACGATGCGCTCGTCTCCGCGCTGAAGGCGAACGAGATCGATGCGATCGAGGACGTTCCGGCGACCGCGATCAAGACGCTTAAGAACGCGGGCATGAACGTCACGCACGTCCCCGGCGTCGACCAGACCGATTTCATCTTCAACTCCAATCCCAAGAAGCCGAAGCGCCGCGAGCTTCTCAACCCGAAGGTCCGCGAGGCGTTCGACCATGCGATCGACCGGAACAAGATCGTCAGCGTGGTCTTCCTCGGCAACGCGAAGCCGGGGGTGTCGATCATCCCGCCGGCGACCGGTGCCTGGTTCAACAACACGCTGAAGACCGTGAGCTTCGATCTCGGCAAGGCGAACAAGATCCTCGACGGGCTCGGCTTCAAGAAGGGCGCAGGCGGTATCCGTACGGCCAACGGCCACAAGATGTCGTATCAGGTGATCACCCCGACGGACGTCTCGAGCGTCGACCGCACGTTCCAGATCCTGCAAGCGGACTTTCGCAAGATCGGCGTGCAGTTCTCGCAGAAGGCACTCGACTCGAGCGCGGCATTCGACGCCATCACCGCGCCGGGTGGGAAGTACCTGAACTTCGACCTCGCCATGTGGGACTGGGTCGCGCTCGTCGATCCCGATTTCATGCTCTCCGTCGTGACCTGTGACCAGTACAACGGCTGGAGCGACTCAGCTTTCTGCGACAAGAAGTACGACAAGATGTACTCACAGCAACAGTTGACGCCGGACCAGGGCAAGCGTCGCGGGGTCGTCTGGAAGATGCAGAAGTACCTGTACGACAAGCGGCCGTATCTGTGGCTCGCTGCCCAGGATCACGTCAGCGCGTCGAACAAGAAGTGGACCGGGCTCGTGCAGTCACCGCAGGGCCCGTTCAACTCGCTCTCCAAGCTCAGCCTGACGCAGGTGCACCAGAAGTAACGATCCACCCGCCGGAAGGCCGGCAATCGCAGTGAGAGGCGCCGACTACCTCCTAAAGCGCACGGCGTTCGCCCTGGTGACGGTCTTCATCGCCGTGTCGATCAACTTCGCCCTCTTCCGGCTCGCCCCGGGGAGCGCGGTGTCGAATCTCTCCCGGGTGCCGCATGCGACCCAGGAGACGCGGCAAGCGCTGAAGAAGCAGTTCGGGCTCGACAAATCCAGGGGTGAGCAATACGTCCTCTATCTGCAACAACTCGCCCACGGCAACTTCGGTGTCTCCTTCGCGAACTCACAGCCCGTTGCGAAGAACCTCCGCACCGCGATCGCGAACACGCTGCCGATGGTGCTGCTCGGAACCCTGTTCGCAATCGTCGTCGGCACCTTCACGGGCGTGATCGCCGCCTGGCGGCGCGGCACCGGAGCCGAGGGCGCCACGGTGACCTCGGCGCTCGCGTTCTACTCGATGCCCACGCACTGGCTCGGTCTGATGCTGGTGATCCTCTTCACGGGAATCCTCCCGACGGGAGGGATGACCGACGACTTCCTCATCGACCCCTCGTGGTGGACCCATCTGCAGGACGTGCTCAAGCACATGATCCTGCCCTCGCTCACGCTCGGCCTCGTTCTCTTCGGCGAGTACACGCTCATCGTTCGCTCGGCGATGCTCGAGACGCTCGGTGAGGACTACATCCTCACCGCCCGCGCAAAGGGGCTGAAACCGTGGACGATCGTGCGCAAGCACGCCCTGCGGAATGCGTTGCTGCCGATTGCGACGCTGATCGCCCTGTCGCTCGGGTACATCGTCGCCGGGGCGATCCTCGTCGAGACGGTGTTCTCGTGGCCCGGGATCGGCCGCGCGGTGTACGACGCGGTTCTGGCGCGCGACTATCCCATGCTGCAGGGGGCGTTTCTCGTGCTGACCGTTTCCGTGGTGTTCTTCAACCTCGTCGCCGACATCCTGTACTTCAAGCTGGATCCGAGGATCACGCAGTGAGCGTCGTGATTCACGAGCCCGGTGCGGTCGCCGAGCCGGAACCGGTGCGCTCGCGCGGCGGGATCCTGTGGGACACGATCCGCCGCCGGCCGTCAGCGGCAATCGGTGTGACGGGGCTCTCGGTGATCATCGTCGCCGCGGTGCTTGCACCATGGATCGCGCCTTACGGCTTGCACGAGCAGGTCGGCCCGCCCTTCGGCCCGCCCTCGTGGCAGCATCCGCTCGGCCTCGACGACGGAGGTATCGACGTCGTCACGTTGCTGATGTGGGGAGCACGGATCTCGCTCGTTGTGGGCTTCGCGGCGACTCTCGTGTCCATGCTCATCGGTGGGACGATCGGCCTGTCCGCCGGGTACTTCGGCGGCAAGGTCGACGGCGTCCTCATGCGGATCACGGACTACTTCCTCGTCATTCCCGACGTGCCGCTGATGATCGTCGTCGCAGCGATCTGGGGCCCGAGCCTCTTCCACATCGTGATCGTGATCGGCATCCTGCTCTGGACTTCGACGGCGCGGGTCATCCGCGCGCAGGTGAAGAGCGTGCGCGAGCGGGTCTACGTCAAGCGCGCACGCGCGCTCGGCGCAGGCCATGCCCGCATCGTTTTCCGGCACGTCCTGCCGCAGGTCGCGCCGCTCCTGATCGCCAACACGGTGCTGACGATCGCGGTGGCGGTGTTCGACGAGACCGCGCTCGCGTTCCTTGGGCTCGGCGACCCGAGCCGGATCTCGCTCGGGAAGGTGATCGAGAACGCGTTTCAGCGCGCCGCGATCTCGGCTGGAGCCTGGTGGGCGATCGTTCCGCCGGGGATCCTCGTCGCATTGCTGATCCTGTGTTGCAGCCTGATCGGTCAGGCGCTCGAGGACGCACTGAACCCACGCTTGCGGGTCGCGCACGTGTCGGCGCGCGGCTTTCGACTTCGTCCACTCGTCGGCCGAGATGCGGACGCGCTGTGAGCGCCTTGCTCGAGACCGACGATCTCAACGTCTGGTTCGACCTGCCGCGCGGTGGGACGCTGCACGCGGTCCAGGGCGTGTCCCTCGAGCTCGAGCGCGGCGAGCGGCTCGGACTGGTCGGCGAGTCGGGCTGTGGCAAGACGACGACCGCGCTCGCCCTGATGGGGCTGCTTCCTCCCAGTGCCACGGTGTCTGGCCGTGTGCTCCTGAACGGCGTCGACATCCTGCGCGGCGGCGAGGAAACGATGCGCCCGCATCGCTGGGTCGATCTCGCGATGGTGTTTCAGGGCGCGATGAACGCCTTCAACCCGGTGAAGACCGTCGGTTCGCAGATCGTCGAGGCGCTGGAGCTGCATGGGAGCGCCTCGGGAGGCGTCGCACGGGCACGCACGGGGGAGCTGCTGGCGGCAGTGGGCATTCCAGCCGATCGCGCCGAGCGTTATCCGCACGAGTTCTCCGGCGGGATGAGGCAGCGCGCCGCAATCGCCATGGCGCTTGCCTGCAATCCGAGTGTCCTCATTGCCGACGAGCCGACGACGGCGCTCGACGTGATGGTGCAGGCGCAGATCCTCGAGCTGCTCGATGCACTCTGCCGCGATTTCGGGCTGGCGTTGCTACTCGTCACGCATGACTTGCCGGTCGTCGCGCAGCTCTGCGACCGCGCGGCGGTGATGTACGCGGGCGAGCTCGTCGAGCAAGGATCGATGGATGCCCTCTTCCACGAACCGCGGCACCCGTACACGCGACTGCTCTTCGCTGCCACCCCCGATCTGCTCGGCAACGGCCTGCCCGTTTCGATCCCGGGAGCGCCCCCGCGGCTCGACCGGCCGATCGAAGGGTGCCCGTTCCGCGCGCGCTGCGACCGCTCCTTCGCGCGNTGTGTCGACGAGCGGCCGCTGCTGCGGACCGTGGCACCGTCACACGGCGCCGCGTGTCATCTGAACGACGTGGCTGCAGAGGTCGCGCGCTGAGCTCGAACGGAACCGGCCCCCTGCTCGACGTCGAGGATCTCGTCGTCGCCTATCCGATCGCCCGCGGCCTNACNGGGGCNGCGCTTCGACGGCCGGAGCGCCGGGTGCTGGCCGTGGACGGCATTTCCTTCAGCGTCGANCGTGGTGAGCTCGTGGCGCTCGTCGGCGAGTCGGGTTGCGGTAAGACGACGACCGCCCAGACAGTNCTCCGCCTCGTCGAGGCAACGTCTGGGCGAGTCTCCTTCCGAGGCCGCGACATCACCGACCTTCCCCACCGTGCGCTGCGACCGCTCCGGCGAAGCATGCAGATCATCTACCAGGACCCGTACGAATCACTCGATCCACGAATGACCGTGCGCGATGCGGTGGAGGAGCCGATGTTGATCCACGGGCTCGGCGGCTCGCGCGCAGCCCGGCGAGAGCTCGTCAGGGAGGCGGTCGCGCGCGTCGAGCTCACTCCGCCCGACCTCTTCCTCGAGCGTTATCCGCACGAGTTATCGGGGGGACAGCGTCAACGCGTTGCGATTGCTGCGAGCCTGGTGCTCGAGCCCGAGCTGCTTGTCGCGGACGAGCCGGTCTCGATGCTCGATGTCTCGGTCCGAGCCGGAGTCCTGAACCTGCTCGACCGCCTCCGTCAGGAGGGTCTCGGAATCCTGATGATCACGCACGACCTCTCGACGGCTGCGCGTTACGCGGATCGAATCGCGGTCATGTACCTGGGACGGATCGTCGAGATCGGCCCGGCCTCGGAGATCATCGAGAACCCGCAGCACCCGTACACGAGAGCTCTGCTGTCCGTGGTGCCGCGGCGAGACCCGCGTGACCGCAGGCGCCCGCAGGTCCTCAGCGGCGAAGCCCCTGACGCGACGCGGATTCCGAGCGGCTGTCGATTTCATCCGCGCTGCCCCGTCGCGATCGAGGAGTGTCGTACGCATGACCCGGAGCTGCTCCGGCCGCGAAACGCGGTGTCTCCGGATCACCGTGCGGCTTGCATCCTGGCCTGACGCGCGCAGCCGCGTGGATCAGCTTGCTCGACGGCCCGAAGCCCGCGCGCGGAGCTGCGCGAGCAGCGTCGACGGCGTCATGAACGGACCGCCCACCTTCTCGGGCGCCTTCGCCAGCAAAGGGTCGAGCGGCCGGTGGATGTCCCTGCATTCGAGGCAACGCAAGGAACCGACCCACAAGAGAGTGTCCTCGATCGGCCCGCCACACGCCAGGCACAGTTTCGCGCCTGCGCGCCCAGAAGGCTCGTTACTCCAATTCGCCATGCCGCAGTCCGTCCCCTTTGCCGCCTCCTCAAAGCTACGGCGTCGACGCCGAAACTCCTATCCCTTGATCGAGTGACGGCACGATTCGGGTTTCGCCCGTTCCGTTGACAAGTCCGCCGCCATCCGCCCAAACTCGTCCGATGGCTGCGGCTCTTGACTCTGTCGACGTCCCGGTCGCGCTGCTCGGCTACGGCTCTGTCGGCGCGGCAGTGCACCGCCTGCTCGAGGACGGCGCGGACGACATCGAGCGTGCAACGGGACACCGGCTTCGGGTCGTTCGGGCGCTCGTCAGAGATGCCGGGCGTCAGCGGACTTCGGTGAGCACGGAAGGTGTGCTCACGACCGACTTCGCCGAGATCCGCGACGACCCGGCCATCGCCGTGGTCGCGGAGGTGATGGGCGGCATCGAGCCGGCAGCGGACTACGTGTTGGATCTCCTGCGTGCCCGCAAGCACGTCGTCTCGGCGAACAAGCAGCTCGTCGCGCGACGCGGGGCGGAGCTCTTCGCCGCTGCATCGGAGGCGGGAGTCCAGCTTCGCTTCGAGGCGTCGGTCTGCGCGGCGATCCCTGTGATCAAGGTCCTCCGCGAGGCGCTCGTCGTCACGAACGTGCATCGCGTGCTCGGGATCGTCAACGGCACGACCAACTTCATCCTCACGGAGATGGAGCGCGGCTCGTCGTTTGCCGACGCGCTCGCCGAGGCGCAGCGACTCGGCTACGCGGAGGCCGATCCGACGGACGACATCTCGGGCGCCGACGCCGCGGCGAAGATGGCGATTCTCGCGACGGTTGCCTTCGGTTCACGGGTCCGGCTCGAGGCGGTGAACCACTCGGGCATCGACACGATCCAGCCGCAGCACGTCCAGGCGGCCGAGCAGCTCGACATGGTCGTCCGCCTCGTCGGTGCAGCGACGCTCGAGGACGGTGCCGTCGACGTTCGGGTGCATCCTGCATTCATCGACCGTCGCCATCCGCTTGCGAGCGTCGAGGGCCCGTTCAACGCCGTGATGCTGCAAGGCGATGCAATTCGGGAGATCACGCTCGCGGGTCCCGGCGCAGGCGGCGTCGAGACGGCATCGGCGGTCATCGCAGACATGGTCAGCGTCATCGGCACGACCGGCACCGGCTTCCTCCAGAACGACGCGTCGTGGCGAACGCTCGAGACGTTGCCGCCGGGAGATCTGCGCTCCCCGTTCTACGTGCACATCGAGGTCGCCGACCGCCCGGGCGTGCTCGCGCACGTCGCCGAGCGGCTGGGCAGCCAGGGCGTGTCGATCGCCCGTCTCACCCAGAACCTCCTCGACGGGTCTGCCGCGCTCGATCTCGTCACCCACGATGCGCCCGCGGGCCGAGTCGACTCGGCACTCGACGAGGTCGCGAACCTGGACGAAGTTCTTCGACCGCCCGACGTGTTTCCCGTCGTCCACGACCGCGGCGTCTGACCCGTGACTCAACCTCTCGCCGAGCGCTACCGCGAGCGACTTCCGCTCACGAGCGAGACGCCGATCATCTCCCTCGGCGAGGGCTCGACGCCCCTTCTGCCGGCCCCACGGCTGTCCGCGGCCCTCGGGAGTGAGGTCTGGCTGAAGTGGGAGGGAGCGAATCCGACGGGCTCGTTCAAGGATCGCGGGATGACGATCGCGCTGTCGAAGGCGCTCGAAGAGGGTGTCGAGGCGGTCGTCTGCGCCTCGACAGGCAACACGGCAGCGTCGGCCGCCGCGTATGCGGCCCGCGCCGGTCTGCCGGCGCTCATCCTGCAGCCGGCCGGCGCCGTCGCGCTCGGCAAGCTCGCACAGGCGCGGGCCCTCGGGGCGCGTGTCCTCGAGGTGCGCGGCTCGTTC
>C688J18823_10002299_pt1 | contig 11969 bp, 12 predicted proteins | sample HopSoiMetagenom1_FD_18823 | JGI IMG/M metagenome (IMG submission 18823) | reverse complement strand
GGACTCGTGTCGGCCGGGAAAGGACCGGTGGCACTAGCCGTCACGACGGGCGGACTATGAGGTCGGCCGCGAATGCCGCCCCAAACAGCAGGCCCCAACGAAAAGGAACTCGGCGCTCCGGTGCACGCCAAAACCTTATCCTTGATCACGCATATTGATACGAGGCAACGCTTGGCAGCCTGGCACTGCGTTCATATCCCGCATACCTGCGTTTTTCACGCAGTTAACCAGACGTTTCTGAACATGATGTTAGAGAACGGCGTACAGAGCCGTCCGGACTGCGCAATTTATCGCAGCGTGCCCGACGACGCAGACGGATACGTCTATTATTTTTCCCCTGGAGCCGCCGAACAATACAAAGGTTTCTTGCAATTTTGGGGAAGTACCGACATCCCGGAACCCGACCACCTCGGTTGGATGCGTCGAATTATTTGACTCGACAGGAAAGTCCGGTCCGCGATCCGCTATTAAGACCCAGACCTCAAGGGTCTCATTGATCTCACGGCGTCATTCGCTTTACGGCATCATGGAGAAGGCGCCGCGCTTCCGGCATCGCGGTTGCCGCGGTACGAGGCAGCTTCCTTCGTTCGGCCGTGCCGGCGCTGAAGCCTTTTTGCTGGGCATCGACCAGGCAACTGGTGAAGCTTTGGAATGGCCCGACCCTTAGCGACATCCTCTCTGCGCCAAGCTTCTGCTTCTCCCAATACCAACATTCGTGGCCGGATCGTTCAAATTGCCATCGCATCGGTTGCATAGGCCGCCTTCCAAAGTAAGGCACAGGATAAAGCGCGCCTGCTTGTTACGCCACCACCGCGAAGACCCATGGGGCTCAAGCAGATCGTGTAAGCCACGTGGGTGCATCAGCCCCCGACTCAGTTTGCGAGGTATCTTACTTCACGCGCTTTTCACGCGCCGCCCACGCAACGCATTTCGCAACCGGGCTGGCTTCTGGGGCGCCGGCGCCGTTCCCGCTTGGCAGGTTCAAAGCCATTTGCCTTGGCATCGGAGATACAGGTCGCGAGGTCCGGAAAAGTATTTTTGCTGGTGACCATATGGTCCGAATCGCCGTGCTGCCAGCGCCAGGTCGCGCGCGAAACTTCGACGAACCGCCACGGTTTTGTGCTCATGCGATATCTCCCCTGTCGGATTGCCGTCGCCGACGGCCACATCGCCAGCGTCAAGGTGCCGGCTCGAAAACGCAACACAAGTTGCAAATTTTTAATTTCCGTAACATTTTGATCGTAGCGATCGCGCTACGGCTATCGAAAGTAGTCCTACAAACTCACCGGCAGGCTAGCGGCAGGCTAGTGCGCCAGCATGAACCACTCGCAATGCGCGCATGCACGTACCCTGCGCCAAAGGCAATCCCGAGGCAATCGAAAGTGCCCGGCTTAGGTGCGCAACTCCAATGAGATAAACAAGCGAGTAACGCGCGCTATTCACGTCGCGCGACAGAGTCCCTGTCTTTCGCGTTATCCAGCTTTCGTCTGCGGAAGGACCGGCCCGACTTGGGCTGGTTTTCGACTTCCGACTGCGCGAATCTTTCCTCGCCGACGTAAGTCATGATGGTCAGTTTTATGCCCATGGACAAGGCAAAATTCTCCGCGTCCATTTCCGATGCAAACTGCGCGGCCTGGGCACGCATCGTCGTCTGCTCGCCTGTACGGGAGTAGTAACTATTCGGACGGTCTCCATACTCTTTCGGTTTCGCGAAAATCACAAACCGTCGCTGGTTTCGGTCGCTTAGCGGCAAAGACATTTGTCGCTCCTCCGACCGTTGGCGCAAGCCCTATTCCTGTGCATTGTTTTCCTTCTCGGCTTTGTTCTTGGCGTCGCCATAGGCTGCCTTCACGTTGCCAGCGACCTTCTGGGCCTTGCCCTTTAGTTGCAATGTCTTGTTTCCGACTGCCTTGCCGGCGGCTTCTTTGACTTTGCCTTTCGCTTGTTCTGCACGGCCCGTCGCTTGTTCCTTCTTCATGACGTTCTCCTTGAATGCGACATGCAAAGTGCACATCGCCTTCCATGAGATTGACATTCCCAGACAAAAGTTCAGCTACTTCAAAGCGTCTCGGTTAAGGCGATCGGATGCGCCCTTCGCCACCCGCATGGGTGCCGACATTAGTATGTGGAACAAGCCATGACACCTTGTCGAGCCGTTCCAGCCAACTCGGCACAAGCGATCGCGCAGCAACATGTACCGATTCGATGCTAGGCTTGAGCACGGGTTTGATAAACGCTGTCATGGTAGGCCGGTCAACAGGCGAGCTGCCAGGGTGTAAAACAATGCCAACAATTCGTCACCCCAAGGACTTCTTTGCGGGGCTGCTGTTCGCGGCACTGGGCGCTGCCGCTATCGTCATAAGCACTGGGTACACACTCGGCACGGCGGCACACATGGGACCCGGCTACTTTCCGCGCATGCTGGGGATCCTTCTTGTCGTAATTGGCGTTGTGCTCAGCGTGCGCGCGTTGCGGCTCCGTGGCGAATCTTTGCCTGCGTGGAGATGGCGCCCGACCGTTGTGGTATTAGGCAGTGTGGTGCTGTTTGGCGCGATCGTCACGCCATTGGGCCTGGTGCTTTCGACGCTCGCTCTGATTGTGTTGTCTAGCGCCGCAAGCGCTGAGTTTCGTCCCAGGGAAGCGGTGATCAGCAGCATTTTGCTCGCCGCGGTTGTCGTCGGAGTGTTTGTGTTCGGACTGCACCTCCAGCTGCCCATCTGGCCCGGAACGAAATAGCCCTTATCAATGGAACTGCTCAACCATCTGGCTCTGGGATTCAGTGTCGCCCTGACGCCGGGCAATCTTGTCTACGCACTCGTCGGAGCACTGCTCGGAACCTTGATCGGAGTCCTGCCGGGTATCGGTCCTGTGGCAACGATTGCGATGCTGCTGCCGACCACATTCACGCTAGAGCCGGTTTCCGCGCTGATCATGCTGGCCGGGATTTATTACGGAGCGCAGTACGGCGGCTCCACCACTTCGATACTTCTGAACATGCCAGGCGAGACGTCATCGGCAGTCACTTGCCTGGATGGTTACCAGATGGCCCGTCAGGGCAACGCCGGCGCTGCATTGTCCGTTGCTGCATTGGGATCTTTTTTCGCGGGTTGTGTCGCGACCATCATGATCGCCACTGTGGCGGTGCCACTGTCGGAATTCGCACTGAAGTTTGGACCGGCGGAATATTGTTCCCTGATGGTGCTCGGGCTGGTTGGTTCCGTGGTGCTGGCGCATGGCTCGCTGTTGAAGGCCATCGCCATGGTGATTGTCGGGCTACTGCTCGGGATCGTCGGGACAGACGTCGGTACTGGCACACCTCGTTTCGTTTTCGGCATTCCGGAATTGGCGGATGGTATCGGCGTCGTGAGCGTCGCCATGGGCCTGTTCGGCTTCGCCGAAATTATCAGCAACCTCGAGTCCGTGGAGAAGCGGGAAATCCTTACTGCCAAACTGGGTGGCATGTGGCCAACCCGCGCTCAGTTTCGTCAATGCTGGCGGGCGGTCCTGCGTGGTACGGGCCTAGGATCCCTGCTCGGATTGTTTCCCGGCGGCGGCGCCATGCTGGCATCGTTTGCCTCGTACGCGCTGGAAAAAAAACTGGCCGACGACCCGACCCGGTTCGGCAAAGGCGCGATCGAAGGAGTAGCGGGGCCGGAGTCGGCCAATAACGCCGGGGCGCAATCCTCTTTCATTCCGCTGTTGACCCTGGGCATTCCCGAGAACGCAGTCATGGCGTTGATGGTGGGCGCCATGACGATTCACAGCATCCAACCCGGCCCGCAGGTGATGACGACGAATCCGGCGTTATTCTGGGGCTTGATCGCATCGATGTGGGTGGGCAACCTGATGCTGGTCGTGCTCAATCTGCCACTCATCGGGATTTGGATCAAACTGCTGCACGTACCGTACCGTCTACTCTATCCCGCTATCTTATTGTTCTGCGCCATCGGCGTGTTCACCACCAACAATGCGACCTTCGATGTGATGCAAACCGCGTTCTTCGGACTGGTTGGCGTGCTGTTCGTCAAGCTCGCATGCGAGCCGGCGCCGCTGTTGTTAGGTTTCGTCCTCGGTCCGATGTTGGAGGAAAACTTGCGTCGCGCGATGTTGCTCGCGCGCGGTAATGCTCTGGTGTTCGTGAAACGGCCGCTGTCGCTGGCAATGCTCACGCTGGCAGTGGCGCTGCTGTTGCTCATTGTCCTGCCGCACTTCCGCAAGACGCGCGAACAGGCGTTTCGCGAACCCGGGAGCTGACCGGCCGGTGCAAACCACGAAACACAAAGCGCGTCTTGCAGCCGACGCGCCTTGTCGGTATTCCAAGCGTGGACTACTTAATCTTCGTCCTCATCCGACGACTCGCCAGATTGCAGCCTGAACACATCTTGCGATTCCTCGTCACCTGACTGTCCCGGTGCCATGATCAAAATCTCGGCGTCCGGAGAAGATTTCAGGAAAGCAACCAGCTGCTCCATCGTCTCCTGCATTTCAGCCGGCACGACGATGACCATGCGCTTGGGAGCATCGGAAGTTCCACCCGAGTCTTCATCCTGATCGACTGCGCTGGACTGTTGGTCCGAATCGCTCGTTTCGCTTGGTTCAGACATGCTTTGCTCAGCTTGCCCGGACGACGCCTTGGTGTCGCGCGCGCTGGAGGCTTCACCGGTTTTGCGCTTTGCCTCCGGCGCGGCACCGGATTGGCCTGTACCGGACTGGGCGCCGGCATTCTGACCGGAGCTGGCATCGCTTCGTTCAGCGCTGGAGGCTTGTCCCGTTTTGTGCTTGGCTTCTGCGCCCTCGGAGTAGGCATCCGATTGCTGATCACCCGTGGTCATGTCCGACGACTTCTGCTCACTATCGGATGTTTGGGGCGTAGCGTACGGTTGTTGCTGATCCGCCCCGGCAGCGAAGGCTGCGGCAGGCGAAATACCAAGGATTACTGCGGCGATATAGGTCTGATATCTCATTGCGAACCTCCTGAAGCTGTAAGTGGCATAGGCCAGGACTTCTCGTGAAGTGAAACCGTTTGCATCAAACGCCCGCTCCGTCGTCAAGTCACGACGCGAATCCAGCGCTGACGCGTGCGAAATAACCTACCTGAACGTTTCTACCTTGCTACCTTTGGCGGGAACCTGAAATGCTTGCGGAGCGCATCAACGTATGGACCCACCGCGGCGACCGCTTCTTGCAATTCATCTTCTGTTACTTCAAAGGTTCTCGCCCAATACCGGCGTTCCCATTCTTCGCTCAAACTTACCCTCCCGCCGTCGGACCGACCTTTCCTGGAAAGATCATCACCCATAGTCGGATCTCCTGTCGCCGCACATTTGCTCCCTATGTAGTTATAGATGCAAGACGTGTGCGAAGCACGTACGTCGGCGATCCAGCTTTGCATTCTGTGATTTGAGCTGGTGGCCTTAGGGCCTATCTGGCTGACCCGACTCCCAAATAGCGGTCCACCACCGGTATCGCAGCCGGGATCTGTGTTTGCCTTGCCGGTTCACCGGCGACCACCAGCGGAAAATTGTAGAAGGTACATCCGCAAATAACACCGCCCTTTACGCACATGGGTCCGCGCGTACGTTAGCCAATTGGCACATCCCTTGCGGATTGCGGTCGCAAGGGGCTTCCACAGTTCAACCCGCACTCCCGGAGACGCAATGAGCCGAGTTCATCGATCGTCCATCGACGNGGGCAATGACGNAGCCATCACTATCCCGCTGGNTAGCGAAGAAGTAGAGCTNAGCAAACGCGCGGTTCAGCAAGCGGTCGTGCGCATTCAGACCAAGGTGCGGGAAGAAGAGCGGATTATCGAAACAAGACTGCTGAAGGATGAAGTTACCGTCGAGCGCGTCGAAATGAATCGGCCTATCGAAAGCCCAATGGAGCCGAGATACGAAGGTGAGGTTCTCGTCATTCCGGTCATTGAGGAAGTCCTGGTCGTGAGCAAACAGCTGGTGCTCAAAGAAGAACTGCGCATAACGCAACGCTCGGTAGCGCGTCCGCACGCGCAGGCGGTCTTGCTGCGTCACGAAGAAGCTACGGTAGAACGCGAACCGACCGGCGAGCAGACCGCCAAGAGCGGCAGCTCGACATGATGATTAAACACAACCCCAAGGAGTCTATGAAATGGCAAAGACAGTCGTTGCTTTGATGGAAACGCCGCAGGAAGCGGAAAACGTAGTACGTGATCTGACCAGTACCTGTGGCTGTGACCGATCCGACATCGGCATGATGGCACGCGGATCACAGCAAGACACGGCCGAAGTATCAAGCGCAAACGATACGTCCGCCGGAGACGACCGCAGCACGGTTGCCTCGGGAGCGCTCAAAGGCGCGGGGACCGGGGCTGCAGTGGGCGGCATTCTCGGACTGGCGGCCGGCGCCGCAGCGCTTACGATTCCCGGCATTGGACCGTTCATCGCAGCGGGCCCGATCGCGGCGGCACTCGCCGGCGCAGGCATCGGCGCCGCGGCTGGCGGTGCGATAGGCGCGTTGGTGCATCTTGGCGTGCCGGAGGAAGAAGCACACTACTATGCGGAAGGAGTGCGCCGCGGCGGTACGCTGATTACAGTGAACGCCAGCACCGACGAAATGGCGACCTGTGCAGCCATGGTCATGAAGAATCACGGCGCTGCGGATATCGAGCAGCGCGCGGCTCAATGGAAACAACAGGGCTGGGGTGGCAGGCTGACAGCCGACAACGATCAAAACACAGAAGAAGTGTTGCCGGTGACGCAGGAGGAACTCGTCGTGGGCAAACGACAGGTTAGCCGTGGTGGTGTGCGCGTCTACTCGCAAGTCACCGAAACTCCGGTTGAGGAAAACGTGCAGCTGCGCGAGGAGCATGTCCAGGTTGAACGCCGCCCAGTCGATCGCCCGGTGGAAGCGAGCGACGAAGTTTTCCAGCACAGATCCATCGAGGTAACCGAGACGGCCGAAGAGCCTGTGGTCAGCAAGCGCAGCCGGGTGACGGAAGAAGTTCGCGTTGGCAAGCAAGCCACACAGCGCGAGCAGACCGTGAGCGACAAGGTCCGCAAGACCGACGTACGCGTGGAGCAAACCGGCGAGGGCAGTTCCACAGCCGGGCAACGGCCTGAGCGGCGCATGAATCCATCGTCCTCCTACAGCGGCGGTGATCGTCGCATGGCGCGCTGATGCAAGCCATTAGCGGCGCGGCCTTGCCGCGCCGCCACCACACCCCATGAAAACGAGGTTGCAAAAAACCGTCGGCGTATATGAACGGCCCCGGCAATCGAGTACGGCGCGGATTTTTGCGATCGTAACGATAGCCATTGTGCTGGTGGCCGCGATCGTGGCCCTAGTGTTGTCTTCGGCAGCCTTCGATTAGCCGGCGCACAAATTTCCCAAACCAGCCGCGATGACCGGCCAGCACAACGATCGACACTTCCACGCATTGGCGATTGCGGCGCCAGCATGCACCTGCTGTCGCCGCGTCCAGACACTTTCGTTTGAAGCGATGCGAGCGAAACTGCCTTGCAGTACGGCGACAATCGTCTAAAATCCGCTGGCGGATCGTTATCCCGCACTGACCTGCGCACGCTTCCGAAACGGCCATGACTGGCCGTCGCCGCTAGGTCGTTGCTCCATCGAGCTTTGCGCGCACGGTGCGCCACCCGCCGACCATCTGCGGATGTGCGCTGTGCAAAAAAATTTAACCAGCGCAGAGCTGGCCGCTTGCGGCCATGAATTCTTTAGCAAATCCATTTTCCGGCGACAGCTATGGACGCGATCAAAATGTTGTTTGACACCACTAATTTCATGCCTCACGGCCATTGTTACTTGTGGACGCCTTCCCTGCTTTGGACCTATGTCTTCTCCGATGCATTGATTGGCGCTTCCTACTATTCCATTCCGGCCGCGCTGACTTATCTGGTGTGGAAACGAAAGGATCTAAGTTTCAACTGGATGCTCAAACTGTTTTCACTATTCATCGTGTGTTGCGGCACTACACACTTCATCAGCATCCTGACCATCTGGCGACCGGATTATTATCTCGATGCATCGGTAAAGGCCGTCACCGCCGGCGCTTCGCTGATTACCGCCATTCTGTTATGGCCGGTGTTACCCAAAATCCTGCGCATTCCGACCCCGGTTCAGCTGCACGCAGTCATTGCAAATATGCATGCAGAGGTTGAGACGCGCAAAGCGGCGGAGCGGAAGTTGGCGCACTTCAACGAAACCCTGGAGTCGCGCGTGCAGCAGCGCACGCGCGAACTAGCAGCCGCGAATATCTCGCTTCAGGAGGCGGCGACCGCGCGGCAGCGGACGGACCAAGCGTTGCGCGAAAACGAAGAAAGGTTCCGCGCCGCGCTCGCCGCCACCAGCGATATTGTGTGGACCAATAATGCGCATGGACAGATGACCGGCGAACAGCCTGGCTGGGAAGCTTATACAGGGCAAACCTTCGAGGAGTACCAGCACCTTGGCTGGTCGAATGCCGTCCATCCGGATGATGCCGCGCTAACGGTGAACCAATGGAAAAAAGCTGTTGCAACGGGATCGGCTTTCGTTGTCGAACACCGGCTGCGCCGCCGGGACGGGGTATACCGCAACATGCAGATCCGGGCAGTCCCGGTCAAGAACACAGACGGATCGGTTCGCGAATGGGTGGGCGTCCATCGCGACATCACCATCCAGCGCGAATCTGAAACACAGCGTGCAGCGTTGCTTGAGCGCGAACGCGCCGCGCGCAACGCGGCGGAGCAGGCGAGCCGCACCAAAGACGAATTCCTCGCCAATGTCTCGCATGAATTGCGCACCCCGCTCAATGCAATGCTCGGCTGGGCGAGCGTGCTGCTTGCATCGCCTCAAATGGGACACCAGGATCTGAAAAAAGGACTCGCGACCATCGAAAGGAATGCGCGCCTGCAAGCCCAGATTATCGAGGATTTGCTGGACATGAACCGGATTCTGTCCGGGAACTTGCGTCTGGATGTTAAACCCGTCGATGTCCAATCGGTGTTGCATGCGGCGGTGGAAACTGTCCAACCGGCGGCGAATGCGAAAGCAATCCGGGTCGAAGCCAATATCGCAGCTGACCTGATTCTGTCCGGCGATTCCGGGCGCCTGCAACAGGTGTTCTGGAATCTCCTTTCCAATGCGGTCAAGTTCACACCGCGCGGTGGCAAGGTGGCCGTCGCTACGCGCAAGCTTGATTCACTGCTTGAAATCACTGTGCAGGACGATGGTATCGGTATCGCGCCAGACTTCCTGCCACAACTGTTCGAGCGATTCCGCCAGGCGGATGCCAGTACTTCCCGCGCGCACGGCGGCCTCGGCCTCGGCCTGGCGATTGTGAAGGAACTCGTGGAATTGCATGGCGGCTCGGTTTCCGCGGTCAGCAATGGCGAGGGCAAAGGAGCCCGCTTCAGCGTGTATTTGCCGATGGCAGCGTCGCAGACGACGGTAGAGCGGACGGAGCTCGCCGAACTATCAATTGCCCGGCGAGCGCAACCCTCTCTGCGCGGCACGAAGGTGTTGATTGTGGATGACGAGCGGGATACACGCGACTTGCTGAACAGGATCCTGACGGAGCGTGGAGCCACGGTGGTCCTTGCGGATTCCACCGACGAAGCGCTGTCGCAAATTGCGAAATCCAATCCCGATCTGCTCATCAGCGATATCGGCATGCCTGAACGCGATGGTTACGATCTCATCGGACAGCTCAGGAATCATCCCGCCTGGAACGCCATACCTGCCATAGCCCTGACCGCATTCGCCAGGGCGGATGACCGCATGCAGGCGGTTCGCTCCGGGTATCAGGCACACTTGGGCAAGCCGGTAATGCCGGCGGATCTTATCGATACCGTTGCCGCACTGCTGGACCGCTGACTTAAACCAAGCCCTGCCCTGGCTGCTTGGCAAACCAGCCGCCGGAGCAAATCGCGGTACCTCTTGCTACCGCCCGTGCCGTTCGCTCAGCATAATGCGGCCGGCATTGTGCTCAGACCTTTCACGTCATGCATGGCGCATGCTACTGTAGTTCACCCACGCAGGAATCCGCCAGCCATCGCGGAAACTGCCGTGAGCGGGATACAATCAAAAGTCCGCGCGAAGAATCGCAGGACCGACCAATAATCGAGGAGGAGACGCCCATGCCTGATACAAAAAAAACGCTGAAGCAGCGCCGCCGGTTCATCAAAGCCGCGGGGGCAGTGAGCGCGGCTGCCGGGATAGGATTCCCGTTCATTGCGCGCGCACAAAGCAAACCCATCCGGATCGGCATGCCGACCATCATGTCGGGGCGTGTCGCCCAGCTCGGCATCTCCTCGCGCAATGCGGTGATGACGGAGATCGAAAAATTCAACCTCGCCGGCGGATTGGGTGGACGCAAGATTGAGCTGATTACACGCGATTCCAAAGGCAAGCCAGACGAAGCAGCCAATAACACCCGACAGCTGATCAACGGCGACGGATGCGAAATTATCATCGATGCCGAGTCGTCGGCCGGCGCTTTTGCAGTGCAGGAAGTCATTCGCGAACTAAAGGTATTGTGCATACACACCAATTCCGAAACGTCCTCCCTCTCGGCTGATCCCAAGATCCGCGTACCGACAGCTTTCCGTACCGCGCGCCAGGGCATCCACGACGCGATCGTGAGTGCGAGTTATGCCGCAGGCGTGGTCAAGGCCAGCGGGCTGAAGACCTGGATGAGCTGCTCGCCCGATTATGCCTATGGACGTGACAACACCTCATTGTTCCTGCAATACCTCAAGCGCTTCCAGCCGGACATAGAAGTCGTCGGCGAAGCCTGGCCGAAACTGTTCCAGGCGGACTACACAGAAAACATCACCAAGATACTGGCCGCGAAACCGCAAGCCTTGTACTCAGCGCTTTGGGCGGGGGATCTGGTTTCTTTCGTGGATCAGGCGGGCATCTACAATCTGCTGAACCAGACCCACATGTTTGCCATAAACATGGCTGACTACACGACGCTAACGGCCGTGAAAAATCTTCCGCAGGGGATCCATTCATCCAACCGCTACATCAAGACTTTTCCGGCGACTGCTGAGAACGCTGCTTGGGGTGACGATTACAAGACCAGATACGGAGACTACCCCACCAACTGGTCATGGGAAAACGCCGTGGCCATGCACTTCATTGTTGCTGCGATGAAAAAAACAGGCTCCACCGACAGCACGAAGCTGGCAGAAGCGATTCGCGGCATGAAGCTCAAGACGCCTTTTGGCGCGGACGGCACGATCACAATGCGCGCCGAAGATCAGACCACCATTGGTTACGCGCTGGGCTGGGGCACCACGATTCCAAAGGAGCCTTACGTGCCGCGCGTCACGCCGGGTGACTGGAAAGCCATTCTGGAGCACGAGGCGGAATGGAAGAAGACGATGGGTTACGCCTGACGCGAAACTCGTCCGAATGATTGCGCGGCAGTCGCTTCGCTGCCGCGATTTTCCTGCTCTCCCCGACCTGGAGTAGACCTTGGATCTGCAAGCGATGCTGGCGTGCTTCACGTCTGCCTCCTGTCTGGTGACCCAGACCACGGGCGGACTGATCAGCGGAATGCTGCTNTTTCTGGTTGCAGCCGGGCTATCGCTGATTTTCGGCACGCTGAAGGTCATCAACTTCATGCACGGCTCCCTTTACATGCTGGGCGCCTACTTCGCCTTTACGCTTTACAACCTGACCGGCAGCTACGCGATCGCGGTATGCGGCGCGGCGCTCGGGGTCGGCCTGTTCGGTTTGCTGTTCGAGCGGCTGTTCATGAGCCGGGTCTATGGCGCCGACGTNCTCATGCAATTACTGGTGTGCTACAGCTTCATCCTGATCCTGGACGACGCCGTCAAAATTATCTGGGGCGCTGAATTCCGCTCGATGGGCATGCCGGCGGCATTCCAGCGCGCACCGGTGATCATAGCGGGTGGCGTGTTGCCGGTGTTTTATCTGTTCCTGATCGGCGTGACCATTGTGGTCGCGCTGCTGCTCGGCGT
>C688J18823_10002298_pt1 | contig 11970 bp, 12 predicted proteins | sample HopSoiMetagenom1_FD_18823 | JGI IMG/M metagenome (IMG submission 18823) | reverse complement strand
CCGCTCAGCAGCAACAGCGAGTCGATCCGATCGGCGACCTTCAGCGCCCGGTCGGGATCCACCGTCGCCGGGATGAGGATCGGGGATCCCCCGACCCGGACGACGGCATCGACATAGTTCCTGTGGCTCGCCAGGAAGCCGTCGGGGCCGAGTCCGCAGACAACACCGACGACTGTCATAGCTCCAGCAGGTACCTTCTGCGTTCGTTGTCGGAGACCAGGAGATGGTCGGCTTCCCACTCCTTGAGCTTCATCTCCGTGTACTCCCGCACGAACGCCGGGGGAAATGTCTTGTGCACCAGCGGATCAGCCTGGAACGCCTCGATGGCCTCGAGCAGCGTGCGCGGCAGTGTCGGGGCGTCGCTGTTGTGGGACGCCTCCTCGAGCGGCTTGCCAGGGTCCAGGCCTTCCCGAATTCCGTCCAGACCGGCGGCGATCATCAACGCCGAAGCGAAGTAGTAGTTCGCCGCACTGTCGGCCGCGCGGTACTCGATGCAGGCCCGATTCTGCGGAAGCCGAACTGTGCACGACCGGTTGTTCGACCCGTAGCTCACCCGCGTCGGCGCCCACGAGATCTGACCGTCGGCGAGCCGAGGCGTCAGCCGCCGGTAGGAGTTGGTGGTCGGATTGCCCAGCGCGGTGAACGCCGGCGCGTGCTTGAGGACACCCGCAATGAACTGGTAGGTGGTCTGGGTCCACTCGCCCGCGGTGTCGCCGGCGCGGAAGGCGTTTCGCCCCGTGGCCAGGTCAACCAGGCTCATGTTGAGATGCGCACCCGAACCCCACATGCTGGCATATGGCTTGGGCATGAACGTGGCGAGCAGGCCGCACTCCTTTGCGATTTGCTTGACCGCGAACCGGAATAGCGTCATCCGGTCGGCCATCTCCAGCACCGGCGCGTGCCCGATGCTGAGCTCATACTGGCCGTCACCGCCCTCGTGGCCGAACGCGTACACCCCGAACTCGAGCTCGCTGAGGTAGCCGACCAGCTTGTCGAGGAATTCCGATGCGTCCAAGGTCGCCTCGACGTCGTAGGCCGGTGATGGCTTCAGTGAACCGCTCGGCGCGACCGGGATCAGCCGCTCGTGCTCCCCGTCCAGTGACTCCGGCCTGAACACGTAGAACTCCGGCTCGACGCCGAGGTGCACCGAGTAGCCCAGTTCGGCCGCCGCTTCGACCTGCGACCGCAGGGCGTTGCGCGGACACAGTGCGAACGGTTCGCGGCCGCCGAAGCTCATGTCGGCGATCATCCAGGCGTAGCGCCGGTCCCACGGCAGGATCTTGAGCGTGCTCAGGTCCGGTACACCGACCACCTCATCCTCGGTGGGATTCATATTGCCGATTCCGCCGAATCCCCGCGGAGTGTAGCGCTCGGCGCCAGCGACCAGGTCCGCGAAGTGCGTCATCGGCACGATTTTGGACTTGGGCCGACCCAGCACATCGATCCAGTTCGCCATCGCATACTTGACGCCCTGGGCACCAAGCTCTTTCGCGACCCGCGCATGGTCAGGATCGAGGCTGTACAACGTGTCGTTGCGCTCGAATATGGTGTCGGTCAATTGCTCATCTCCTTTTATATTGGTCGGGTCAACGGGCGCGCTCTGGCGCCCAGCGTGCCCCGTTCGGTGGTTAGTGCCCGGCAAGTGCTTGCGCGGCCAGGAGGAACGGCTCTCGCGGCGCGCGGGCGACACCGCCGCCGATCTGCCCGCCGCCGACGCCGGCGATGCCGATGTCAAGGTACGGGGTGATGCCGGTGTCAGCGATCGCGCGGACGTCGAAGCCGACCGGGGTGCCGCGGTAGTCCAACGCGGGAATTCGCAACTGGGGATGCTCGCCTGCACAGATGCGGTACATCTGCTCGGTCCTTGCGATCATCGCCGCGGCGTTGCCACCGCTGGACCGTTGCAGCGGTAGTGCCGCCGCCTGTGCCACCCCCCCGAGCCCGACGACCTCCGTGATGACGCTCTCACCACCCATGAACTCGATGTCGTGTTCGGTGAAGCCCGGGTACAGACGCATAGCCTCGAACGTGGGCAGCGGCCCGCGGAACCATCGATCGCCGGTGCCGGCCACCTGGATCCCAAATTCCCTGCAGGAGAACGCCATTGCGGTCACGACGCTAGAACCGTCAACACCGCGCATGGCATTGGCCATCACCTTGGCCGCCGCCATCGCAAGGCGTAGGAAGAAGTAGTCACCCGCTGTTAGGTAATCGGCGACGATGCGCGCATCCGCGGGGGCCGAGTCGGCGATCGCCGACAGTAGGGTGCGAGCGAACAGTGACGTCGCGGCGGTGTTGCGGCTGTGCAGTTCGTCGCCCATCGTCAGCGCCCGCGCAATGATCGGTGTCAGCGCTACGCCGCCGTGGCGGCGGACGACGCGATCCAGGGCCGGGCCCACATCGTCGTGCAGGTGGTCGAGATTCCCACGGGTCGCCTCGCTGTAGATGCCGTAGTTGAGGCGGTCCACCGCGTCGCCCTCGTACAGCGTGCAGCACGCACGGTCACCGGTATCGGGATCCTCGACGACGAGCACCGGCATGGACGCAGTGGTCACTCCCGCCAAAGAGCCGACCGCCCCATACTGCTGGCATCCGGCGACGTCGACCTCACCGCTCGCATAAGCCTTTTCGGCCTCCGCTCGGTTGGCGGCGAATCCCTCGTAGATCGCCGCGCCCAGGAGTGCTTCGCGCTGGCCACCCGAATAATCCTCGAACGGCAGCGACGGGCCCGACGTGAGTATCAGGTTGCGCCGCATGCCCGGGATCACGTCCTGTGCCGGGGTCACGGCAACCAGCTGTGGGCTGCAACCGAAGAGATTCTCCAGGGCCGCCGTGTTGGCGTCGGCGGTCAGGACCGACTGCTGTGGGGCGCCCACTACGCGGTCACCTCGACGGACCCCCACGAGGACGGTAACAGCCCTGCAAAAACCTTTTGGCACAAGCTGTGGGCGGGGAATTCCATTTTGCGACTTCCTCGAGTTGGAGACCCAAACAGTTTGGATCTTCGTTGACAAAACGTTTTGGCTATGTTGGTATGGAACGATAACGCAATGATCCAATACGGGTCAAGACTCAATTGTGGCGAGTGCCACACCAACCCTCCCGGGACGAAGGACAACGACGTGGCGAACATCAAGGATGTGGCCCGCTACGCCAACGTGTCGCCGACGACGGTGTCACATGTACTCAACGACCGCGGTCGGGTAGCGCCCAAGACCCGGGAACGTGTGCTCGAGGTGGCCGCACAGCTCGGCTATACCGCGAATCCCCATGCCCAACAGTTGGTTACGCGGCGAAGCCGTATCCTCGCGATCCAGATGCCCGACCTCGACGGCGCGGGCCCGGGTGTCGCGCTGTTGCCGACATCGGAGTCGGAGTACTTCCTGGAGTTGATCAACGGCGCCGCTGCAGCCGCAGCTGACGCCAACTACGCCTTGATCATCGTCTCCGCCGGGGTGGATGCGTCGTCGATGCGCGGCTTCGGCGCCGACGGGATGATCATCGTGGACCCGAAGGGCTCCGAACCGGTGCTGCGATCGTCTTTCGCGGCAGAGTGTCCCATCGTCACGACCGGCGAACCCGTCATCGACTCTGACACAAAGGGATTCGTCGTCGACAACGATCACGGCGCCGCGGCCTGCGAAACGCTTAATCACTTCCTGGCCCAGGGGCGTTCGCGGCCGGCGCTCATCATCGACACGACATCGCGTTCCTATATCCGCGACATCGTGCAGGCCTACGAGGACTGGTGCATCCACCACGCCGTACAACCGGCGGTCATTGCTGTGCCGGACCCGTCGCCTGCCGAAATGGGTGGGGCTCTCGCCTCCCTACGCGAAGGCCCGGTACCGGCCGACGCCGTTTACACAAGCTCCGACAAATGCGCGATCGCGCTGCTCGACGCCGCGCGAACCGCTCGAGTGGCCGTGCCGAACGACTTGGCTTTGGCGAGCGCGGTGGACAGTTCCATTCTTCGCGTCACGAATCCACCGGTGACCGGTGTTCATCTGTACCCCAGAGACATTGGGGCACAAGCGGTCGCAAGCGTGGTCGGTCTGATCGCCCGAAGGGATCCGGCATGTGAACTGCCACCGCTGGAAACCACGCGCCTGCTCATTTCGACCCGGCTTGTAGTGCGCGGGTCCACGACATCGACAGCGAAACGACGACGACCGAAAGAACGACGATGAAGATTCTCCTGATCAGCGCCAGCCCGCGCGAAGACGGCAACTCCCACATGCTGGCCGACGCCGCCCATGCCGGAGCCGAAGCGGCCGGGCACGACGTCGAGCACATCTTCCTCAGCGACTACGTGCAGCATATGTTGGACAACTGCCGCCGCTGCCGTTTGACGGACGGGCGCTGCTCGCTCGATGACCGCTACGAGTCGCTTCTGCTCGAGAAGATGTTGCCGGCCGACGGCATCATCTATGCGATGCCGTTGTACTTCTACGGGATGCCGGCACGGCTGAAAGCGGTCTTTGACCGGCTGTTCTGCTACACCGCTAACAGCGCACCGCAGCAGGAACGCGTTGTCGCGGGGATCACGGGGAAGACCATCGGTGTGTTGATCTCGTGCGAGGAAAGCTACGTGGGTGCGACGTCGGGTCTGATTGCACAGTTCCAGGAGCTGACGCGATATCTCGAGCAGGACCTCGCAGGCGTCGTCGTCGGCAACGCCAACAGTCGCGGTGAGATCGTTTGCGACCCAAGCGATCCGGTTTCGTGCGCCCGGGATCTCGGATCTCGGCTGTTCGACATCCGAGTCACCGACTATCGACTGACGACCCCGCGGTCGAACAAGGTGTGGGCGCAGGCGTGACCCCTAGGCAGTCCCCGACGCGTGTACCTCGGAACCATGATTCAGTTTCTGCACGCGAATGAGGTTGCGACGCAACGATTGCTAACGCCCCGCTGCCCTGACCGCCACCAACTGCATTGGATCGACGGGCACAGCTCCTACGCGCGAATCGGCGTACACATCATGGACACGACTCGGTGTCGATGCGCACCACACCGAAGTTGATCTCTGTGCTGGCGTTGAACTTCGACCCCGGCGGCGGCGTCGAAGTACACACCACCCAGTTCCGGTCGCTGATTTGCGCCCGCCCTTTCCCGGTGAGGTCGGTGGATCCGCTGTACCAGGCCGCGCCGCGAGTCAGCGACTGAATCGCGTCTTGGGCCCCCTGCAAGTCCACCCCGATGAGATTCGGCATCGTCCATGAAGGATCGGCCGACGCCACCGGGCTGGTCACAAAGATCGCGCCGCCCACAAACGCGGCCACAAACGCCACAACCACCCGACTACTGCAACTCATCCCGAACCTCCTTGAAATAACCTGCGGGGCACATGCTTTCCGCAGTCTGTCGACACCCTCCGGGGGCAGAGCGCTGATTGTTGCATCGGCGTCTGACAAACCGCCGAGCGCACGACCGATGCCCTGTCCAAGTTCGGGCTGGGTGACACGGATCCGGCCGCGATGCCGGCTTATTTGTCGGTGTGCGCGCGTAACGTCCCGACGCGCTCGCAACGACGAAGGGAAGCACGATGCAACCGCAACACCCGCAACCAGGCTGGTATCCAGATCCATCCGGGGTACCCGGCCACCGCTACTGGGACGGCAGTTCGTGGGGGCCGCTCGCTCCCGACGCACCGGCTGCGCCGGCAGCAACCCGACCGGTACCGAAGAAGTTCTCACCGTGGAAAGTCGTCACTGCCGTTGTCGGAGCGCTGATCTTCATGACGGTGATTGGCAATGCGATGGGCGACGACAAGAAACCAATTGCGTCATCCCCGAACGCATCCGCGCCGTCTGCGACCCTGATGTCGTCCCCAGCTCCCACCGAGACCGCAGCGCCGGCCGGGGCGTCAGTTCGCGACGGCAAGTTCGAGTTTCAGGTCATCAATATCGCTCGCTCGAAAACGGTCAGCGACCCTACCGGCAACCCGTACATGACTGCGACGGCTCAGGGTGAGTTCATCGTCGTCACCCTGTCCGTGACGAACATCGGCAACGAGCCGCAATCGTATTTCGGCCAGAACCAGAAACTCATCGACGCGTCTGGTCGCGAGTACGGCGCGTCGAGCGCAGCGGACATGTGGATGAACGCCGGCGGCAACCCGATGGGCGACATCAACCCCGGAAACTCGATTCAAGTGAAGCTGGCGTACGACGTGCCGCCGGGGACGAATCCGACCGAGCTGATGTTGCACGACTCGATGTTCTCGGGCGGCGTCTCTGTTCGCCTTGCGTAAATGCGGGCCAGGCGCTCTCAAACAATGACACCGAAAGTGCTGCGACTCGCCGCGTCACGTCCGCGGCGAGCACGTAATCGCGAAACGGCTGCATTGAATCGCCACGCGGGAGTATGTCGGCCGTCCGCAACTGCTGAACAGGCCAACCGTGCTCGCCACCTGGACCCGATTCGCCCTGTGGGTCCGCCACGTCGCGATGTGCCCAATGAACTTCGGGATTGATCCAGAGATGTCCTGAGCCTGAACGCCTTTGATTGCCGCAATGCTTTGTCGACGCACGGCATGACCACGTTCAGCGAACCGCGTCACCCGACCGATGACCCCAAGGCTGCCATCAGCCGCCTGAGACCCAAGGCAGTTCTCAAACTCCTAGCGACCAACGCTCGCTACGAACCCTCGGCCCACTCAAGACCCTCTACAGGATTGGGCGAAACGATACTCCGGAGGAATTTGGCCGTCCTCGGATCCTTTGGCGACGAGAAGATCTGCTGAGGGGTGCCCTCCTCGACGAGTCGTCCGCCAGCCATCATCACCACCCGGTCCGCGACCTGACGCGCGAACTGCATCTCGTGCGTCACGACGATCATCGTCATTCCCTCGGCGGCGAGCTTCCGCATTGCGCGCAGCACCTCCCCGACGAGCTCAGGATCGAGTGCGGACGTCACCTCGTCGAAGAGAATGGCGGACGGATCCATCGCCAACGCGCGCGAGATCGCGACACGTTGCTGCTGTCCACCCGAGAGCTCGTGGGGCCGATGATCCGCGCGATCAGCGAGGCCCATGCGGTCGAGCAGCTCGAGCGCGCGCTTCTTCGCGACCGCATGCGGAATCTTGCGCACCCGCGCCGGTGCTTCCATCACGTTCTCCAGTGCGCTCATGTGAGGAAACAGATTGAACTGCTGGAAGACCATGCCAACGTCACGCCGCACATGTTGGAGTGTTCGATGGTGCGGTTTGTGACGCTTGTTGCCGGTCGCCGCGTTCTCGGCCAGCACGGTGCCGTTGACCACGATCCGCCCGTCATCGACTGTCTCCAAGCCGTTGAGCGTGCGGATGAACGTCGTCTTGCCCGAGCCGCTCGGCCCGATCAGCACGACCACCTCGCCCTGCATGACATCGAGGCTGAAGTCGTACAGCACAGGTGTGTTGCCGTAAGACTTCCTGAGATTCTGGGCGACGATCAATGGCGTCCGCGTGTCGCGCTGTTCGTTCGCAGTCATCATGCGGTCCTCTCCACCTCGCGCAGCTCACTTCGCCGCGTCGACGTCAGATCTAGGCGTTTCTCGAGCGCCCGAAGCCCGAGGCTCGTGGGGTAGCTGACGATGAGGTAGAGCAGTGCGACGACGCCATAGATCGAAAAGTATTGGAACGTCTGGGCCGCCAGGATCTGCCCGCTGAACAAGAGCTCCGTGACCGAGATGGTTGAGGCCAGCGCACTGTCCTTGAACAATCCTATGAAATAGTTGCCGGTCGCTGGCAGAGCGAGGCGCCCCGCCTGAGGGAAGATGATCCGCCACATGATCAGCACCCACGGCATACCAAGGCTCGATGCTGCTTCCCACTGGCCGGGGGGCACCGAACGGATGCTTGACCGGAAGACCTCACTGAGATAAGCACTGTAGTTGAGCCCGATGGCAAGAACACCCGCGACGAACGGGTCGAGGGACATGCCCGCTGCCGGTAATGCGAAGTAGACAAAGAAGAGCTGCAGAATGAGCGGAGTGCCGCGCATCAGCTCGATGTACACGGTAGCGGGTATGTACAACCAGCGGTTACGGGGCTCTAGGCGCATCGTCGCCAAGACAATGCCAAGCACGAGCCCCACTGCCATTGCGGCGACGGTGATCTCGACGGTGACCAGGAGTCCCTGCAGCAGGCTCGGAAGCCAGCTGATGATTTCGCTCACGCCAATTCCCTTCAAGGCGCCGATTCACACAGACTGATTTTGTTGTGGTGTCTGGTCAGTCGGCGTTGAGAAAGCTGGCAGCGGGAACGAGCCCGTTCTGCTCCATGATCTTGGCTGCCGAGCCATCCGCCTTCATCTCGTTCCACACCGTATTGAAGACGCTGACGAACTTCGGATCGTTCTTGCTGACCGGCAAGCAGTCGCCCGTGCCCGCTTTGGGTTGTGTGTCGGCAAGACCGGTCAGGACCTCGTACTTGAGCGACGGGTCCTGCTTTAGGAAGTACGCCCCCGAGACCTGGTCGATGTACCCGGTGTCGATCTGACCCTGAGAAACGGCCAGTGCCAACAGGTTTGCCGAGGGAAACGACTTGACCTGGATGCTCGGATCCTTTTGCGCGAGAGCTTGCAGGTCGGTCAGCATCGTGGTGCCGGCATAGCTGCCGACGGTCAGCCCATGAAGACTCGACGTATTGATGCCCGTGATGTGCTTCGGATTTCCCTTCGGCGCGATCAAGGTCTCTGGGTTGTAGAGCACGGGGTCGGTGAAGTTGACGACCTTTGCGCGCGCGGGAGTGTTGTACATACCCGCCGCAATGGTGTCGACGCGTCCGCTCTGCACCTCGGGCACCATGCTGCTGAATGGTGTTGAGATCGCTTGGATCTCGACGTTCATGCCGACCCGCTTGACGAACTCTTCGAGCACCTCGGGTACGACTCCGACTGCCTTGGTGCCTACGATCGACGAGATGGGTGGTTCGGTGTCGACAGCGATTCGCAGTACACCGGCCTTCTCCGCCCGGACGAGAGTCTCTGAGACCGCATACCGCGCGCTCGACGTGGAAGCTCCGGCGCCGGACGCGTCAGGAGTTGAAGAGCATCCCGCCAGAATCAGCGCAATCGCAGCTACCGGCAGGACCAGCAACTTGGCCTTTGTGATGGTACCCATTTCCTTGCATACCTCCGCTATGTGTTTCTTGACGCCGGCATAAGGTCCCGGCCACCTATATCGCCTTCACGATTTGTCCGTCAGCCATGACGAACTCGACCTTCTCCAGGACATCGACGTTCCGACGTGGGTCGGTCGGCACCGCGATGAGGTCCGCGGCCAGATTCTCCTCGAGGCGCCCCGTGACCTCGCTGAGTCCGAGCAGGTCGGCGGCGACCAAGGTCGCTGACCGGATCGCCTGCAAAGGCTCCATTCCGGCCCGAACCATGTAGCCGAACTCTTCGGCCTGGTTACGACCGGTCCAGTCGAAGCAACCCGCGTCAGTTCCGAAGGCGATCTTGACTCCAGCCTCAAGGCAATTGTTGAAGGAGCGCAATTGCACTTCTATCGCCTGTTGCCAAATCGGTCCTCGCTCTTGGGCGCGATGCTCAGCGACATGATTAGTTGGCATCAGGGTGGGACACAGATATATCTGTCTNTCCGCCATTTCGCGCGCNCGGTCTGGGCGAATGGAGTATCCGTGTTCGATGGAGTCAACTCCTGCCGACAATGCCATCGCAACGCCCGTGTCTGAGGTCGCATGTGCGGCAACGCGTCGTCCACGCGCATGCGCTTCGTCGACGATGGCCGCGAACTCTTCCTTCGTCCAGTTCGGTGCGGATTCGATGTAACCGTCATCGGTGAGGACGCTTCCCGCACCGGCGTTGGCGTANACCTTCACCCAGTCCGTGCCATATGAGATCTGTTGCCGCACAGCGCGGCGGCACTCATCGGCGCCGTCCACCACCTGGACGCCGGAAGGAAATTGCCAATCCGGGCGGAAGCGGAGCACGGGATAGGACCCGGTGGAGGACAGCGCGGGTCCGGCAACCTGGAGCCTCGGGCCGCTGATGATGCCCTCCTGCACCGCATCTCTCAGGCCGACGTCGTCATAGCCGGCGCCTTCCGTCTCCAGGTCGCGCATTGTCGTGAAGCCATGGTTCAAAGCGATTGACATTGCCCGGACAGCGCGGGCCACGCGATGAGAGGGGTACTCCTCCATGATCTGGTATCGAAAGTCAGCATGGCTGGTGTTCTCGTGCAAGAAGATATGTGTGTGGGCGTCAATGAGGCCGGGCATGAGGACGCGTTCACCCAGGTCGATCACACGAAGCCCGGCTGGAGGAGCGCCGTGCTCGACGCTCACTATCCGGGGACCGTCGATGATGACGACGGTTTCGTCGAGGAGTTCACCGGATATCACGTTCAACGAGTGGCTTGCCCGAACGGCGAATCTGGACGATCCCTCAGCCGAGTGTGCGGTCGACAACGCTTCTCCTATCATGATTTAACTGTCGCGGTGCGACGTTTGAGAGCGACGGCTCTTCGGGTCGCCAAGCCGCTGTGAGACGGCCATCGAAGCCGCTACAACAGCCTGTGCGATTTCAGGTTGTGAGCGTGTCACTCGAAATGCTGGTCCGGATATGGACAGTGCCCCGGCCACGGTTCCGGTGTGATCAAAGATCGGGGCGCCGACGCAGATGACGCCTTCGTGGCGCTGTTCATCATCGACGGCATAACCCAACTCGCGGATCTTTTCGAATTCTCGTTGCATCTCGGCTAGGTCGACACGTGTCTTCGACGTCAAGCGCACACGCGGCTCTGCTTGGAGCACCGCTTTTGCGTCGTGCCAGGGCAACTGAGCCAATATTGCTTTGCCTAAAGATGTGCAGTAGGCCTGATGCCGCGTGCCGGGGGAAGACTGGATACCGAGTTCACGCTGCGCTTGCACGATCGCGAGATAGAGGACTGAATTCTCATCAAGGATGCCGGCGCTGGCCGTCTCTTGTACGCGTCTGGCAAGGTCTTCTAATACTGGCTGGACCTCCTCGGCGAAGCTGGTCCTACGCACGAATGCGCTGCCCAATTCGAAGAGGCGCGCGCCAAGTTGATACCCGCCTTCGCGGCTGTGCCGAATGAGGCCGCGAGCCTCCAACGACCCCAAGTACCGCAGTGCCGTTGCTGGATGTAACCCGCTGGCCCTGGCCAGCGTCGTCAGATCCAACTTGCCCTCTGTCGTGGCAATCACGTCCAACAGGTCTAGCGTCCGCGTCACAGCACGCAACCCTTGTGCCTCTGGTCGCGTCTCCTTGGAGCCCGGTTCAGAATTAGGTGTGGGTGACGGCGACCGTACGCGTGAGGCAGCTCGACCGATACCATCGCTTTCAGCCATGAGGTCCTCCACGCGGCTCGATGGGTCGAGTCAGCGGCGTTTCTGCTTCGTAAGCGGCCGCCAACGTCAAGGTGGTCGCCTCGTCGAGGGGGCGGCCCAGGATTTGCATACCGACCGGCATGCCGTTGTCCAGTCCGCAGGGGACGCTTACACAGGGAAGTCCCACAAGGTTCGCCGGGAAGCTGTGATGAACCAAGCCAGACAAGTCGATATCTGAGTCAGATTCGCCCATTGATTGGATGGTCGGGGCGGTCAAGGGAATGGTGGGACCGATCAGCGCATCCAGGCGATGCTCCATATAGGTTTCCCGCACGGCATTCGCTACGGCCTTACGGACGCGTTGAGCCTGAACATACGCCGTCGCCGGAGTGGCGTATCCGAGCATGAGCATGCGGCGAGTACCTGGTTCGTATTCAGAAAGCTTCGTTTGAAGGTGCTCGCGATGCCAGACGCTGTAGTCCACCGTCATTAAGGTGCTTCCCACTGCGGATGCCATGTCCAGCAACGGTATACGGACGTCAACAACGTGAACTCCGAGATCTTGCAAAATTTCTAGAGCGGTCTCGATTCTGGCGCGGACGCCACCCGCCACACCGTCCCAATCCAAAAAGTAGGATCGATCGACACCCACCCGTTTTCCGGCAACGCCG
>C688J18823_10002297_pt1 | contig 11975 bp, 9 predicted proteins | sample HopSoiMetagenom1_FD_18823 | JGI IMG/M metagenome (IMG submission 18823) | reverse complement strand
CGCCTCACTGGTGGAGGCCTGCATGGCCGCGACCTGCGACGAGATTTCCTCGGTCGCTTTCGCGGTCTGGTTGGCGAGTGCCTTCACTTCCGACGCCACGACCGCAAAGCCGCGGCCGGATTCGCCGGCGCGCGCCGCCTCGATGGTGGCGTTGAGGGCGAGCAGATTGGTTTGCGCAGCGATCGAGTGAATCAGCTTGACCACTTCGCCGATCTTCTCGGCACCGGTCGAGAGCGCGCCGACGGTGGCGTTGGTGCGCTCGGCGTCGCCGACCGCCTTGCTGGCGATCTCGCTGGAGCGCGCCACCTGGCGGGAAATCTCGGCGACAGAACTGGAAAGCTCTTCGGCGGCGGAGGCGACCGTGCCGACATTGTCGGATGAGCGTTGAGATGCCGCGTCCACCGTCGCCGCGCGTGCGCTGGCGTCGCTTGCGGTCGATGTCATGGACTGCGCGGTGGTCTGCATGCCCGCGGCCGCCGTCGAGACCGAGCGAACAATGCCGGTCACGCTGCGTTCGAAGTCGCTGGCGATGCTTTCCATCGCCGCCCGGCGCTCGGCAGCGGCCCGCGCCTGCGTCTGGGCCTCCGCCTGTTCGAGCCCGCGGATACGCACCGCGTTGTCCTTGAAGATCTGGACGGTCGCCGCCATCGCACCGATCTCATCACCGCGGCCGATGCCGGGAATTTCGCCTTCCAGCTTGCCGTCGGCCAACGCCTGCATGCGGGCGCCGAGCTGACCGAGCGGCTTTGAGATGCTGCGGCCGATCAGCCAGGCAATGCTGCCCGAAATCACCGCGATGCCGAGAATCGCAAGGCCCAGCAACCACGCGATCGGCGCCAGCTTGGCGTCGAGATCGTCGAGATAGGCGCCGGTGCCGAGATACATATCAAAGCCGGGAACCGCGACGGCGTAGCCGATCTTGCGGATCGGCTTTTCCTCGCCGGGCTTCACATATTCATAGTACAGCAGAATCGAGCCGTTGGCCTTCACGCCGTTCAACAATTCCTGGGACAGCTTTCTGCCATTGGTAACGACATCCATGCGGTTGGTGCCGACCTGCTTTGGATCGGGCGCCAGAATCGTGATGCCGTCATAGCCGGTGCCAAACAAATAGCCGGCGCCCTTGTCGTAGGTCATGGAATTGGCGCGGCGGCCGAATTCTTTCAGCGCGGCTTCCTTGGTCAACTCGCCGGCATCGACCTGCTTTTTCAGCCCGGCGGCCAGGTTGAGCCCCATTTCGACGATCGACTTGGTCTGGTCGATGCGTGCATTGAGCATCTCGCGCTGCATCAGATAGCCCGCAAGAAGGCCGGCGGCACAAAGTCCGAGCAAGGTCACGCCCACCAAAATACCGAGCTTGGGGGTAATCCTGAGATTGGTCAGCTTCACGGGGGTCTCCGGGAATGGGCGTGGGCGATGCAATTTGGTGGATTGATCAGCCTCACCGTAATGTGAGACCCTTTACCGCTTGGTTACGATGTTCCCCCGTAGAACCCCGGACACGTTCGTTCAGACCAACCGGCGATTGTACGGGAATCACTCGTAGTCGCGTAAATGAAGAGAAATGGCCGCGAATTCTCGCGGCCCAAACAAGACCGACGAGTCAAATCGGAGCAGGAAATGCCGAAATACAGGGTGGTGACGCCGAAGGGCGCGAGTTTCACGGTCGCCGGCGGCGGCTACGATTACGAGAAGGAAGCGCTCGATCCGATCGGTGCCGAAATCATCGAGGCGCCGGCCAATGAGGCGGAATTCATCGCCGCTGCAAAGACCGCGGACGCGATTTACGCCAAGGGCATGCCGATCACGAAAGCGGTCATCGATAGCTTGCAAAACTGCAAGGTGATCACGCTCGGCAGCGTCGGTGTCGATAGCGTCGACGTCAAGGCCGCCACCGCCCGCGGCATTCCCGTCACCAACATCCCCGACACCTTCATCGAGGAGGTCGCCGACCACGCCATGATGCTGCTGCTGGCGGGTTTTCGTCGGCTGGTCGAGCAGGACAAGATGGTGCGCACCGGCCGCTGGTCGGAGGGCCGGCCGGCGCTGTTGAAGATCCCGCGGCTGATGGGCCAGACGCTTGGCTTCATCTCGTTCGGCCGGGTGGCGCGCGCGGTCGCCAAGCGCGCGGCGCCCTTTGGCTTGCGCATGATGGCCTACGATCCGTTCATCCAGGAAACGCTGATGTACGATCACGGCGTGATCCCCTCGACGCTGAACGAGGTGCTGTCGCAATCGGACTTCGTCTCGATGCATGCGCCGGCACGGCCCGAGGTGCATCACATGCTTACCGAGAAGCATTTCCGCCAGATGAAAAAATCCGCCGTCTTCATCAACACCGGCCGCGGCGCCACGGTGGACGAGGAATCGCTGATCAAGGCGCTGCAGGAGGGCTGGATCGCGCATGCCGCGCTCGACGTACTCGAAAAAGAGCCGGCGTCGCACAACAACCCGATGCTTTCGATGGAAAACGTCACCCTGACCGCGCATGTGGCCTCGGCATCGGCACGTTTCGACGAGGCGCGCAAGCGCCGCGTGGGCTACGAATTGTCACTGGTCCTGCAGGGGATGTGGCCGGTAAGCTGCGTCAATCCGTCGGTGCTGCAAGAAACCTCGCTTCGACGCTGGCAGCCTGTCAGCATGGATCGCGGCCCGAACAGCTAGCGACGGCCAAGAAGCGTTTTCGAACGACAGGGTTCACCGGCGATTCAACGCCGGGAGCCAGCACAGGGAGAGAAGCATGAACGACATCACCCGTCGCGATGCGTTGGCTTTGGGCGCATCCGCCGCGGCCCTGGCCGTGACCGGCGCATCGGCCCAGACTGCCTCGCCGATCAAGGCCGCCGACGTCCCCGCCCTCAAGCTTGCGATCGAAAAAGGCGCGTCCTTGCGCATGCTGCGGCCGGTCCGTTTCGTGCAGGCCGACGAGGACGTGTTCCGCGCCAACGCGAAGGCCTTCAGTGACAAGACCGGCGTCGAGGTCAAGGTCGACTTCGTCGGTTGGGAAGACATCAACCAGCAGACCGCGGTGACCTCGAATTCCGGCGCCGGCCCCGACATCATCATCGGCTTCTCCGATGCGCCGCACATCTATGTCGACAAGCTGGTCGAACTGACCGACGTCGGCGATTACCTCGGCAAGCGGTATGGCGGCTGGCTGCCGCTGGCCCAGAAGTACGGCAAGCGCAACAAGAGCGACGCCTGGATCGGATTGCCGTTCGGCGCCAGCGCCGGCCCTTTGATCTACCGCAAATCGATGCTGCAATCGGTCGGCTTCGACAAGGTGCCGGAAGATCATGCCGGAATCCTGGACCTGTGTCGCAAGCTGCAAAAGGCCGGCAAGCCGGCCGGCTTCGCGCTGGGCAATGCCAGGGGCGACGGAAACGGTTTTGCCAATTGGGCGCTGTGGTCGCACAACGCTGCCCTGCTCGATGAAGAAGGCAACATCATCATCAACAGCAAGGAAACCATCGCCGCGCTGAACTGGGTCAAGGAACTGTATCCGACCTTTATTTCCGGCACGCCGTCGTGGAACGACGTCAGCAACAACCGCGCCTACTCCTCGCAGGAAATCTCGCTGACCGCCAACGGCGTCTCACTGTATTTCTCGCTGAAGAACGATCCGGCCACCAAGGCGATCGCCGAGGACAGCGAGCATCAACTCCTGCCGAAGGGCCTCGCCAAGGTCTCGCCGATGGCGGGCCTGACCCTCAACGCCATGTTGTTCAAGCACAGCCAATATCCCAATGCCGCGAAGGCGTTCCTGCAATTCATGCTTGAAAAGGAACAATACGAGCCCTGGCTCAACGCCAACTCCGGCTACTGGTCCCAACCGCTCGCGGCTTACGCCGACGCCGCGGTCTGGTCCGGCGACCCGAAGGTCTCGATCTTCAAGGACACGATGAAGAGCACCTACTACGATGGCTACAAGGGACCGATCTCGACCGCGACAGGTGCGGTCAGCGCCGATTACGTGCTGATCCAGATGTGTGCCGCGGTTGCCACCGGCGCCTCTACCCCCGAGGCAGCAGCCGCGGAAGCGGAGCAGCGCTGCAAGCGGTATTTCCGGCGACAGGGCCGGTAGGGAACGTCATTGCCTGCGACAAACGCGAAGCGTTTGCGCAAGGGAGCGAAGCGACGAAGCAAGCCATTCTTTCTTTCCATGGAAGCATGGATTGCTTCCGCCTTCGCTAAAGCTTCGGCGGACAAGTCGCTTCGCTCGCAATGACGTTTTCACGTAGCTCGCATCGGGATAGTATTGATGTCTGTAACGACTCTACCAGCACACCGCGTGGCGCTCCGGCAACCGGGCTGGATCGCACGGCTGTTCGACTACAAGCCGTTCCTGATCGTGATGTGCCTTACGCCCGCGATCGGGCTGTTGGCGGTGTTTCTCACCTATCCGCTCGGCCTTGGCGTCTGGCTCGCCTTCACCGACACCACCATCGGCCGGCGTGGCATCTTCGTTGGTCTGGAGAATTTCCAGTATCTGTGGACCGATCCCCTGTGGTGGGGCGCGGTGTTCTACAGCGTGTTCTACACGGCGGTCGCGACCTTCGGAAAGTTCGCGCTCGGCTTCTGGCTCGCGTTGCTGCTCAACAACCACTTCCCGCTCAAGAGCCTGCTGCGCGCCATCGTGCTGTTGCCGTGGATCGTGCCGACGGTGCTGTCCGCGCTGGCGTTCTGGTGGATCTACGATCCGCAGTTCTCGATCATCTCCTATCTGCTGGTCGACGTGCTGCATATCCGCTCGACCAACATCGACTTTCTCGGCACGCCCTGGCCGGCGCGCTTCTCGCTGATCATGGCCAACATCTGGCGCGGCATCCCCTTCGTCGCGATCTCGCTGCTGGCGGGTCTGCAGACCATCTCGCCGTCGCTCTATGAGGCGGCGATGCTGGACGGCGCCAGCGCGTGGCAGCGCTTCCGCTACATCACCTTTCCGATGATGATGCCGATTCTGGCGATCGTGATGACGTTCTCGATCATCTTCACCTTCACCGACTTCCAGCTCGTCTACGCCATCACCCGCGGCGGGCCGGTCAACTCCACGCATCTGCTGGCGACGCTCGCGTTCCAGCGCGGCATCGCCGGCGGCGAACTCGGCGAGGGTGCGGCGATCGCGGTGTCGATGATCCCGTTCCTCGTGTTCGCGACATTGTTCAGCTACTTCGGCCTCGCGCGCCGCAAATGGCAGCAGGGAGAAGCCAATGACTGACGTAGCCGCCCAACCGGCCAATACCAATGTCGGCAGCGCCACGCCGGATACGATGTCGTGGGATTCCCGCGCGCGGCGGGTGATGATGATTTACCTGCCGCTGTCCTGCTTCGTACTGATCCTGCTGTTCCCGTTCTACTGGATGGCGATCACCTCGTTCAAACCGAACGCCGAGCTTTTGAACTACAAGGAGCACAATCCGTTCTGGATCACCTCGCCGACGATCGCGCATATCAAGCATTTGCTGTTCAACACCGCGTATCCGACCTGGCTGAAGACCACGATGTTCGTGGCGATCGGCTCGACCACGCTGTCGCTGTTCGCCTCGACGCTTGCGGCCTATGCGATCGAGCGGCTGCGCTTCAAGGGCAGCCCCTATGTCGGGCTCGGCATCTACCTCGCCTATCTGGTGCCGCCCTCGATCCTGTTCATTCCGCTGGCCACCGTGATCGTGCAGTTCGGCCTGTTCGATTCACCGATGGCGCTGATCCTGGTGTATCCGACCTTCCTGGTGCCGTTCTGCACCTGGCTCCTGATCGGCTATTTCAAGTCGATCCCGTATGAGCTGGAGGAATGCGCGCTGGTCGACGGCGCGACGCGGTTGCAGATCCTGCGGCGGATCACGCTGCCGCTCGCGGTGCCCGGCCTGATCTCGGCCGGCATCTTCTCCTTCACGCTGTCGTGGAACGAGTTCATCTACGCGCTCGCCTTCATCCAGAGCGGCGCCAACAAGACGGTGCCGGTCGCGATCCTGACCGAGCTCGTCACCGGCGACGTCTACCAATGGGGGGCGCTGATGGCGGGATCTCTGCTCGGCTCGCTGCCGGTTGCGATCTTCTACTCGCTGTTCGTGGATTACTACGTGTCGTCGCTGACGGGCGCGGTAAAGGAGTAATTCGTGGCTGCGCGCAAGCGCAGCCGATCGTGCTATCGTGATAGACCGCATGCTGCCTTGGTCCCACGCTCCATCCTGACAGCGGGGTCGATCATTGGCGCCGTCGATTGTCGCTCGAGAAAGCGAAAATTGCATGCGTTCGCCAAAGCTCCCATCATTATCTCGACGCGGTTTCTGCCTGTGTTGCGTCGGCGCCGCGACCGCCGCCGCTTCGGGATGGCTTAGCCCCAGGCAGGCCTACGCAGAGGCGCGAGGCATCGTCAGCCTGATCAAGGACAGCGCTGCAGTATCGCCGATTGTCACGCACAAGCTCCGAAACAACATCACCGTGCTGGAAGGCTCCGGCGGCAACATTGCCGTGCTGACCGGGCCCGACGGCAAAGTGCTGATCGATGCGGGGATCCGCGTCTCACGTCCCCAGCTCACCAAAGCGCTGGCTGATCTCGGCGCCGATCCCGTCACCCATCTCGTCAACACCCACTGGCATTTCGATCATGCCGATGGCAACGAATGGCTGCATGCAGCCGGCGCGAAGATCATTGCGCAGGAAAACACCCGCAAACACCTTGCCGAAGTGCAGCGGGTCGAGGACTGGGACTACAATTTCCTTCCGCTCGGCGCGGGCGGGATCCCCAGTGAAGTCTTTGCCGACAGCCGCGAGCTTAAGCTCAACGGAACCTCGATCGGCCTGAAGTATTACGGGCCCGCGCACACCGACAGCGATATCTCCGTCACCTTCGCAGAAGCCAACATCGTTCACGTCGCCGACATGTTCTGGAACGGCATCTATCCGTTCATCGACTATTCGACCGGCGGCAGCATCGACGGGATGATCGCTGCATGCGACGCCAATCTCGCGGCGATGGACAAGGACACGATCGTCATCGCCGGGCATGGCAAGCCGGTCGGCAACAAAGTCGAGTTCCAGGCCTTTCGCGACATGCTCGTCGGGATCCGCGACAACGTCGCCCGCCTCAAGAAGCAGGGACGAACGCGCGATGAAACCGTTGCGGCGAAGCCGACAGCGGCGTTCGACGCGATATGGGGGCAATTCGTGATCGATCCCGGCTTCTTCACCAGACTGGTCTACCAGGGCGTTTGAAAAACCCTCGCGGCCGTCGGCGAACTCGTCGTTTTGAAAGGAAATTAATATGAAAACCGCAGAGACCACACGCAAGCCATCGCTCCTCGATCGTCGGCGTCTCGTTCTTGGGTTGCCCGGAGCGGCTGTCGCAGTTGCTTCGACGGCAGCGTCCGCGAAGCCGGAGCGCGACGAAGACACCGCCGGTGCCTATCCGGTCACCTATCATCGAACCAAGACCGTCGACGGGATCAAGATCTTCTACCGCGAGGCGGGTCCGAAGGACGCGCCGGTTGTGCTGTTGCTGCACGGCTTCCCGACCTCCTCGCACATGTTCCGCAACCTGATCCCGGCACTGGCCGACAGGTACCACGTGATCGCTCCCGACTATCCCGGATATGGCCAGAGCGAGATGCCACCGCGCGCGACATTCAAGTACACGTTCGACCGTTTCGGCGAGCTTGTCGGCGGCCTGCTCGACCAGCTCGGCGTCACCCGCTACGCGATGTACGTCATGGACTACGGAGCTCCCGTCGGCTGGCGCCTGGCGCTCAAAAATCCAGAGCGCATCAGCGGCCTGATCGTGCAGAACGGCAACGCCTATGACGAAGGGCTGAAGGAGTTCTGGAATCCGATCAAGCAATACTGGGCCGACGGATCCGATGCCAGTCGGCAGGCATTGATGAAGCTGGTAACGCTGGAAACGACGAAATTCCAGTACACCGACGGCATGTCCGACGTCAGCCGGATTTCACCCGACAACTGGGTGCAGGATCAGGCGCTGCTCGACCGTCCTGGCAACAGCGAAATCCAGATGGACCTGTTCTACGACTATCGGACCAATTTGCCGCTGTATCCCGCGGTGCAGGCCTACTTCCGCAAGCACAAGCCGCCGACCCTGATCGTCTGGGGCAAGAACGATTTCATCTTCCCGGCCGATGGCGCCCATCCCTACAAACGCGACCTGCCCCAGGTAGAATTTCACCTGATGAACACCGGCCATTTCGCGCTCGAGGACAAGTTCGACGAAATGGTCCCGTTAATTCGCAACTTCCTCTCCCGCAAGATCGCCTGATCATCCCGAAGGAAACGGACATGTATGCCGCTCTCGACTGCGTGGCCGTTCTGGCGGCCTCCACCTTGTTCGCAGCAGCCGCCGTCGCCCAAACCGCCAGAGATGTGCGCGGCCCATCGCCACTGGTCGCGATCGAAAACGAGGCGCCTGCGCGGCTGATCGTCGATCCGCCGCTCGCCGAACAGTTGGCGCAGGGTCTCGTCTTCATCCAGTACACCACGGAGAATCTCCGCGTCGTGCCGGTGTTTGGCAAGGGCGCGCTCGACGTATCGCCGCGCATCGGCCACGTCCATATCACGGTCGACGATGCGCCGTGGCATTTTGTCGATGCCAGCGGCGAGACCGTGATCGTGGTCGGACTGAAGCCCGGCCCCCACAAGGTCCTGCTGGAGCTGGCCGATCCCACGCATCACGTAATCGACAGCAAGAGCGTCAGTTTCGAGATCCCAACACCCCTAAAAAAATAACTGTCGGCCGCGGCGCCTGGCCCGGTTTCACAAAACTGCAATGCGCGGTCCGCATAAGACGTCCTCCGTTAACAGGAGACGCACATGCGCGCGACTTTTCTTGGCACCGTCGCAACGATCATTCTTACCGCGAGCTCCGCGCTCGCGCAGAGCGAAGACGAATTCCCGGCCAAGCTCGCCGGCCATTTGGTGATGCCGGCCGCCACGTTCATCGACGCGCCGGCTGATGCCCCGGCCGATCTCAAGACATCCGGCAAATACACCACCGGGAAGCGGGTCGACGCGCTCGGCACGGTGATGGGCAAGTCCTATGAGCGGGCGACCGGCGTGTCGCTGCCGTTCAAGGGCCAGCCGCTGCAGGGCCATTCCGGTATCAAGTCGATTGGGGACGGCACTTTCTGGGTCATCACCGACAACGGCATGGGCGCGCGCGCCAATTCGCCGGATTCGATGCTGTACCTCAACCGCTACAGGATGGATTGGGCCGGCGGCAAGATCGAGCGGCTGGAGACCGTGTTCCTGCACGATCCCGACAGACGCGTGCCGTTCCGCATCGTGCATGAAGACACCGAGAAGCGTTACCTCACCGGCTCCGACTTCGACACCGAAGGTTTTCAGATCATCGGCGACACCTTCTGGATCGGCGACGAGTTCGGCCCCTACATCCTGAAGGCCGACAAGACCGGCAAGATTCTCGGGCTGTTCGAGACGGTCGCCGACGGCAAGCCGGTGCGCTCGCCGGATCATTGGGCGGTGGCGACCCCGGGCGCGCCGGGTGCGACCTACAGCAACGTCAACCTCCGACGCTCCAAGGGTTATGAGGGCTTCGCTTCCTCGAAAGACGGCAAGTTTCTCTACGGCCTGCTCGAGGGGCCGCTCTGGGATGCCGAGAAGAAGGACTGGGAGAAGGTCGACGGCAAGGAAGCCTCGCGCATCCTCGAATTCGACGTCGCCGCGGAAAAATTCACCGGCCGCTACTGGCAGTATGTGTTCGAGCAGAACGGCAATGCCATCGGCGACTTCAACATGATCGACCCGGCGCCGGCCTGATCATCGAGCGCGACAACGGTGAAGGCACGCCCGACAAGGCCTGCCCGCAAGGCAGCCGCGGCGAGAACTGCTTCCCCGACGTGGCGAAGTTCAAGCGCGTCTACAAGATCGAGCTCAGCGACGGCAATGTCGGCAAGCCCGTGCGCAAGATCGGCTACATCGACCTCCTGAAGATCAGGGATCCCGACAAGAAGGCGAAGAAGCCGCTCAATGACGGCGTCTACACCTTCCCGTTCTTCACCATCGAGAACGTCGATCGTGTCGACGAAACCCACATCATCGTCGGCAACGACAACAATCTGCCGTTCTCGTCCAGCCGCGATCCCAACAAGGCCGACGACGACGAGTTCATGCTGCTCGACGTCGCGGATTTCCTGAAGGCGAAGTGAGCTATGCTCTTTCAACACGGTCATCGCCCGGCTCGACCGGGCGATCCAGTAATCCGCGGCGCCAGCGATTAGATCGTGACGCCGCGGCGTACCGGATGCCCNGCCCCCGTGCGCAACTGCGCACTAGGCGGGGCATGACAGGGAGTGAGCGAGCGCGAGCTAAGACAGCATCGCACTTCGGCGCCGCCCATCAGCCCGCCGGCACGATCACCATGCTCTTGTCCTTCGGCCAGCGAACGCGCCAGGCGAAGTTGATGTCCTTGACCTCGCCGGGCTTGGCGTCGAACGACCATTCCAGGACGCCGCGCCGGTCGCGAATGTTGCTTGCGGTCGGCGGCGTGGTCGCAGGCAACATCTCGACGAGGATGTCCTCGTTCTCGCTGACCGGCAACTGATCCTCGATCGCGACNTTGATCGGGAAGTCGTGNCCNTTGCGGATCGTCGTCTTGAACGATCGCTCGTCGGTNTTCGACGTCGTGACCAGGAGGCCTGCCGANCCTTCGTTGCGCTTGAGCACCGCGCGCTCGATCCTNACCTTGTCGTCGGCGCCGAAGCCGAGCCGCACGATATCGTCCTTGGCCGAAGCCGAGAGCTTGCCGCGGCCGACGAAAGTCCCGTCGCGATAGATTGCGACCTTGCCCGGCAGCAGACTCGTGTCGTCGGTCTGCTTGAAGCTGGCTTCGAGGAAGGCGGTGGGGTCCATCACCGGTGCCGCGCGCACCATGAGATCGGCGGCCACGGTCATCGAGGCGATGCGCAGGCTCTTGGCGCCCTCGGCGGCGCCGAGGCTGACGCGGCCGGGAATTTTGTAGGTGGCCTGGAAGTCGCCGATTTCGGCGACCGCCTGCTGTTCTTCGGCGCGCTCGCGGATATCGTCGGCCGCCTTGGCCGCCGATATTTCCATCTTTCGCTGCGGCATTGGCGCCGCTGCAGGCATTGCCGAATCCGAAACTGAGCCCAGCGCCCGCGGCCTCGGCACCTGCGGATATTGCGCGACCAGCGAATTCAGCTCCGGCGCGCTGCCGCCGCGGCCGATGCGGACCGTGGAGACGCCGAGCGTGACGTTGGACCAGTCCTCGCCGGTTGATTGCGTGACCTCGGCGCGCCGAACCAATTCGAGCTGCGGTTTGCGATCCTTCGCGCCGGTGTCGAGGCGGGCGTCGTAGAGCGGCAGCCAGCGCGCATTGCGCACATTGTAGGTGACCCTCAACGTCGCCTTGGTTGCTGCCGGCGCGGCGATGTCCATGCGGACTTCGAGCTTGCTCGGCGGCTTGGCCTTGCGCTCGACTTCGAGCTGGGCGATCTGCCGATCGATCTCGCGCATCTTGCGCGTGGCGTCGCGAACGGCGGTATCGGCGCTGGCAATTTCCTCGCCGACGGTGGCAAAGGCCGTGCGCCATTCGGCAATCGGCCGCGCCTCGCCCTTGTCGCCGATGCCGGCAGGAGAGGCTTCCGCAAAATGCTCCGCGAATTTGCGCCGCGCATTGGCCGAGTCGATCGCGCCTTGCAGGTCGGCGCGCTGGTCGTTCAGTGCCTCGATGCGCTTGTCCAGCTCCGGCAAATTGACCGGCGCCGCACGCGGCGTTCGCGCATCGATCGTGCCGATAGTGAGCTTCGCTCCCCCCTCACCCTCCACCCGGATCGAGGAGGTGTCGAGACCAAGCGGGAAGTCCTTGGCAACGAGCGTCGAATCGCCAGACGGCAGGTCCACCGCGATGACGCGGGTTACGGTCGCGCCATCGGGGTAAACGGTGACGGTATCGATGGCCGACGTGGCGCCCAATTCGGCGGCCCATGACG
>C688J18823_10002295_pt1 | contig 11980 bp, 9 predicted proteins | sample HopSoiMetagenom1_FD_18823 | JGI IMG/M metagenome (IMG submission 18823) | reverse complement strand
CCGTGAAACGGGTTTGCGCCGATGATAGTGTGCCGTTTGCGCACGCGAAAGTAGGTTACCGCCAGGCCATCTTCAAGCGAAAAAGCCCGGCCTCGAAAGAGGGCCGGGCTTTTTTGTTTTGGGGAGCGGCGTACGCTATCGACCATGAGGTGCCGGTGCCTCGCCGTGCTGCTCCTCTGGGCGCTCGCCGCGCGAGCGGAGGTTCTCTATCGCCTGCCGTGGCCGGAGGGACTGTCGTTCATGTTCACCCAAGTCGCCGACGGCCGCATCACGAGTCATTTCACCAAAGCCTCACTGCACGCGGTGGACATCGCTATGCCAGCCGGCATAGCGGTGCTCGCGGCCCGCGCCGGCGTCGTCGAAGCAATCGAGGCCGAACTCGGCACGAGCGATGACGAGGAACCCGTGTCGTACGAGGGTAATTTCGTACGCTTGCGTCATGACGATGGNACGCTGGGGGTCTACGCCCATCTAGCGCCGCATAGCGTGACGGTGAAACCGGGCGCTGAGGTCCGGGCAGGGCAAATAATCGCCCGCTCGGGTGCGAGCGGCGATGTAGCGGCGCCGCACTTGCATTTCGCCGTCGTGCACCGCCGAAAGAACGCATCCGGATGGCTGGAAGAGACCTCGGTGCCGGTCACCTTCTACGTCGGTTTGCCGCCGGTCGCCTTTTCACCGCGCGCGGCCCTCACCGTGACGGCGAACTATTCGAGTGCTGCCCGGACGCCGCGCGCCCCCAGCGAGTGGCAGCCGCTTGTACGTTGGCAACCGGTCGCGCTCGGCCTCTGGGAGGAGGTGTGCGCTTGGTGCCTGCTCGCGGGGTGGCTCGCCGCAGGAATCGCCGGTATGGCTTGGTTCTGGAGGTTCTCGCGGGCATAGGACTTTGGTCCGATGGTTGCCGCAACGGCGGCAGCCTACAGTCAGGCCGGTAAAGCGATGCCTTGGGAGGGGAACCGATGAAGCGAAAAATGCCCGCGGCCGGGCTGATTCTCGCCGCGCTGGTGGTCGGCATCGTGGTCGGCTACATGATCTTCATCTCCTTCCCGGACAAGCGGACCGCTGTGGCCATGGCCGGGTACATCTCGATCATCTCCGACGTATTCCTTCGCCTGATCAAGATGCTCATCGGACCGTTGGTCTTCGCCACTCTCGTAGTCGGCATCGCGCACATGGGCGACGCGGCATCGGTCGGCCGCGTTTTCGTAAAAGCGATCGCCTGGTTCGTCATCGCTTCTCTCGTATCGCTCCTGCTGGGCATGATGCTCGCCAACCTGTTGCAGCCCGGGCACAACCTCGGTCTGCCCCTGCCGGACATCGGCACCTCGGCCAACCTGGCGACGGCCAAGTTCACGCTAAAAGACTTCGTCAGCCATCTGGTGCCGAAGTCGTTCGCCGAGGCGATGGCCAACAACGAAATCCTGCAGATCGTGGTGTTCTCGATGTTCTTCGGCGTTGCGTTGGCGGCCGCCGGCGAGAAAGGGCGCACGCTCCTCGCCGCGATCGATGAGCTGTCCCACGTCATGCTGACGATAACGGGATATGTGATGAAGGTCGCGCCGGTGGCGGTCTTCGCGGCAATGGCAGCCACCGTGGCGGTGAATGGCCTCGAGATCCTGTGGCGCTTCGCCATCTTCATGGGCGACTTCTATCTGGGATTGTTCATGCTGTGGGGGCTGCTCGTCTTCGCCGGATTCGTGGTCCTCGGCCCGCGCGTCTTCAAGCTACTCAAGCTCATCAAGGAGGCGTTCATGCTTTCCTTCGCCACGGCGAGCTCGGAAGCGGCCTATCCGAAGATCATCGACGCCCTCGACCGCTTCGGCGTGAAACGCAAGATCTCCAGTTTCGTGATGCCGATGGGCTACTCGTTCAACCTCGACGGCTCGATGATGTACTGTACGTTTGCGACCCTCTTCATCGCGCAGGCGTACGGCATCGAGCTTTCGCTCGGCACGCAGATCACCATGCTTCTCGTCCTCATGCTGACATCGAAGGGCATGGCTGGAGTACCGCGCGCCTCGCTCGTCGTGATCGCGGCCACGCTGAACCAGTTCAATATCCCTGAAGCCGGGTTGCTCCTCATCTTGGGCGTCGACGTGTTCCTCGACATGGGGCGCTCTGCTACCAACGCCGTGGGCAATTCGATTGCAAGCGCGGCAGTCGCGAAATGGGAAGGCGGACTTCTGCCGCAAGCGGAGGCGGAGCAGAACGAGCGCTTGATCGAGTCCGGGGTCGCCGTTCCGGCCTAGCCCCATGGAGCTCCGCGCCATTGCAATCATGGAGCTCCGCGCCATTGCAATGCTGGGCGCGCTGCTGCTGGCGGGGGCCGCCTTCGCGCAGGAAGAGGGCGCACCGGTCGAGCTGACGGGCACTTTGGCGAGCGTACGCGCCGCGCGTGTACTCACGCTCGCCTATCGCGAGGCCTCGGTGCCGTTCTCGTATCTAACCGCCCGCGGCGAGCCGATCGGCTATTCGATCGAGCTGTGTAAGAAGGTCGCCGAGGCTATCGGTGCGACCGTCGGCCGCGAACTGGAGCTCAAATGGCATCGCGTGACTTCCGAGACGCGCATAGAGGCCATCGTCTCGGGTCGCGCGGACCTGGAATGCGGCTCCACCACCAACAATCTAGAACGGCGGCGGCAAGTCGCGTTTTCGCCGGTCATTTTCGTCGCCGGGACGAAACTCCTCGTGCGCCGGGGCTCGCCGGTTCGCTCGTATCGCGATCTCGGCGGCAAGGTCGTCGTCGCCACTTCCGGCACCACGAACGAAAGCGCGATGCGAGAGATCGCGCGTCGCTTCAAGATCGATTTCACGCTGGCCTCGGCACGGGACCACTCGGAATCCTATGGGCAGCTCGAGGCCGGCAAGGCCGACGCCTTCGCGACGGACGACGTGCTGCTTTACGGGCTAGTCGCCGAACATAGAGCGCAGAAGAAGTACCAGGTCGTCGGCGAATTCCTCTCTTACGACCCGTACGGCATCATGTTTCGCAAGGGCGACGCGCAACTCGCCGACGTGGTGCAGCGCGCATTCCACGATCTTGCCGAGGACGGCGAGCTCGAGCGCCAATACAAGCGGTGGTTCCTGCAGCGCCTTCCTTCCGGCGAGAGCCTCGGCTTGCCGATGAGCCCGCAGCTGGAAACGATCATCCGCGCCATGGCGGCGAAACCCGAATAGCCGTTCACCGCGTTCCCGCAAACCGCATCAGCGCCTGCGCATAGGCTGGGGCCGTCGGCTCGTGCATGAAATAGACATAGATTGCTTGCCAGCCGGTCCGAGCGAGGCGGCGTGCCCATTGCTCGAGATCGGCATCGGCATACTGCTCGAGCCGCAGGCGCACATAGCCCCATGCGGCGGTTTCAACGAGCGGTGGCGGTGCGTTGTCTTCGCGCTCGGAAAGGCAAAGCGAGGCGCCGCTCGTTCGCAGCGCTTCATAAACATCGTCCGCGAACCAGCTCTCGTTTCGAAACTCGAAGGCCGCTGCATGGCCGCTCGGCAGGAGCTGCAGGAAATCCTTCAATCGCGCGACGTCCTTCTTGAGGAAAGGCGGCAGCTGGAACAGAACCGGTCCGCGCTTCTCACCGAGCGAAGCGAGGGCACGGTATAGAAAGCCGACCGAATCGGCCGCCGCGTCCGGCTTGAGCTGGGCGAAGTGGGTGATGCGCCGCGACGCCTTGATGGCGAAGCGAAACGAGGCGGGCGCCGTAAGAGCCCAATTGTCTAGCATCTCGGTGCGCGGCATGCGGTAGAAGGTGTTGTTGATCTCCACCGTGGGCAGCCGCGCGCTGTAGAAGGCGAGCATGCCGTCGGGCTTCATGTCGGCAGGGTAGAACGTGCCCTTCCACTCCTTGAACGAGTATCCGCTCGCGCCGGCAAAGAGCCGCATCTTTAGAATTCCAGTAATGGCGAAGGAAAAACTGGCTGAATATTCAGCCAAGCGGCGCTTCGACGCCACCCCGGAGCCGGCGCCGCGGGTGTCCGGGGAGCGACGCGGCCCGCTCGCCTTCGTCATCCAGAAGCACGCCGCACGGCGCATGCACTACGACCTGCGCCTCGAATGCGACGGGGTACTGAAGTCCTGGGCGGTGCCGAAGGGCCCTTCGCTCGACCCGAGCGAGAAGCGCCTCGCGACGCAAACGGAGGACCATCCCTTCGACTACGCCTCCTTCGAAGGAGTCATCCCGGCGGGTGAATATGGCGCCGGCGGGATGATCGTCTGGGACTGCGGCGTGTATAGCCCCGACGAAGCGAATGAGTACTGGTTCCACGACCGTGCGGAAGCCGAACGACGAGTGCGCGAGGGACTCGACGAGGGAAAGCTCGGCTTCTTCTTGCGTGGTGAAAAGATAAAAGGCTCTTTTGCGCTGGTGCGCATGGCCGACAAAAAGAACTGGCTCCTGATCAAGCACAAGGATCGCTTCGTGGCCAAGACCGATCCGACGAAGCTCGATCGCTCCGTCCTCTCCGGAGCCACCCTCGACAAGGTGAAGCGGTTTTCGACCGAGCGTCTTCCCATGGATCGGCTCCTACCTTCGGGACCCTCGGAAAACATCCCCGACTCGCTGGCGCCCATGCATGCCGAGCTCGCGGGTGCGGCGTTCGATCACGCGGACTGGATGTGGGAGCCGAAGCTCGACGGCTATCGTGCCGTGGCCTTCGTGAGCGAAGCCGGCGTGACACTGAAATCGCGCCGCGGGCTGGAGCTTGGCGCTTTCCCCCGCCTGCAGGACGATCTGTCCCGGCAGGCGGTCAATGCCATGATGCTCGACGGTGAGCTGGTGGCCTTCGACGCCGAAGGCAGGCCTTCATTCAACGCCCTGCAGAACGTCCAGGCCCATACGCCCGTGGTGTTCTATTGCTTTGATCTCTTGCATTTCGCCGGGCTCAACTTGCGAAAGGCGCGCTACGAGGACCGCCGCCGCTGGCTTGCGCAATGCCTCCTGCCGTCTGCGCTAGTGCAGCTGGTGCATGCCTCGGCCGAGGGCCGGGCGCTCTTGAAGGCGGCAGTCGATAGCGGGCTCGAAGGCGTGATCGGAAAGCATAAGCGCAGCCCATACGAGCCCGGCAAGCGAACGTCCTCCTGGGTCAAGGTGAAGTCCACGCTGAGCGCAGACTTCGTAGTCGGTGGATATACGCGAGGCAAAGGGTCTCGGTCATCCCTCGGCGCGCTGCTGCTTGGGTACTGGGACGGCAGCAAGCTCCGCTATGCGTCGCATGTCGGATCCGGATTCGACGATGCCACCTTGGCCGAGGGAAAAAAGCGGCTGCAGCCGTTGCGTCGTGATTCCCACCCTTTTTCCGACAAGCCGGAGCTGCACAGCCCCACGGTCTGGGTCGAGCCGAAAGTCGTCGCCGAGGTGAAGTTCCAGAACTGGACCGACGACGGCTTCCTGCGCGCGCCCGTGTTCCTCCGCTTCCGGGACGATGTCGATCCGAACGATGTGCGCCGCGAGGGACGACCCGCAAAGCAAACACCGGAGCCGGAAAACGAGATCGAAGACCTCTTGCGGCAGCTGGACACTTCGAAAGCGACGCTCACGCTCGCGGTCGGCTCGCATCGCATCCGCGTCACGCATCTCGACCGGATTTACTGGCCGGCCGACCGGGCTCTGAAGCAGCCAGCGGTGACGAAGCGCGAATTGCTGCGCTATTTCGTTCAGGTCTCTCCTCATATATTGCCGCACGTGGCGGACCGGCCGCTGACGATGATTCGCATGCCGGACGGAATCCACGGCCAGCGCTTCTATCAGAAGCACTGGCATGGCGAGCGACCGACCTTCGTGCACACGATCACCGTCTTCTCGGGGCACAAGGAGGAGCCGCATGATTACCTGGTATGCAACAACCTGGCGACGCTCCTTTGGCTCGCGCAGTCGGGAACACTCGAATTCCATGTCTGGCACTCTCGAGCCAAAGTCGACGGTGACGCTGCGAGCAGCGGAACCGATTACGCGAGCTCGCTGGAGGCACTCGAAGAGTCGGTGCTGAATTACCCGGATTACGTAGTCTTCGATATCGACCCGTACATCTATTCGGGCAAGGAAGCGGCTGGCGACGAGCCGGAGCTCAACAAGGTGGCCTTCGAGAAGGGTAAGGAAGTCGCGTTTCGCGTACGGGAGGTCCTCAACCACATGGGGCTCGAGCCCATCGTGAAAACGTCGGGCAAGACAGGCTTGCATGTCTTTCTGCCGATTCGGCGCACGATCGACTTCGACGCCGCACGGCAGGTGTCCGAGTCGGTCGGGCGTCATCTCCTGCGCTTACATCCGGACGACATCACGCTCGAGTGGAGCGTGCCGAAACGCACCGGAAAGATTTTTATGGACTACAACATGAATGTGCGCGGGAAGACTCTGAACGTTGCCTATTCACCGCGGGGCGCCGCCGGCGCCCCGGTTTCGATGCCGCTAACTTGGGAAGAGCTCGCGGATGCTCATCCGCTCGACTTCCGCATCGCGACCGCGGCGGAGCGACTAGCGAAGACCGGCGATCGATGGCGCGACGCTCTTGTCCGTAAACAGAGCTTGGAAAAGGCTTTGCACGGTGCCAAAGCCTGAAAAATTCCTTTGTATTACAATCCGTTCCCCCGCAAACCTAGAGCCGGGAGTGAAGTCATGGCCGCACGATCGATTGCTTCTCTTACGCTGTCTTTCGGGCTGGTATCCATCCCGGTCAAGCTGTACTCGGCTACCGAGGCATCGAAAGCCATCTCCTTCAACATGTTGCACAAGGCTTGCGGCTCGCGGCTGCGGCAGCAGTACATCTGCCAGAAGGAAGAGATCCAAGTCGGCCGCGAAGACATCGTAAAGGGCTACGAATTCGCCAAGGACCAGTACGTGATGTTCACACCGGAAGAGCTTAAGGCGCTCGAGGAGGCTGGCACGCACGCCGCCGACATCGTCGAATTCGTCCCGATCGAGTCGGTCGACCCGGTGTTCTTCGACAAGGCCTACTACCTCGCCCCCGACAAGGGCGGCGCGAAGCCCTATGCGCTCCTGGCGCGAGCGCTCCGCGAGTCGAAGCGTTGCGCGGTAGGGCGATGGGCGGCTCGCGGCAAGCAGTACATCGTGATGATCCGGCCGGTGGAGGATGGCCTCGTCATGCAGCAGCTCCTCTACGCGGCCGAAGTTCGCTCGATCAAGGATATCGACATCCCGAAGACTGAGGTGCGCGATGCAGAGCTCAAGCTTGCGCAGCAGCTGATAGAGCAACAGGCGGCCGACGCGTTCGATCCCAGCGCGTACAAGGACGAAGTACGAGAGCGGATCGAGGCCGCGGTGCAGAAGAAAGTGGAGGGGCAGGAAATCACGATGGCCGAACCGGCGCAGCCGGGCGCCCAGGTCATAGACCTGATGGAGGCCCTGCGCGCCAGCCTGGAGAAGAAGCCGGCGAAACGCGCCGCCGCGACGGCTGCGCCCGCGAAGCCAGTGCGGAAAAGCGCCGGCAAGAAGTAACCGTGCACCAGTACGGTGTGCGCGAGGTGCAGAAGCTCCTGCGCCTGCCGCGCAGCACGATCCGCACACTCGTGAAAGCGGGCTTCGTATCGCCCGTCCGCGGGCCGCGCAACGCGTGGCTGTTCTCATTCCAGGACCTCATCGTCCTTCGGACCGCGCAAGCCCTTGCCGCGGCTCAGGTCCCGCCGCGGCGCATCGCGCGCGCAATGAAGGCCCTTCGGCGCCACCTGCCGGCGGCGATGCCGCTTTCCGGGCTCAGCATCGGTGCGGATGCCGACCGCGTGGTGGTGCGCGAAGGCGCCCGGCGCTGGCAGGCCGATTCGGGGCAATATGTGCTCGTTTTTGAAGGCAACGCCGCCGACGGCTCGCTCAGTGTCCTCGAGCGTCCGGCGGCTGCGCCGACCGTCGGCGACGTGGACGAGCACATCAATCGCGGTTGTCAGCTCCACGAGGCCGGACTACTGGCCGAGGCGGAGAAAGCGTACCGGGAAGGAATTGAGCGTCACGGCGACGAGCCGCTGCTCTTCTATAACCTCGGCGTTCTGCTCGAGGACATGGGCCGCAGCGCCGAAGCAATCCAGGCCTACGAGGCGGCGGTCCATCTGGATGGCACGCTAGCCGACGCGCATTACAACCTCGCACTGCTCTACGAGACGCTGGGCAAGCCGCGGGACGCGATTCGCCACATGGCCCACTACCGCCGCCTCATGAAGGGCAAATGACTAGAAGGCCCGGCCGACCCGCAGATAGACCTTGGTCGAGCCGGCCTGATCGAGGCCTCGGGCGATACCGGCGCGCGCCTGCAGCCCGAAGACGTACCCGAAACGAGGCTCGCTCATGAGCTCGGCGCCGATACCCCGGTGGTAATCCGGCGCGGCGCCGTGCTCCCAGGCAGCGCCGATGTCGGTGAAGAGGTTGAGGGAGACGCGATTGATTCCGAGCGGCGGCACGACGAGGTGACGGTCAATGTCACGCAGCGGTGTACGCCATTCGACGGTCGCCACGCGCGCCCGATGGCCCATCAGTTCCGGTGTGCCGGTGGTGTAGCCGCGCAGCGCAAAGTCGCGCTCATTGAGGACCGGGAGGACGAGGTATTCGTCCGATTTGCTGCCGCCGAGCTCGAACGGCTCCGCGCTCGTCTGTCCGTAGGCCTCGTTCCACCGTAAAGCCAGAGTCGACGTCCCGAGCGGCAGGTGGCCGCGCCAGTCGGCGCGATACACGTTGCCGGCGTAGGCGCCGCCGAGGCCGCGCGACGTTTCGGCAAAGAGACGCAGCTCCGCGCCTTGGCTCGGCCCCTCGGAGAGCGGCTGGCGCCGCCGAGAATCGATGCCAGCAAGAAGACCGACCACGCGCTCATCCTGAGCGCGCGAGTTGCCGAGGGCCAGGTCATGGAAATCCTCGCGCTCGATTGCCGCGCCGAGTCCCCAATAGAGCCGCCGGTCCACGTGCAGGTTGCGCCACAGCGAGACCCATTGCGCATCTTCCTTGATGCTGTACGCCTTGATCCGCGTGCGCGACGAAGTCGGCTCGCTGGATCGCACCGTGAGGCTCCGGTTGGCGAGCAAGCCATGGCGGCCGTCGTAGAGGTATTGCGCCTGTCCGAGCAGCTCACCCTGCGTGAGCTCGACCATGGGCGCAAGAACATATTGGTGCAGCTCGAGCGCGTCCTGCCCGAGCACCAGCGCGCCAATGGCGACGGCGCCGTCGGCGATTTGTATAAGCGGCAGCCACGACGTGGGACGCAGGGTGCGCAACGGAGAATAGGAGCGCTCCTCGCCCATTTGGAGTGGGACCGGTTCGGCGGCCGGCTCGGTCCGGCCTGGCTGCCGGAGCGCGAGTTCCTCCACCGGTTGCGCAGGTAGGTGATGGAGCCTCAAGGCAGTGCCGTCGGCTTCGAGCGTTGTGAGCAAGATCTCGCCAGCGACGGGCGCGCTTATCTCGCGCACTCCGTACGGCGAACGCGTCCAACGCGAAAGGGATGAGCGAGCGTCGCGGTACGACCAGACGTCGTAATTGCGCTGGTAATCGGCAATGAAAAAGATGTCGTCGGGCCGGTCCCCGAACCGGGGCGAATGCTTCGCCGCTTCGTCCGAGACGAGGATCCGCTCGCTCCCATCCGAAATGTCGACCAGCGCCCATTGCGATGCGCGTAGACGCGTGATGACGATCCGCTCGTGCTTCGCCGCGAGGCCACTGATGCTCTCGCCGGCCGCCGCGCGGTAAAGCGTGCGCACTTCTCCACCGGACTCGAGAAGGACGACGTCTGCGCCGCCCTGCGATACGCGAACGGAGGCTATGCGCCCGTCGTCCAATAGGGCAGCGAAGCGGTCGCGAGTGCAGCTCGTGAGATCCCGGGCCTTGCCTGCTTCGTCGATCCGACGCAACCGGTAGAGGAGGTTGTGGTTGCCGCAGATATCCAACTCGGAGACGAGCACGGCATCGGCGTCTACAGGCGCTTGAACGCGGGTATCCCGTTCTACTTCACGAACGAATCGGGGCGGCGACTCCATAGCCTGCCGGACGAGCCGGGGCCTTGTATATCCGTCAGCTTCTACGTACCAGCGCGTGCGAGCTTCGTCCAGGGTAGGGGCCGAAATCGAATAGGCGCGAGCGAGCTCGCGGCCTTGCACCCAATCCTGCCGGTCCGTGGCGAACCGGGCGCGAAGCCACTGGTGATAATCCACCCAGAGCGCGTCCATGCTTTTGCCGGTGAGGTTGATCGCGGTGCTGTCAATCTTGAAAGGAACGATGTTCCGGCTGTAGTCGTCGATGAAAGCGCGCACGGTGCGTTCACCGTAGCGCTCCTTGAGAAAAAGGAAGAAGTAGCTCCCATAGAGGTAGTCGCGATTGAGCGGAAAGCCACGTCCCTGCGCGTTGACCTCTGCGAGCGAACGCAGCCCGCGCGCGGCCTCCGCGCGCATCTCGCCCTCGAAGTACGTGTTCTCCAGCCGGCCATACCTGCGCTGCGCATCCGACTCGTTCAAGACCGCCAGGCCTTCGATGATCCAGGTCGGCTCAAGCGAATTCGGGAACGAAAAAAGCAATCGCCCGAGCACGTCGCGCAGGCCGAGCGGCGCGCCACTCGCCTTGTCGAGGTGCACGATGTGGAAGAACTCATGACTGATGACGAGTTCTAGCCAGTCCTGGTTCTGCAGCAGCTCGCCTTGATCGGGTGGCGAGAGGAAGATCCCGCTGAAGTTGTACGGTATCGGCGAGGCGAAGCCGTTCGAGAAATCCCCGGAGTCGAATAGCACCACCTGCGTTCTACGCCGCGGCTGCCAGTCGAGGAGACGTGTGGTGCGCGTATAGACTCGCTCCGCGATGGCGGCCACCCGGCGTGCCTCGAGGCCGGACTGCTCCGCGAAATGGATTTCGAAGTGCTCGGTCTGCAGCGTCCGCCAGCGCAGCGCCGGATCGGCCCAGTAGAGCTCTATCCATTGAGCCTGCGCCGGGGGACTGCAAAAGAAGAACAACAGCGCGCAGCGTTTGAGGATTCCCGGCATGATGCCGCGCGTTATAACAGCATGCGCGCGATCTTCTTCGTTCTGCTGGTCGAAGTTTCCGCGGTGGCGTCTTCGGCCTTCGCCGGCGAGCGCTGCATTGCCATCGACGGCGACACCCTGGTGTGCAATCGCCAGAAAGTGCGCCTGACCAATGTCTACGCCGCGGAACTCAACGAGGCGGGCGGCTATGCGGCGAAGCGGCGCATGCAGGGCTTGATCGCTTCAGGCGACGTGACCCTGCGCCCGTTTGGCCACGACCGCTACGGCCGCACCCTCGCGGAGGTCTACGTGAATGGCCGGCGCATCGAGCAGACCGATATCGGTCCACGGGCGGGCCGCGGCTCCCAATGGCACGGTGAGCGGCACGCCTGGGTGGCAACTGGAAAGGCTCCAGCCAAAAGATGAGCCCAGCCATTGAAAAAATTGCCGGCAGCCTGACGATATTTAATCCCATCCGTCGGCCACCGGCGACGGCGGTTGTCTCGAGACAACAAAGACTTAGCGCGGGAAGTTCGCGTTGCCACACCAAATTATTCCCGCTATCCTTCGCGCGCACGCTCGGGCTCTCGGGCGGACGAATAAGAAATCGCTGTAAGCCATTGAATCGGGAAGCGCCTTGACCTATCGGGGGCACGAGGGGGTGGGGTTCGCGTTCTCGCGACGCATATTGGCGTCGCTCGCCCGCTCGTCCTTCGTCGTCCATAAAACTAAAAACCGTTGCTCGCGCGCACGTGTCGTCCGCGGCGCGCTCGCAAAAGAAAGCCCGAGTGACGAGATGAATATTTTTGGGTCCGCGCCTCGAAGGTTGCGCCGCGCTCTGCTGCGCTTGCTCGCTTTCAGCGCCCTCGCAATGATCAGTGCTTTTGCCGCCGGGCAGCAGCGACCCGACGCCGGACAGGTCCTTGAGCAGGCGACCCGCCAACCGCTGCGTTTGCCGCCGCCCGAGGAAGCCGTCTTACCCAAGCCGCCGGACCCCAAGCCGGTGCTCCCCGTCTCGCCGCAGCTGCGGGTCACGGTCCAGAAGTT
>C688J18823_10002294_pt1 | contig 11980 bp, 10 predicted proteins | sample HopSoiMetagenom1_FD_18823 | JGI IMG/M metagenome (IMG submission 18823) | reverse complement strand
ACCGTTCGACTTGCATGTGTTAAGCGCGCCGCCAGCGTTCGTCCTGAGCCAGGATCAAACTCTCCGTAGAGATTCCGGCCTCATCCGTTGCCCGAAGGCGCAGGAGTCGACCGTGTTCTGTTTCGGAGTTGGCCGGCTTCGGGAGGCACCCCGATCCGGCCTGTCCGACCGCCCGTTACCGGGCGGGCGTTTCTTGGAATGTCAGGACCGAGACACGGCGAACCGCACCTCGGTCTGACGAGGCACTGGCATTCACACGCTGTTCAGTTCTCAAGGTGCGAACGGCGCCCGTATCACCGCGCGGGAGAAAACTCGAGCGGAACGCGCGCCGACCGATGATGGTAGCAGCCTCGTCCCAGCCGTCAACCGGAGAGACGGCGGCCGACAGGAACGCCTGCGGCGTACGACTCACCCGATCGAGACGATCTTGGCGAACCGCCGCCGGCCGACCTGCAGAACCGCGCCGATCAGACGGTCGACCGGCACCTCAATGGTATCGGTCGCCACGGTTTCCCCGTCGATCCGCACGCCGCCCTGTTCGATCGCCCGGCGCGCTTCGCCGTTGGATGAGGCGAGCCCGGCCGCGACGAGCGCCTTCGGGAGCCACACGATGCCGTCTGTGGCCACGTCCGCGGGGAGCGCGACCTCGGGCACGTCCTCGGGGGTCTCGTGGGCGCGGAACACCTTGTCGAAGGCCGACTCGGCGGCTTCGCCAGATCCCGGGCCGTGGTACCGCTCGACGATGGTGCGCGCCATGCGGCGCTTCTCGGCGTTCGGATGGATCGACCCGTCGGCGAGGCCGGCGACAACCCGTTCGTTGTCGGCGGCCCCCAGGTCGGTGCAGAGTCGCTCGTACTTCGCGATCAGCCCGTCCGGCAGCGACATCAGCTTGCCGAACATCTCGTCCGGGGCCTCGGTCAACGCGACGTAGTTGTCGAACGACTTCGACATCTTGCGGACGCCGTCCAAGCCTTCGATCAAGGGAACGGTGAGGACGGCCTGCGGCTCCTGTCCGTACGCGCGCTGCACCTCGCGGCCCATCAGCAGGTTGAAGGTCTGGTCGGTGCCGCCGAGCTCGACATCCGCCTCGACCGCCACGGAGTCGTAGCCCTGGAGCAACGGGTACAGGAACTCGACNACGCTGATCGGCTGGTTCGCCTGGTAGCGAGCGCGAAAGTCCTCCCGCTCGAGCATCTGCGCGATGGTGGTCACCGACGCGAGCTGGATCAGGTCGGCGGCGTCGAGCTCCGCGAGCCACTCAGAGTTCCGTCGTACCGTCGCCCGCTCGACGTCGAGCACCAGGCCNGCTTGCTCGAGATAGCTCCGNGCGTTCTCGTCTGCCTCCTCAGCCGTCAGCATCGGGCGCGTCTCGGAGCGTCCCGACGGATCGCCGACACGCCCCGTGAAGTCGCCGACGATCAAGATCGCCTCGTGCCCCGACTCGAGGAAGCGCTGCAGCGCCCCCAGCACCACCGAGTGTCCGAGCGTGAGATCGGGCCGGCTGGGGTCGATCCCGAGCTTCACCCGCAGCGGGCGACCGAGGGCGAGCTTCTCGTCGAGCGCGTCGGCAGGGATGATCTCGGCGGCGCCCCGCCGCAAATCATCGACGTCGCCGGCCATCGCGCGGATGCTACCAGCGGGCTCTTGGATCTCCGCCGGCCCAAAGGCCGTCACACGATCGGCATATCCGCTCGGGCACAAGGTTCGTCCACCTCCCGGAAACGCCAAAACGCGGAGATACGCTCGCGGCGATGGTGAAGGCCAGATGCCTCGCCCTATTCGTGGTGCTCGCTTTCCTGGCCGGCGCCTGCGACCTTCCCCGCTTGGACGACCAACGGGAGCGTCCGCTCGCCCAGACGTCGTCCATCTATGCGAGCGATGGGTCATTGATCACCGACCTGCACGCGACCGAGAACCGGGTGATCCTCACGCAGGATCAGATGCCGCAGTCCGTCCGGGACGCGACCGTCGCGATCGAGGACCGCCGGTTCTACGACCACGGTGGCGTCGACCTGTTCGCGCTCGCGCGAGCCCTCGCCGTCGATGTCGGTCAGGGCCGCATCGTGGAGGGAGGCTCGACGATCACCCAACAGCTGGTGAAGAACCTGTACACCGGCGACGCCGAGAACCTCCGCCGCAAGATCGACGAGGCGGCACTCGCGCTGCAGATGGAGCACCGGTACACGAAGGACGAGATCCTCACCGACTACCTCAACACGGTCTACTTCGGCGAAGGTGCCTACGGGGTCGAGGCCGCCGCCGAGACATACTTCGGGATCCACGCGAGCGAGCTCGACCTCTCGGAGTCGGCCACGATCGCCGGTCTGATCACGGCGCCGAACCACTTCGACCCGTTCGTGCGGCCCGGCTCCGCGGAGGGGCGCCGTAACGTGGTGCTCCGGATCATGGACCAGATGGGCTCGATCACCCACGCCGCGCACGAGCAGGCGCGCCGCGAGCGGATCGCCGTCGTGCACAGCGACGCGCAAGACCGCTACCCGTTCCCCTACTTCGTCGACTATTTCAAGCGATGGTTCCTGTCGAACCCCGCGTTCGGCAAGACCTACGACGACCGCTACCGCCTCCTGTTCACCGGCGGCCTTCGGATCACCACCACCCTCGACCCGTCGGTGCAGGCCGCCGGCCAGAACGCCGTCGGCCAGATCCTTCGCTACCCGGGCGACCCGGATGCGGCGATCACCGTCGTGGATCCGCGGACGGGGTACGTCCGGGCGATGATCGGCGGCAAGGACAAGGACTACTGGGCGAACGTCGGCGCAGGCAGGGTGAACCTCGCGACCGACGCCGGCGGCTCCGGGCGTCAGACCGGTTCGGCCTTCAAGGCGTTCGCGCTCGTGGCCGCGCTCGCGCACGGGTACTCCCCCGACTCGACGTTCGCGGCTCCGGCGTCGATCGCACTTCCGCTGCCCGGCGGCGGCACCTGGAACGTCACGAACGCGGAGGGCGAGGGATACGGGACGCTCAGTCTGCGGACCGCGACCGAGGACTCCGTCAACACGGTCTACGCGCAGCTGATCCAACAGCTCGGCGCGGACACCGTGGTGCGCACCGCTCAGGCGATGGGCATGCGGTGCTGCACGGCGGTGGGCGAGCCGAGCGAGCCGTTGCTCGCCGTCGACAGCGCGGTGCTCGGCTCGAACGAGGCCAACACCCTCGAGATGGCGAGTGCGTACGGCACCCTCGCGACCGGCGGCTCACACGTCGATCCGGTGCCGGTCGAGTCGGTGGTCGCGCCCGACGGCTCGATCGTGTGGCAGGCCGACCCGAAACCCGACCAAGTGGTGGACCCGCAGGTCGCCGCGGCGGCCGACGACATCCTTCAAGACGTCGTGCTCTACGGCACGGGGACGGCCGCCAACCTCGGGCGGCCGCAGATCGGCAAGACCGGGACTGACGACAACCACGACAACGCCTGGTTCGTCGGCGCGGTGCCGCAGTTGTCGGCCGCCGTCTGGGTCGGGTTCCACGAGGGGCAGGTCCCGATGGAGCCGCCCCGCACCAGGATCACGGTCTTCGGTGGGACGTGGCCCGCGCAGATCTGGCGCCTGCTGATGGAGAAGGCGACCGCGACGCTCCCGGCCGAGGCGTTCCCCACCCCCGAGGTCCACTACGTCACCGTGGCGGTCGACGTGACGCAGGACCCCGCCTGTTTGCCCAACGAGTTCACGCCGCCGAACCGCATCGAGAGCCTCAACTTCGTGGCCGGCACGGAGCCGACGCAGACGTGCACAACGCCGACGTCGTTGCAGAGCGTCCTCGTCCCGTCGGTGATCGGGTTCGACAAGGAACGTGCCACGGCGGCGCTCACGCAGGCCGGGTTCTACGTGAAGACCGTCTCGCAGCCGTCGACACAACCGGACGGCACCGTGATCTATCAGGACCCCGCCGCCGGCACGTCGAAGGAGCAGACCAGCGCCGTGACGATCACGCTCGCCCGGCCGCCCGCCGCGGGCTGAGCGTCGTCGTCCATCGCGAACCGGCCTCCATCCAGCGCCACGGGCGATCGGTCGCGACGGAGATACCGACCCGAGGCGTCGCCTCGAGCCGCGATCGCGGCACCGCGGTTCCCGCCTCGATCCACAGCACGTCGGAGGTGAGGAGGTCGATGCCGTCCATCGACCGGTCGACCGCGAGCGCCTGGGCGAGCCGGCCGGGACCGCGGCACAGGGCGCGTGCGTCCGTGACGCCGCGGTTGGCCGCGAGGCGGGGCAGGTTCTCGAGCGGTTCCGCGGCTCGCAGGAGCACCGCCGACGCCGGCTCGGGTCCGCCCGTGACGACGTTCATACAGTGATGCAACCCGTAGATCAGATACACGTAGAGGTGTCCCGCGGGCCCGAACATCGTGCGGTTGCGCGTGGTCGGTCCGCGGAAGGAATGGCTCGCGGGGTCGTCGGAGCGATACGCCTCCGTCTCGACGATCCGGACACGCGCCTCGGACCCGTCCGGGAACCGCCGGACCAGATGCCGGCCGATCAACGCCGGCGCGACGGTGATCGACGGCCGTTCGAACCATCGACGCGGGAGCGTCGCGCCCACCTCGATCAGGCGAGGCCGAACAGGAAGACCAGCAGTGCCTTCTGCGTATGCAGCCGGTTCTCGGCCTGGTCGAATACCACCGAGTGTCCGCCGTCGATCGCCCGGTCGGCGATCTCCTCGCCGCGGTGCGCCGGCAGGCAGTGCATCACGAGCACGCGCGGATCGGCGAGATCGACCAACGCCTCGTTCAGCTGATACGGCCGGAAGATCAGCGCGCGTTCCTCCGCCTCTTGCTCTTGACCCATGCTCGCCCACACGTCCGTATAGAGGACGTGTGCGCCGAGGGCGGCGGCGGCCGGATCGGTGGTCACCTCGATCGCGCCGCCCGTCTCGGCCGCGATCTCCTCCGCTCGCTCGACGACCTGCGGGATCGGCTCGAACCCCACGGGGGTGGCGACGCGCACGGTCATCGCAGCCTTCGCACCCGCCAACAGGAGCGAGTGCGCGACGTTGTTCCCGTCGCCGACGTAGGTGAGGACGCGACCGGCCAGCGACCCGAGATGCTCTTCAACCGTCAGCAGGTCGGCGAGGGCCTGACACGGGTGCTCGAAGTCGGACAGCGCGTTCACGACCGGCACCGATGCCGCGCTCGCGAGCGCTTCGAGGCGCTCCTGTTCGAACGTCCGCAGCACGATGACGTCGACGTAGCGCGACAGCACGCGCCCCGTGTCCTCGATCGTCTCCCCCCGCCCGAGCTGCAGGTCGCCGGACGACAGCGTGATCGGGTGACCGCCGAGCTGTGCGACCCCGACCTCGAAGGACACGCGCGTCCGCGTCGAGGACTTCTCGAAGATCAACGCTGCAGCGCGCCCGGTCAGCGCGTCGGTGTGCATGTGCCGGTCGGCCTTCAGTTTGCCCGCGAGCGACAGGACCGAGGCCAGCTCCTGGGTGGTGAGGTCGTCGACGGATAGGTAGTCCCGGGCCATGGCGACCGAGTGTAGCGGGGGTGGCTCGGCGCCAGTCAGCCCGCGCGCAGGGTCGCGCCGAAGCGATCGCCGACGACCTCGACCATCCGGTCGATCACCGACCGCGCCTCGTCGTCGGTGAGCGTCCGGTCTGGTGCTCGCAGCTCCACCGAGAAGGCGAGCGACCGCATCCCCGGCTCGAGCGGCGACCCCTCGAACACATCGAACAGGGTGCATCCGTCGAGCTCCGGCTTCCCGGCCTCGACCAGCGCGTCGCGCACATCCGCGAACGCGACGTCGAGCGGCAGTACGAACGCGAGGTCGCGCCGCACCGGAGGGAACCGTGGCACGTCGCGGAAGGTGAACGTTTGCGACCCGGCTGCCGCTCGCAGCGGCGTCAGCCCGAGAGCGCACGCGGCGACGCGGCCGTCGATCTCGAGGGCGGCGGCGATCCGCGGGTGGACCTCGCCAACGACGCCCAGATGCATGCCGCCGACGGACAGGCGCGCGGACCGTCCCGGATGGAACGGTTCGCCGGCGTCCGGCTCGAGGCGCCAGTCGGCGACCCCGAGCTCGCCCAACACGCTTTCCAGCACGCCCGTCGCGTCGAGCACGTCGAACGGTCGGCGGGGCGAGGACCAATCGATCGATGAGGGTCCCGCCAGGATGAACCCGAGCTTCGGCTGTTCGCGGAACGGATCGCCGAGACGGAAGGTCGTGGCGACCTCGAACAACGCGATCTGTCCCACACCGCGTGCCTGGTTGCGAGCCACGGCGTGGAGCAGGCCGGGCGTCAGGCGTGTGCGAAGGGATCCCTCTTCGGCCCGCAGAGGATTCGCGATCGCGATCGCATCCTCGTCGCCGAACAACGCGAGGTCCTCGGCCGAGGCGAACGGTGCGGGACGGATCTCGCGGAGGCCGGCACGCACGAGCGCGTCCTTGGCGCGGGCGTGGAACGCGAGATCGTCGGGCATGCCGCCGCGGTGCGGCGCGCGCGGCAGCTCGCTGCCGACGCGGTCGTACCCCAGAACGCGCATGACCTCCTCGATGAGGTCGACCTCCCGATCGATGTCGGTGCGGTAGCCGGGGACCTCGACTTCCATCGCGTCGCCGGCCGGGCGGTGTGCCATGCCGAGGACATCGAACACGGCTGCGGCGTCGGCGAGCGCGACCGGATAGCCGAGCAGCGCCGTGGCCCGTGCCGGGCGCATCGAGACCCAGCGCCGAGGCGGAACCGACCCTGCGGCGCTCACACCGCGAGCGACCGTCCCGCCTGCCCATGCCGTCATCAGCTCGGCGCACCGGGTCGCGGCGCGCTCGAGGCCCTCCGGGTCGGTGCCGCGCTCGAAGCGATGTGACGCCTCGGAGTGGAGGTCGAGCCGCCGAGCCGTCAGCAGGATCCCGCCCCGCGTGAACGTCGCGCTCTCGAGCAGGACATCGGTCGTCGCCGCCGTCACCTCAGACGTCTGACCCCCCATCACGCCGGCGAGCGCCACCGGCCCGTCGGCGTCGCAGATCAACAGGTCCGCCTGCGTGAGCGAGCGCTCGACGTCGTCAAGTGTCCGCATCCGTTCGCCGTCCGCGGCACGGCGAACGACGATCTCGGGGCCGGCGAGTCGCGCGAGGTCGAACCCGTGAAGCGGCTGCCCGAGCTCGAGCATCGTGTAGTTCGTCGCATCGACCACCGCATCGATCGGCCGCATGCCCGCCGCGCTGAGACGGGCCTGGATACGCAGTGGCGCCGGGCGATGCGACACGCCGCGCACGACACGCGCGACGTACCGGGGGCAGGCGTCAGGTGTGTCTATCCGAACCGGGACGACGTTGGCAACGACTTCGTCGGTCTCCGCGACCGTTGGCTCTGGAACCCGCAGGGGGACGTCCGTGGCGGCCGCCACCTCTCTCGCGACGCCGAGCACCGACAGGAAGTCCGGCCGGTTCGGCTCGACCTCGATATCGAGGACCGGCAGATCGAGCTCCAGGGCGTGCGCCACGTCGGTCCCGATCTCCAACCCCGCATCGTTGAGGATGAGGATGCCCTCGTGATCCGCGCTGATCGCGAGCTCACGAGGCGAGCACAACATGCCTTCGGACACGACGCCCCGGATCTCGCGGCCGCCGAGCGGTTCGTCGAGCACCGGCACGCGCGCACCGGGCGGCGCCCACGGCACGAGATCGCCTGCGACCATGTTGCGCACGCCGACCACGAGCTCGACCTCGCCGGATCCGTGCTGGATCCGCGCGAGGCACAGCTTGTCCGATCTCGGATGGTCTCGGACCTCGAGGACACGCACGACCACGACACCTTCGAGTCCCGCCCACGGCCGCAGGACGGCCTCGACCTTGACGCCGCGGTCGGTCATAAGGTCGGCAAGCTCGTCGACCGCTATGTCGGTCGGCGCAAACTCGCGGAGCCAGCCGAGCGGGACCCTCACGGCGTCACCCCGAATTGCTCGAGGAACCGGACGTCACCGTCGATCAGCAAGCGCATGTCCGGGATCGCGTAACGCAGCAGCGCCACGCGCTCGACGCCCATGCCGAACGCGAAGCCGGTGTACCGCTCGGCGTCGTACCCGCAGTTCTCCAGGACGGTCGGATGCACCATCCCGGCGCCCAGAAGCTCGATCCAGCCGTTCCCGCACACGCTGCAGCCGACGCCGTCGCACCGAAAGCAGCTCACGCCCACCTCGGCGCCGGGCTCGACGAAGGGGAAGTACGCCGGGCCCAGGCGGATCCGGCGGCGTTCGCCGAATAACGCGCGCGCCATCACCTCGAGCGTTCCCTTGAGGTGGGCGAACGTGATCCCCTCGTCGACGACGAGCCCCTCGACTTGCGTGAAGACCGGCAGATGCGTGGCGTCGGACGTCTCCCGTCGGTACACCCTGCCCGGCGACACGATGTACACGGGCGGCGGCTGCGACTGCATCGTCCGGATCTGAGCGGCCGACGTCTCGGTGCGAAGCAGCAGCTCCGGGTGACCCGGGATCGCGACGTACAGCGAGTCCTTCATCGTCCGCGCCGGGTGATCCTCCGGGATGTTGAGCGCCTGGAAGTTGTGCCAGTCGTCCTCGATCTCGGGCCCGCCGACCACGCGGAACCCGAGCGACGTGAAGACGTCGACGATCTCGCGCTCGACGAGCGTCAGCGGGTGCAGCGACCCCGGACGCGGGCGTCGGCCGGGCAACGTGACGTCGATCCGGTCGGCCGCGAGCTGCATCTTTTCCGCGGCGGCGCCGAGCTCGTCGCGGCGCGCGTCGAGGATCTCGACGAGGTCGGCCCGGATCGCGTTGACGCGAGCGCCGACCTCGCGACGGTCGCCGTCCGGCAACGAACCGAGCGCGCGTTGCAACTGTCCGAACGCCGACTTGCGGCCGAGCACCGTGACCTGCGCGGCGTCGAGCTCCTCGACCGTCGTCGCATCGGCGAGCGCCGCGCGGCCGCGTGCGTGCTCGTCGTCGAGCGCGCGCAGCAGCTCGGCAGCGTCCATGGCGGGCGAGTCTAACAATCACCTTTCTGGCACCTTTCCGGCGCCTTTCTGGCGGCCGCTACGCGATCGGGAGCTTGAGATGCAAGGTCAGACGCCCGTCATCGACGGTCGCCCACGCGCCCCCGCCCTGCGCCTCGGCGACCGCGCGCACCACGAACAGGCCGATCTTCGATCCGCCACCGGTGCCCGGCCTGCGTGCCTGGAACAAGGCCTCGGCTCGGTCGGGATCGACCCCGGCGCCGTCGCGCGCCGCGGTGACCTCCACGGTGCCGTCGCCGGCGGCGGCGCCCACCGTGATCGGTCCGTCGGAGGCCCACCAGACCAAGGACTCGGCGAAGGCCAGCAGCGCCGTCTTCAGCCGGACCGGATCGAGGAAGTACGGACCGGGGTCGCCTGCCCATACGACCTCGGGATGTTCCGGGTCGCGCCGCTGGAGCTCGGCGATCGAGGTGACGAGTTCGCCGAGGTCGCAGCGATCCGGGTAGGGCTCGAGCGTGCCGCCGGAGACCCGCGCCGCGTCCACGAGCAGATGCAGGATCTGGTCCATCCGATCGGCGTCGTGGACGATCCCCGTCAACATCAGGGCACGCTGCTCGTCGGTCATGTCGGTCCACCGCTTCTCGAGCGCGTAGCCGAACCCCTTCATCGCCGTCAGCGGCGATCGGATGTCGTGGGCGGCCGCCGCGATCAGCGTCTCGAGCGACTCCCCTTTCGAGCCGCGGCGGCGTGCGTGCTCGAACAGACAGATGGTCGCCGCCGCCGCGAGGTTGAGCGACTCCGCGGCGCCGGCGTGCGGGACGCGCACCGTCGCGTCCGCGGAGGAAACGACGTCTTGCGGCAGCCCGTGGGCCTCGTTGCCGAAGACGAAGGCGACCGGCCCGCTGACGTCCGTCGTGTACAGGGACTGGGATCCTCGCGCATCCATCGCGAGGATCCGGTGCCCGTTCGCCCGCAGCGCGTCGACGGCTTCGGCGGTCGGAACGTCACGAACGATCGGCAGGTGGAACACCGAGCCGGCGCACGCACGCACCGTCTTCGGGTTGTAGACGTCGACCGACGCGGCGCCGAACACGACGCCCGCGGCCCCTGCCGCATCGGCGGACCGAACGATCGTCCCGGCGTTCCCGGGGTCGCGGACCTCGTGGAGCACCGCGACGCACCCCGTCGGTGGCAACGTTGCGAGCCCCACGTCGACGTAGTCCGCGACGCCGACGATGCCCTGCGGCGTGACGGTCGAGGTGATCTTGCCCATCACGGCGTCCGCCGCATGGATCACGCCGACGCCGCGCTCGTTGGCCCGGATCGCGAGCTCGTGCAGCTCCTCGTCGACGAACAACGTGTCGATCGCCGGAGGGTCGGCGGCGAGCGCCTCACGGANGCCCTGCGCGCCCTCGACCAGGAACCGCCGGTCCTCGTCACGGAACGCGCGCTTGCGCAGTCGGGCGGCGGCCGCCACCTTCGGGNTNTTGGTACTGGAGATCACGAGACCCCCCGGGGCTCCGGTCGAGCGGAGTGTAGACCCGAGGGATCGCGGGACGATCGTGCGCTCAGGCGGCCGGCGCCTCGGAAAGCGCGTCCTTGGCCTGCTGCACCAGGGCGGCGAACGCGGCCGGGTCGTGGATCGCGAGGTCGGCAAGCACCTTGCGGTCGAGCTCGATCCCGGCGTTCTTGAGCCCGTGCATGAAGCGCGAGTACGAGATGCCGTGGGGACGCACGCCCGCGTTGATGCGGGCGATCCAGAGCCGGCGGAACTGCGCCTTGCGGTCACGGCGGTCGCGGTAGGCGTAGACGCCCGAGTGGTGGACCTGCTCCTTGGCGAGGCGGTACCGCACCCGGCGGCTGCCGGTGTAGCCCTTGGCGGCCGCGAGCGTCTCGCGGCGCTTCTTCTTCGCGTGAACGGATCGTTTGACTCGTGCCATCGTTACCTCGCCAGCAGGCGCTTGATCTTCTTCTGCTCGCCGGTGGACGCGACCTCGGCCATGCCCTCGACGCGGCGCCGGCGGCTGCCGCTCTTCTTGGTGAGCATGTGGTTGCCCGTCGCCTTGTGATGCAGGACCTTGCCTTTGCGCGTCACGCGGAAGCGCTTTCCGGTCGCGCTATGACTCTTCATCTTCGGCATGTGTCTACCCTTCGTCTGCTGCGGGGGCGACGGTCTCGGCCGTCGGCTCGAGCGCGGCCGCGTCCTCCGCGGCGGGCTCGAGGGTCCCGGCCTCCTTGGCCGCCTCGCGCGCGGCGCGCGCCTGTTGCTTCGCCTGATCTTCCAGGAACCGCTTGTTGGGCCCGATCACCATGATCATGTTGCGGCCCTCTTGCTTCGGCATGGACTCAACGATGGCGAGGTCTCCGAGGTCGCCGACGAGACGGTCCAAGATCTTACGGCCGAGATCCGTGTGCGCCATCTCGCGCCCGCGAAACATGATCGTGATCTTCACCTTGTTCCCCGCCGAGAGGAACCGCGTGACGTGCCCCTTCTTGGTGGCGTAGTCGTGCGGGTCGATCTTGGGGCGGAACTTGATCTCCTTGAGGCCGGTTCGCGATTGCTTCTTGCGGGCCTCTTTGAGCTTCACGTCTCGTTCGTACTTGTACTTGCCGTAGTCCATGATCCTGCACACCGGCGGATCGGCCTGCGGCGCGACCTCGACGAGATCCAGATCGAGCGCCCGAGCCTGGTTCAGCGCGTCGCGGGTATCGACCACGCCGATCTGTTGGCCGTCCGCCCCGACGAGGCGGACCTGTGGCGATCGGATCCTGTCGTTGATCCTGGGATCTGTCGAAACCCCGCATCACCCCTTCGTGGAAAAAGGCACCGGCTCCGCCGGTGCACGTCGAACACACGTACGCATCTGCGCCCGGGCAGTATAGGTGGCGCGACCCACCCCGTCGACCAGACGCCTACGTGTCGCCGCTGGGCGCGCCCTCGACGGGGAGCCGGTCGTCCTCGCTCGCGTACCCGAAAGCGATCTGCAAGACGCGGCCGGGGGCCTGCGGGCCGCACCGGATGCGATGCGGCTCCTCGGCCGGCACCTGGAGC
>C688J18823_10002293_pt1 | contig 11983 bp, 8 predicted proteins | sample HopSoiMetagenom1_FD_18823 | JGI IMG/M metagenome (IMG submission 18823) | reverse complement strand
CAATTCCTATTAGGACAACTTGGAAAAGTGCTGAAAATTGTCGAAGTATTATCGTGTAAAGCGATCTCATGAAGCATACTGACAGAACCCAAAAGTACCATTAAATAATATGCATTAGAACATGAGTCAACAAGTCCGCATTAAATTTGAGTTGGTACTCCTTAACCTTCAAGAGTTCACATTGAAAGTATACGTCGAATTTTCTATAGCGTCATACTTCATTACCCGATAGATTATCTACTCTAGGACAACTCCTTAACTCATCTATTCATAATATAACGAAGTTATCTCTTAGCGACTAAGATAATTTTCGAGGCAATCTTTTATGTGTCTCGGAGTGTGTACGAAGGAAAGTGACCATAACCTATTTGAGGACAGCTCTACCACAGGATAGTCAAAAATCACAGGCGTGAGACAGTCAAAAATGATTTAATTGGTCAATTTCGTTCTGCTGAACTTAATCAAAATGATGATAATCTTTAAGGTAATCAATCGTTGGGGTGTTTTTCCTAACCCATTCCAATGTATTGATAAATGAGATAGCTGCCTCATGGGTTGTCAGGACAGGAACACCCATTTCAACTGCTTTTCGACGAATTTGATACTCGTCATCCAACATGCCAACGTACTTTTCAGCAGTAGAAGTCGAAGGTATATTTATAATGAAGTCAATTTTCCTGCTAAATAAAAGATCTGATATATTGGGCTTTCTGTCAGGCTCGCTAATTTTATAAACCAGTTTCAATTTGACTGCGTCAATATTTCTTGATATGTATTCTGCGGTATGTTCGGTGGCAAGAATATCGTATCCCATCATTGCTACCTTTGATACTAGAGGCAAAATCCTTTCCTTATTTCTCTGGCCGCCCACGGTGATTAATGCCGAACCCTTTGTTGGTAATGAATAACCGGCGGCCCTGTAAGCCTTGGATAATGCATCGTAAAAACTTTTGCCAAAACATGCAACTTCACCAGTTGATTGCATCTCTACCCCAAGGACGATGTCAGCTCCTTCCAGCTGCATGAAAGAAAACTGTGGGACTTTGATCCCAAATTCAGTCGTTTTTAACCAAAGATCCTTAGCGCCCTGAGTAATCGAATGATCAATCATGGCTTCAGCTGCTAGCTTGATGAGATTTACTCCGATAAATTTTGAAACAAATGGCATGGATCGAGAGGCTCTTACGTTTGCCTCAATTACCGATACTTCGCTCTCTTTTACCAAATACTGTATATTAAATGGTCCAGTTACTTTGAGTGCCTTACCTATTCTTACAGTATAATCGATTATGGTCTCAATTGTTTCCCGGTCTAGCCTCCAGGGTGGAATACACATCATTGCGTCACCAGAATGGACACCTGCATTATCGATGTGTTCAACAATCGATCCGATCACTACATCTTTCCCGTCTGCGCCAACAGCGTCAACCTCCACTTCTGAAGCATCTTGAAGAAATTTACTAATTACAATCGGGTGATCTGGGCTCACCTTTGCAGCAGCCAATAGAAACTGTTCTAGCTGATATTCTGCCCATACTACTTTCATGGCAGCACCGCTTAAAACATATGATGGTCGTACAAGTATGGGATATCCTACTTCCATTGCAAATTTTTTTGCCTCTGACACATTCGTAAAGATTTTCCATGCCGGTTGCTTAATCCTTAGCTGGTCGAGAAGCCTACCAAATTTGGATCTATTTTCGGCTTTGTCCACGTTTTCGCTGCTTGTCCCAATTATTTGGATGCCGTGTCGAGACAGGAGAGGAGTTAGGTTGTTCGCAGTTTGTCCTCCTACGCAAGTTACTATGCCTGATGGATTCTCCTTCTCATAAATATCCATCACTCTTTCAAATGTTAACTCCTCAAAGTATAACCGATCACATATATCATAATCGGTAGAAACGGTTTCAGGATTACAGTTAATAATTGAGACCTTTCTGACACCACTTTCTTTGAGTCCCCATACCATATTTACTGTTCCCCAATCAAACTCAACGCTACTTCCTATCCTGTATGGTCCAGCCCCTAGCACTATGACGGAGTCTATCTTCTCTTGGTCGTTATTACGTCGGTTGTTATATTCAGCCGTCTGAGAGCTGTTATTCGGATTATCTTTTTTCAGCAATGTATTCTGCACTTGCAGACGAATTGTCTCAGAATTCGTATGATGATTAGAAGTTGTGCTAAATCCTTGACTAATCTGACTTTGTGAGGCCGGGGATTCATGAGCGAATAGAATGTCATCTATATCTCCGCCATATGTCAGGTAAAGGTAGTTTGTTTTAGCTGGCCATTCAGCAGCTAAGGTATCAATCTGTTTGACAACTGGGATTATCCCAAAAGTTTGTCTTAGTAATCTCACATTTTCTTCGTTTAAACCAACACACCTAGCGATTTGTTTGTCGGAAAAACCAATTTTTTTTGCAGCCCTAAGCAAGGATTGCTCCAACTTGGAATTTACTAATTTATTTTCCATTCCAATGATATTTTCAAAACTTGCCAAAAACCATGGATCAATTGTCGATAATTCACTTACCCTACTGATACTTATTCCCGCCTTCATGGCCTTTATAACAGTAAACAAGATTTCATCGTTAGGATGCAGTAGCAGTTCCTCAATTGCTTCTATGTTAGATCCATTGAACTTCTGTTCGTCGATTTTGTCTCTATCTTTCCGAGTGCCTAAGCCGTCTAGTTTCTGCTCTTCTGTCGTATTACTTTGTTCTTTATGATGTATCTTAGGCAGATCAGGATAGTAAAATTCGTCCATGTTGTTCTTGATACTTACTTGATCCAACACGTCGTTATTGCTATACTGAATTCTAGCATTGTTATAGGAATCGGTATCAGAATGAAATGAACTTCCATTTGACCGCTTTACGTCAATGCTGTCAAGGTTGGCTACTAGACCATCTTTGCCCACATCAGTCATTCTGATTGCTTTTTGTAGTACTTCTTCGAAACATCTCCCAATTGCCATCACTTCTCCAATAGACTTCATTGTACTACCAAGTTTTCTTTTTACAAGCTCGAATTTTTGAAAATCCCATCTAGGCATCTTCAATACAACATAATCAAGCGATGGCTCAAAACATGCAGTAGTAGCTTTAGTTATTCTATTGATAAGCTCTGGTAGAGAATACCCTAACGCGATCTTTGCCGCCATGTACGCTAGAGGATAGCCTGTAGCTTTACTTGCCAGAGCAGAAGACCGGGACAACCTCGCATTGATTTCAACTGCACAATATTCATCCGACCTTACGTCTAGTCCAAACTGTATATTACATTCTCCTACTATCCCACAATGATCTGTCGCACGAAGCGCAGCAGAACGCAACATGTGATATTCATGGTTATCAAGTGTCTGAGATGGAGCGACAACGATGTTATCCCCAGTATGTACTCTCATCGATAGCATATTTTCCATATTACAGACAATTACACTATTTCTCGAATAATCACGCATAACTTCGTATTCAATCTGCTTCCAATGACCAACGTATTTCTCTATAAGCACCTGTCCAACCATACTCAGAGAAAGGCCTCGTTGGACAATTTCTTGAAGCTCGTATTCGTTATATGCTACTCCCCCTCCTCTGCCGCCTAGGGTATAAGCGACGCGGATCATTACTGGGTAAGCGATACGATTTGCTGTCGTAAGAGCCTCCTGCACGGAATAGCAGGACGCACTTTCCAAAACTGGAACTCCTGATTCGATCATAGCTTCTTTAAACAATTGTCTGTCCTCAGTGATCTCTATGCCCCTTATCGGAGTACCTAGTACCCTAATTCCGTATTTTTTCAAGATGCCATTTTTCTCTAATGATACGCCGCAATTCAGTGCTGTCTGTCCGCCAAATGCCAGCATAATGGCATCAGGTCTTTCAGATTCTATAACCTGTTCTACGTAGTCGGTAGTAATCGGTAGCAAATATACCTTATCTGCGAATTTCTTGTCAGTTTGTATAGTAGCTATATTCGGATTGATTAGAACGCTTGCTATCCCGTCCTCACTTAGAGCTTTGAGGCATTGCGATCCGGAGTAGTCGAATTAGCGATTGATCATTTTATAATAACCAACTTTCGCCTGCTTCTCCGATCTTAATTGCCCCGCTGCCGAGGACGAGTATCTTTCCTATAGTATCATCGCGTGTCATGTTTCCTCCTATTGTTTAATTTTTTTTTGCTTGGAATAGGTTCAAATTTAGATAAATCTGAAGATTTGTCACACAAGTCATCCAGCTCTGAAGTAAGGTTATTTTGATTAGTATTAGTATTAGTATTTGTTTCTGCAGTACTAGAGTTAGTAACGTCTACTCTACGTCGTGAGACTAAATTCATATCCAATGAAGATAGATAGGAACCGTCGGAGCTTTCGATTAAGTCTTTAAATCTCCTGAAAATAAATATACAATCATTCGGGCCTGGAGAAGCCTCTGGATGAAATTGTACTGCAATTATCGGCTTGGATTCGTGTTCAATCCCTTCAACTGTGTCATCATCAGTATTTGAGAACCAGATCTTGAATTCTCCTTTTTCAAGCGTTTCAGGTGCTACGCCGTACCCATGGTTTTGGCTTGTGATATAGGTCATATTATTTCGCAAATCATTGCATGGTTTATTCTGACCTCGATGGCCAAATTTCAATTTGTATGTATCAGCACCTCCGGCCAATGCAAGGATCTGGAAACCAAGACATATTCCCAAAATCGGTTTGGATACCTTCATCAATTCAGACGCTGTCCTTACGGTTTCACCACAGATTTTGGGGTCGCCAGGTCCATTACTTATTACTACACCAGACGGCTTGTACCGCATCACTTCTTCGTAGGTTGAATTCCATGGAAGTCTAACTACGTTGTAACCCATCCTCAGTATATTTCTAATTATGCTATATTTTGTGCCTGTATCTAGCAGTACAACTGTTTTCACATTGTCAGTAGTAGATCTTGCATTCGTATATTTACGAGGCATTTGGGTTGAAACTTCGTGCATAAAATTTTGTGCACCGTAGCTATGATTTTTTATATTTTCATAAATTCTCAATCTTTCGGCTTGATAAACTGAACTTGAGTCAGAGACTAAAGAATCCAAAGGCGAGGACTCTTCCACTGACATCGCACCTTTCATTACACCATTTATTCTCAAGAGCTTAGTTAATCTACGTGTGTCTACGCCGAATAGCCCTGGGATTTTTTCTTCATAAAGCCACTGGTCCAATGTCTTTACACAGCTCCAGTGACTAGCAAGAGCTGCCAGATTGTGGATAAGTAAACCCTTTATTTGAATCTGCTCTGATTCAAAATATTTGGGTAGTCCAAATTCGTCCTCCTCAGACATACTTGGAACTCCGTAATTCCCTATAAGCGGATAAGTTAAACAAAGTATCTGACCACGATAAGAAGGATCCGTAAGGGTCTCAACATAACCGACCATGCCGGTATTAAATACTACCTCCCCAATCGCGCTGGTCTTGTATCCAAACCCTATTCCCTCAAAAAGCGATCCATCTTCTAATACAAATCTACCCTTGTATCCAGAATATGTTCGTTCTAATGTTGGAATTTTTGACCCTCGTCTGGTTTAAAGAAATGCAAATTTAAATTTTGCTGTTTAGACACACATAGGTAAGTATGGCAAATTGGTTTTCGTATTATAATATAAGAGAATTAACGGATCATTTGCATTCGCGAAACAATATGTTAGTTCGTATTTTCCACAGGAAATCTTTTCAGCATTTAGTTGAGCATAGGCCTAGCAATCCGTTTACAAAGATGTTTTGATGTCGCAACTTATTGAGAGCGTTATTAAACTCACCGTAAACCTGTCTCCGGATCGCTTGAGTTTTCCGAAAACATTGATCGTTGAATCATGTTCATGAATAACTAAGTACATATATACAAAAACACCTACGGCTTCTAACATGGGCAAAAAACAGAAAAGAAAACAGCAGGATATAAAGCATAGAGGCCTATCCAAAAATGGTTACATGATAATCGGCGGTATTGCCGTTATAGTCGCCTTGGGTGCATATTTTGGCGTCCGCACTTTAGTTCCAGTTAATGGCACATCACCAGTTTTTGCAGCTCCCACTAATACCTTTATTAAAGCAACCTACTCTCCAACGAGCGGATACACCTTTACCAGCCAGTCTAGCGGAGGCAGGGGACAAAATATTGGAGTAGGATATAATAGCCCTACTATCACTATGAAAAAAGGCGAACTGAACTCCATACATTTGATCAACGAGGACCGAGATTCTCAGCATAATCTGAATATAGACGCCTTCAAAGTGCACACGGGAGATCTAGGATACTTCCAGAGCAAGAGTGTAACATTCATTGCTGATAGAGCCGGTACTTTTCAATATTATTGCACGATTCATCCTGAAATGAAAGGCAAGTTAGTGATTCAATAAGAGCATGGCTAGAAACCGATTCGGACTCTAGTTGACTTCTTTATGTAGTTAAACACAATTTTTCAACTGATTAAAATCTTACCGCTGCTTTTTTAGACTTTTTCAATGCTTAGCGAATTATTTGAATTCATTGCTTGTCTAGATGAAAAACTGGTAAACGATTAGTAATATGTTCATAGATATTATCACACTTGTGCAAACTAAAGCTAGGATTTTGGTGGTTAGTCTGTTAACGCCCTCGGAACCCATTATTTTTTTCTTCCCGGTAAAGTAGACCAACGGAACAACTGTGAAAGGGAGTTGTATACTCAAAACCACCTGACTTATTACAAGAATTGAGAGCGGAGAGACACCAAGAGAAATTGCTATTATAGCGGGAACTAATGTAATCAGTCTGGTGACAATTCGACGCTTCCATAGTTTTATTTTTAAATTAGTAAATCCTTCAAATATTACTTGACCAGAGAGTGTCGCAACAACCGATGAAGCCAAGCCTGAGGCTAACAGCGCAATTGCAAATGCATAGCTTGATAGATTACCAAGTAAAGGAGTGAGAGTCCTGTATGCAACATCGATTGAATCAATTATCACATTGTGAGTATGGAATGTCGCGGCAGACACTACCAGTATTGCTCCATTGACCAGGCCAGCAAGGCTCAGTGCAACTATGGTATCTATCATTGAGAACTTTACCAATTGTTTATTGGATTTTATATAGGGCATCATCTTGTGTCTTGATTTAATAATTGATGAATGGAGGTAGATAGCATGCGGCATCACCGTAGCGCCCAAGATCCCTACTGCAATAAGTAGACCACTACCCCCAAGAGAACTAAATTCTGGAATTATCGCATGATATGCTATTTTATTCCAGTCAGGTTGGGCCAGTAGTATTTCAAAAACATACGCAAAACCTATTATGGCGACCATTCCAATTATTGCGGCTTCCAATTTTCTAAATCCTTTTCTTTCCAGCGCGAGGATTAGTAAAGTGTCAACTCCTGTAATTATTGCTCCATATATCAGAGGTATACCAAACAGCAAATTAATAGCAATGGCCGCGCCAATAACCTCCGCTAGATCAGTCGCAATAGCAGCAATTTCTGCGGTTCCCCAAAGAGACAGCGATTTCCACTTCGTAAGATTGTGCCTACAATTTTCAGCCAGGCTCCGACCTGTCACTATGCCCAGTTTAGAGGATAGATATTGGAGCAACATTCCCATTAAGTTACTCATCACGACTACCCACAGTAAGGAATACCCAAACTTTGAGCCTGCGGCTATATCAGTCCCCCAATTTCCAGGATCGATATATGCTACACCCACGACGACGCCAATACCCATAAATTTTAAGAAATGGGCCAAGCTTACCCCTTTAGAAGATTGATGGTCTATAGAAGGACGCGGGTCCTCTTTTCTCCCTGACCCCTTAATATTATCACTCACCTGGCATAGTTAATATTTGCAGTAGACAATATAAAGTTTAGCATAGGCTAACATTATTAGTTTCCTTTAACATAACATCTAAAATACATTTTAACCCTTGAAAATTGAGATATAGCCTGGGATTTGATTCGTAAGTGCTTTAGGGACTTGGATTTGTTAGAACCAGTAATTTACCCTATAGACCAGAAGGCAGACATCATTTGATGCCCTACCGTAACCAATAGGTAGCTAAGGCTAAAATGTGCTCTATCAATCCCTCTTCGTTTTTCTTCCTGTGTCGAGTATAATATTCGAGAATTTTCAGGGCATCAAGTGTTGTTGAGAAGGTCTCGCATGAGTGAAAGTACAATTTTCGTTTTCGAGCGCTCGAAATCAACCCTTTTTCGATTAAAACAGTAATGATTTCAGAGACAATTGATGAATTAAGCTTTACTTCTTTACAAATCCTTCTTTCTGTCTTTGAGCTACTCTTGAGGGCTGCAAGTATTCGAAGCTCCCATTCATTAAGATCTATGTCATTGGTAGGAGTACTATTATTATTACCATTGCCATAGATGTGTCGAAAGTCTGGACCATGAGAAAAATTATACTTTCGGTTATGATATGCTTCGACCATTGTCGACTCCACTATTCACTGTAATATTATAGATTTGAGACTATTTATTAATTAAGTCTATGCGTAATCGATTTGTAATTCACGTAAAGAACTTTCTCATTATTTTCGACATCCTTAGCTTGGCGACATCGCTATCTTGCAAAGTTTCTGGATGCTTTACTCTAAGATGCCTAAGCGCAAATCGAACTGCATCTCCACAAATCCTACATTTTGCTGTAGAAAACATATATTAGTATAATCAACCATGTTGAAAATTCTTACTATAGTAGAACCTGATGAATATCTATCATTGCCTATAAACCGTAACACATATCTGAGAATAGGCAATATAATGTTAGATGCCACTGTCCCATGCCTTGAATATCTTCCCTGGTTATGCACACTTGCTTGGATCAATTAGTAAATTTGAAATCTTTCAGGATGCAAATCCAAATACTAACCCAAAGACAAGATAGGCGGGATATATTTATCGATAGCGGGTTAAAGATATAACCAACAATTCTATATCATTAAATTCTTGGACCGGGAAAAGTTACGATTTTTGATGGGTTTAATGGCATTTCTTCTTTGCGTAGGAATAGGGTATACTTTGAATCACTATTTTCGAAGCGGCAAGCTTCCATGGTAGNTCCTTAGACATAAACAAGCAATCTGATTATTATCTCTAGCGTACTGAGTTTCGCAAATGGTAATGGATCAATTTTCTATCCAAGTCCTGTAAATCATACCAGTCTTACATAATTTTGGTGGACTTGAATGCAGATCGCAAATGTGGAATAAATTTATCGGTAAGAGAATGTTAGTAATAACCAGCAATGTAAGAGGTTACATTATCTCATCAAAAGAAACGTTTCAAAAAATAGGAAGGAGATTACCATACAATGAAATTGGTTCTACTGTGAAGCTGCAACTGATGCTGCGTTACGTTTGCCTTGAATTTGTGAACCTGCATTCTGGCAGTCCACCTTCATTGGAAACTGACCGTTTCCACAAGCATTTGCTTGGGCTAGTGATTGAGACTGTTTTGTTTTAGCATAGTGGTGATGGTGTCCTCCTGCGTACGCGTTACTTGCTGCAGTAGTTGTTATCAATATTGCTGCAAGTGCTGCGATAGCTACTATTGCATATGTTGTTTTGTTGTTCATGTCTTAATTCTCAATCAGCATAATGTGGTAATGATTTATTTGGATTAGGAGAAATATTACGCTCTCAAAAATCAGATTTGTCTTACTGTGAAATTCATAATTGGATGGAGTAGTACCCGAGATACCAGTCGAAATCAAATCTGTGCATCGGTTGATAGAAAATGTTTGTGGGTAGACTCTCAACAATAGTGGGCTTACTAAGAACTAAGTCTGGATAAATTAGACTTAGTAATTATCACTAAAATTATTTTAGAACTTGATTCGCTAGGAATGTGCTGTCTCAATTAGATAAGTGAATTCGAAGTAGGCTAAAGTTAATTAGATTCACCATTCCTATTCCTTTCATAGTGTTTGCTAAAGCAGTATTATGATATTGCAATTATCGGAGGCGGCATTCTTGGCGCCTCGATTGCGTATTTTGTCTCTGCATTTTCATCCAACAGTGTGATATTGGTCGAAAAGGAGCGCGAGGTGGCTTCACATGCCAGTAACAGAAATACCGGAAAGGTTCACGCACCGTTCCTCTACGATCCCATTCACAAGAAGATGTTTGCAAAGGCAGCGTTTTTGGGATTCCAGATGGTACTTGACTATTGCAAATTATCTCACTTGCCATTTATACTAGACGGAGTCATATCTGTTGCCACGCATGATAAGGGCATCGATGCTCTACACAGGTATCTCGAATGGGGTTTTGCAAACGGTTTGCAAAGAAATGAGTTACTCTTTCTCGATGGAAGTATGATTTCAAAATTTGAGCCGAGGGTAAGGTGCATGTCGGCGATTTATTGTACTAGAGATGCATCTGTTAATTATGGAGCGATAACTAGACAGCTTGTACTTGATGCTCACCAGTTTGGATGCCGAGTAGCTACTGGAATGAGAGTAGCAAATATAAGTAGAAATAATATGAAATTGGAATTACAGCTTGTTTCTCATAATCCTCGTGCGAGAGCAAATTCGAGTTCAAATGTACGTCCATATTACGTCGAAGATGATTTGACCATAAACCAACCTACTGAATCATCCACTCAAAAATTGGATAATCCGAATAAAAATATGGACATGAAAATTTATGTGAATTATTTAATAAATGTGGCAGGAGGAGGCGCCTTAGACATAGCACATTTAATGCATGTAGGAAATAAATATACAAATCTTTACTTTCGTGGAGAGTATTGGCGAGCTCCTAAGGAATACGAAAACTTTACAAAGCTCAGCATTTACTCTGTTCCTAAGTTTCCAGAATACCCATTTCTCGATCCTCACTGGATAGTCCGATTTGATGGGTCCAGCGAAGTTGGCCCAAATGCCGTTCCGGTATTTGGAGCCTATTCCTATGGTTGGAAGAATAATATACGATTCTCGATACCTAAGATAATAGAGATTGCAAAAAATAGCGGAATCGTTAATCTCTTATTTAATAGACAATTCATGTCTTTGTTAGCCAAAGAATTTATGAGTTCACTTTCAAAAACTACGATGATAAACAGAGTAAGAGAGTTCTTGCCAGATATTAAGCCATCATTATTCGTTACCAGAGGCACTGCGGGTATAAGATCACTACTTGTCGATAGCGACGGTAACTTTATACCAGATATGGTCGAAATCAGAAATGAAAAATCACTTCATATTCTCAACTACAATTCGCCGGGGGCTACTGGCGCGTTACCCATTTCCGCTACGATTGTAAGCAGATTACTTCGAGAAGGTGTACTCGTACCAAAGAACCATTCTGAATCAGTCAATAGAAAAGATAACTGGGACATCAACCAGATTGATTCAGAAATAATGAGTCCATAGGTTGTGACGTCGTTACAAAACTTTACCTCTCCCTTAAAATCACTTATCTCAAAACAACTAGCGAGCAAGGTCTGGCTTTTCCGCTATGAAATCGCAGGTAATTGATCGATCTATAAACTAAGTTGAGCCTAATCCAAGGAACTTGGTTTAGCTCGCAAAAATAGCACAGACTTTTTAACATCTAGATATCAACAAATAATGACAAACCAGTTTTTTATTCGTAAATCAATTTAGAATTAAACATGTCCAACGGTGCCAAAAATAGACGATCGTTAATATTTTTATCATTGGCACTCTCGACAACAGGCTTACTACTAACTATTGCCTTANTGTCAAGGTCTGACTATTTCACGTCGAGCGAACCTACAAAGAAGCCTACACATCAATCTACGAATAGAATCCATAGCGCAAAGAATTTCACAGCAGCAGCCGAATTAATGGAGAAAGTGCCCACGATTCATCCTCCTTCTGATATAAAATCCCAAACTGCAGACTTCTCAGCTTTTGATCCTACAAATTCTTCAAATAGTTCTAATAATTCAAGCAACGCTGTAA
>C688J18823_10002290_pt1 | contig 11989 bp, 11 predicted proteins | sample HopSoiMetagenom1_FD_18823 | JGI IMG/M metagenome (IMG submission 18823) | reverse complement strand
GAGATGTTAAGCTCCAGAAAGATACGTATTGCCGAATTTATAATTGATGAACTATCATTAAGTTGGTTCGGAATAAATCTGGTTATGGATAGCAATTGAAAATGATAACCGAGAAATCCTCCAAATAAGCATACCGAAGGAAAGAAACATGTTCGTTTGTTGAAGAGCGTTTTATATTAAATCTTGTAAAAAGATATGGGGGACATTTTATTTCAACTGATGATGGTACACGGTATCCACAGGCTTGCAGATTCTTGAAACTAAGCCATCACATCCAATCTGCATAGGAGAAAAGTATCATAGAGAGGACAGTACAATACATCAAAGATAGAATGAAAGGTTTCCATGACTATTTTCCTTGTAGAAAAACAAATGTAAATTGCAACATATACAAAAATGGTTTAATCTATTTGTCAGTCATTATAACAATAATTTGTTTTCTTAACTTTACAGAGCCATCCAAATATATTGATATGACTGCACGTATACTTTAGTGGCTATCATTGATTAATATCGTGTTTCCATGACTAAACTATCAAAAGATGATTTTGTCTTACTTCCGAATGCTCGAAATCCAATTTAATAACGTCTCTTCAGGGATTGTTAAGAGAACGACAAAAGACCGAATCATATTATGAATCTGGTTGACATCGTTCAGATACGTTTTGGCTGCCTGTTGTGAAATGGCATGAACTGTATACTAGATGATATAGAAACAGATATTGTCATAAGGAATATGATGTCAGCTCGTTAGATTTACTAGAGATATAGTGATCCCTAGTCTCGGTTTTTATTAACTACCTGCCTAAGTTATTATATTGACTAGTAATTCCAATGCTAAGTTTAAACATTACGGCATTTCTCCATTTGAAATCGAGGTTATCTACGATGTCTTGAAAGAATCATTTGAATTGCAAGAAGAACAACTCGTACCTATTGACGAAAATACCAAGAGTATGGTTGAAATCGAACTCCCAGTTTCGTATGACGATTCTTTCTTTAGCTGGTTTTCTGCGGAGAGATGGTTCAAAATCAAAGAAGTATTGAAAGAAATGGCTAGGAGAAGAGGTAAAAGTGGTATTAGAATAGTTTTTGATTTTCGTGGAAACACAGACGATAGTCCTGCTAGGGTCAGATTCCTTTTGAAGGGCAGAAGTGGTAGGGAATTTGAAATAGCCATCGAAAAGATCGAGTACATGGTCGATACTGTCAAGATGCAGCTCAAGAAACTACCTTGTGATATAGACGAGGTTGAATATTTATACGACGAAAAGAATCATAGATGGTTTCCGTCCATCACGAAGACATATCTTGGCAGCAGAAAGTAACCGGAGTTCGTTATTCAGATGTATAACGATCTACATACCTGTACATTTAATTTATAACGGATGAATCTTGCAAAGTCTCAATCAATTCACGATATTTTCTATTTATAAATTCTAGGGATTCAGACAATTTCTTAGATTTGCCATATTTGTATCGAATCAGTTCTCTATGGCGCCAAAAATGTTTACCCTCTGAAACCGAGATAGTTGTAAAATAATCTGGTCCTTTAAGACTATCCGGTAATTTTATACTTAAGGGTATTAAATACTCGATTGTGAACCACTCATCGCCATCTGGGTAGTCATCTCCAGTATTCAAGTCAAAATATAAATGCAAAGCATCATCTACTGTTAGACCCTCGCCCTTAATCGTAGGATGTTTGGCATAGGACTTGCGAAAGTCCATTTTCAGTAATTCAGGTTCAAAATAAGTCTTAATAATTGCCTTCCGAAAGATTTCATTTGACTCTTTAAGATTCAAAGATAGTATAATCAACCCTGTCCATATTATAATCCTTTTAACTAAATAGTACAGTCACTTCAGATTCGGGTCAACTCAATCATTTTAAAATTCTGAAACATGAGTCTATCACATGATGAATAAAGAGTTTTCTCAGTACTCAATACTCTGAAGTGCACTATGTAACTAATTTATCATTTATTAATCGCCGTAACAAATTCGACATTTATTACTGGGCCAGTATACATATAGATCGAATTCAGGAAATGAACTAACACCCGCTAGCATATTTTTATCTTGTCAATATGCATCTAATCATTCAAATTTAGATTCGGGGGATAGCCATAGTCATGTCACTTGTGAAGGTTCATATTGGCTGTGCGCTTCCAGTCGAAAATAGATTGCTAAGTTAGACATTACCTACAATTAATATAATCCTTGTGGCCTTTTTTTGTTATTGCGGGGGTCGCCTAGCCTGGTAGGGCGTGGGATTGCTAATCCCATGTTCGAAAGAACTCGTGGGTTCGAATCCCACTCCCCGCGTGCTTACGTAAACTTATTAGATATGGTATGCACCTATTTCTTACAGGAATATTGACGCTACAAGAGGCATATACAAAAGATCGATCTGGTTAGCTGGAAACAAAGACAGATTCTTTTACACAATATAACTCATAGCCATATTTTAGACAGGCATTGAAAAGACTGTCCACGGTCAACGCAAAGAGCGCTAATTTGATTTGTGATTATATCTTTGTTGAACAGAGTGAGATCAATATTAAAGAGTGGACCAAAGAAGGAAAAATAAAAGTTTGACGTGGTTATCAAACTACTTGGCAAACCAACCTTTTTGTCAAATGACCAAGCAAGATATACTTGCCTATCTAAACAGCCTAAAGGGACCTACATAAGCAGATCCTACTTACAAATGGCTAGGCTCGTCAATGGACGGCAAATGATCTTGGATAAGTTTTTCAAATGGATATAGAGCCCCGATGAGCCAAATCTGAGGGAAAGGATAACTCGACGGTGTATGCAAGTTGTAAAGAACTACCACGTAAAGAAAAATCGCCTCACAGGCATCAAACCTGTGGAACGCTCTGGAACACACCAGTTTCTTGAAGTACTGTCCTAACAAGCGCGACAGGTGCTATCACGCTACGGCTAATGATATGTGGGCTAGACCCGTATGAAATATTGAATCTTAAAATAAAAGATCCAATATTGGGGTAATTGAAGGCGGCATCGAATTTGCAGAAATTCATATTACGGACAGAAAGACAAGACCGAGAACTCTACCAATAATTGACTCAATACCTTATCTGAAGGATGGAATACACTACCATCCTACTGATACCAGCCCTGATTCATGGTTGTTTGTATCTCTAGCCAATACTACATTTGTCTCAAAATTAACCTCTGACAGTCTCTTTGGACAGTATAATATTATTATATATTACAAAATTTTCGGAAGCTCACTGAGGACTAAACAGTACATAAGGTGGATAAACCATTTATCAAAAAATTATTGGCCAGGCCGTGGAATCTTTATATTTTCCGACATTCTCTCTAACAGAGATAGATCTTATCCTAAAAGAACGTGTTCTCGAGGATCATATTGGTTCGACAATGACAAGCAGGATGCGTCAAGCATAAATTCTGTATTTTGGTAACTAATAATGAAGATCACTTCGTGAAGCAACAGTATTTTAAAGGAAAAAGATAAAGGAGTATCTGCTTTTAGATCCAAACAACGTCCAGCTGCACTGAATCTGACAAGCATGATTTAAAGTTCTGCAGCCAAGTGTAGAATGGTGCCGACATATAATGCGTATAATGAAGAACAGCTATGGATGAGAAGCAAATAAAGGATTAAGAATTTAAGGATTTAAGAAATCAGATGACTGCTATGCAGGAAGCACAGCACGAAATATTAGATTACTAAAGTATCTTGCAAAGCTGTGCAAGTTCTGAAATAAAAGATAAGTTATATGGCAATTCATTATGTGCTTTTCGGAATTGAGTAATACTCATCTCTCTGTCCGATTTGTTTACCAAGCCTTATCTGGTCACTGTGCATATCAAGCCATTCATACCAGATGCTTAGGTCATTGCGATAAAATCGAGGACCATTTCCTTGGCCGAAACCTTAAGCATATTTCAGACATTAACCTACTGTTTTCCATTTCGTTTGCTTCATATTTTAGCATTTTACGCTAGATAATTGCGAAGAAACATGATTATTGGCTTACGCTTATCTTTATTTGATCCCTCAGAATCAAATTGATTCATTATTGAATTAGTAGATTTTACAATTGTTCTTAGTATCTCTATCAGACGAAATCTTTCGTGTCACTCCACAGCGGGTGGATTTTTATATATTTTTATATTATCGTACATAGGTATCGGATCGTACCTATAACAAATTAAAACTATCGGAATATGCCCCAGTTTGTTCCATTATAATCATTAAATGTGCAGTTACATATGGTAAAAATATCCTGTATGATTTGCAATCCCCGATTGCTGTAGTAGTCTATAAATTGTCCAGTTAGTTCAGATGAACCTGTTCTTTGCACTTCCCTCCTAGGAAGAAAAAGCTCACTTAGATTCTATAACATGATGGTAGATTTATGTTATAGAATGCATTTATAATTTCGTATATAATAATTTTCTATATAAATTGGGGCGCATACTATCACTATTGTCTATTTTTTTAATACTCATTGAAATTTGGTCTTATATTGCTATTTCTAATTACCCATATTTGAGTGCCCAGAAAACAAGCCTCGCAGCAACAAAAATAAGTCCTTCAGGAATAACTTCCCCTACTAATCCGTCTTCAATCAAGTTAAAGACAGTTGTAACTAACGTTGATTTAATTCCCAAAATAAAAATCCTATCACCACATGACGGTCAATTGATTCAAACAACTAAAAATGATCCCCTTGTCGTCGCTGGCACTTCATCAGATGACAGATCAAAGGATTGTATAGTTTCAGTCCTTTTGAATGGTATAAAACCATACCAAAAAACTAGTGCTGCAGGAACCAATGGAATCAATGATTATTCTATCTGGAAATACAAGTTAGATCAGAGCTATAGTGGAATTAAAGCAGGATCTAACAAATTAACTGCAAAAATCACTTGTTTTGACTATCCTCATAGCTTGAGTAAATGGACAAGTGTAGATCTAATCGGAATGAGAGATGATAATGACGCAATTACTTCTCGTGCAGCCGAGCCATCATCATTACGAATATCTACTAGTGTTGATAAAAATCCAATTACTGTAGGAGATATACAGACTATTACTGTGAAGGTTCATAATCCAGATATTCTGAATTCAGTTGGTAGTGGAGCTAGTGTGAGCGGACAAGTTATTGATTTATCATCCTTTGTATCTTCTTCTTTTCCTTCTAAAAATATGAATGCAGTTGTGGAACAATTTGGTGATAATACCGATAAAAATGGCGAGGTTTCATATTCCTGGAAAGTACCTGAGAATATTCCGATAGGGACACCTTATGTAGTAAAGGTAGATGCAGTATCTGGTAACTATAGTGGGAGATCAGAATCTAATATATTTACTGTAAAACCATCATCAAATAACAACGAGCCTTTTATTTTAGCTCAAGCCAGCAGTAACTTTACTAATGGCTTAAATGATAATATAAAGAATTTTACTCAGGAGATATTCAACACGGTCAGAAATCGCTTAGAAAACAATTGAGATAAAGAAAGGTTCTGCATTATCCTGGATAATATCAACACTGAATAGGATAACTCTATCTTCTCTACATGAATCTATAGATTGGACTTTATGATCACGTATGGTTGTTATATGATAGAACTTATCTAATTGAGTTCTTTAGCTAGTGTTACCTAAAACAATAGAGTTCATCAAGTAACAATTCAGCGATAGTGTTCGATTAAATCAATATCAATCTGATCTGCTCAAGCAGTATGAAAATTGGTCAACAGGCTATTATGAGTTCAACGTTATCATTGTATGCGGTGTTTTGGGAGCAGGGGCCGTGGATATTATGAAACGGTGAGGGTAGTCCCTTGAGGAGGTGGCGGATTGGCTGCTTAGGGACGGTGAATTCATGGCTGTCGCTACTGTTTACCAGCGGGTCTTTTTCGACTGGTGTGCCGATGAACTTGCCGTCGTTTATCCACTCCCTCTGGACGAACTCGAACTGCCGATCGAGGTGTGCCCCAACAAAGGCAAATAGCAGGCCGCGATCGGCGCCGTTGTCCTCCAGGACACCAGGGGGCAACTGCTGGCCATAATTGGTACCTCGCCTAATCATCCTCCGGTGCAAGCGCGCTACGCCGATGATGAGCGAATCGCGGGGGGTTTCGCCCGTCGGACGTGCGCGCCGGTCAGACATTTGAGGCCACGCGGGTTGTCGCCGAACATGAAGGCGTTGTTGCGTTTTGGGTCGGCACCAAGTTCAGGATCGTCCTTGTCTGGAGCCAGTGCAAGCAGCGCGCCACTGTGCCAGCGTCCGACGATCTGGGCGGCCAACCACTCCTCCTCCTCGGCGCTGTCTTTGGCGATCTGACTGAGGTACTGGCGGAAGGCCGCTACGCGCATGTGTAGCTTGCGGAAGACAGCATAAGTGCCGTTGCGGCCCCGTACTTCTGGCTGTGGCATGGGTACGATGTTGTGGGTCTCGCTCTCGTATCCTAGGACGAACTCGCCAGCCTTAAGCGGCAATTCGTACGGATTGGTGCCAGGGATGCCGGAACCCTCGATGGCCGGATGGCCTATGCCGTCCGCAAAACCGAATATGTTGCGCAGGTCAGCGGTGGCCTGTACGTGCTGTTGCCAGATGGGCACGACGCCAGACAGATCGCGTGAGGCATCGCGGGCGTAGCTGAAAGCGGCCTCTAGGCTGGCATTGTCGGACATGAGCCCGACCACCACGAGATGGACGTCCTGCGTACCCAGCGGTTTCTCCCAGCGTTCGGGAGCATTCTCCCCTACGTCTCCAAGCTCGGCCGCGCGTGCGGCCATACCCTGCTGAAACTTGGGTGGGAAGGTGGCCAGTGACCCCTCCGGCACTCCGAGGGCTTTGAGTCCCTGAAGGCTGAGTGCCACGGCAAGCGATACAGGCATCTTGGGATCGAAGGAGGCAACCGAGTTGAGATACGGGATCAGCCGCCGCAGCAGCTCACGCCCCCGCGTGCCGGTCGTCAAGACGCAGGATCTGGTATAGACCCCCGTAAGGAACCGGCCGCGGCTCTAGGGCGCCGGCCTGGATGTAGTCCAGCTCTAGCGCGACGGGGTCGATTTAGCGGTCATGGTCGCAGTTCATGTAGTAGTCCTTGCTGGTCGGCCGGCGGCAGAGAAGTTGGCGGCGCCTGGTAGGGAAAGACGTTGGAGACCGGCGTCGCCGGCCGGTCCACGCCGTCACTCACACGCGCCCCTTTGCCGGCGTTAACCATCAGTGTGAGTGTGAGCAGCTTGTCTATCACGTCGTCGTTTAGAGACCGGCCACCGCACGTTTGGTGGGCGCGCCCATCGAGGGCAGCCTGCTCGATCTCGAAAAAGCTGTCGTCGGAGTACGGCTTTGTGACGTCGACGACCAGGTAGTCAGCGAGTAGCAGCTCGGTGAGAGGGTGGGCTCCATCAGGGCCAAGCGGCCAGTCCGTTTTTCCATCTAGGCGATCGTACATCGCAAGGTTGGCGTGCATCCGAGCGCGATAGGCGCCACCATAGTCCTTGCTCATGTGGAAGGCGTCTTCGAGGTTGTAGAGGTCGCGCACCTCCAAGTCGCGGTTGACTTGGTCAAACTCTTTAAACTGCAAGATAAAGTTCTTGATCTCGGGGCGGCCGAACCGCTCAATGCGGATCGGGGGTTCGCCGGCGACCACAGTCTCGCCGACTACCGCTAACAGTGGCCCACGACCGCTGCGCAGCCACGGTTGGCAGTCAGCCTCGATGACAATACTCAGAACGTTGAAGCCAGCCGCGGCATTCTTCTCGACCTTCTTGAAGGCAAGCCGTCCAGTCTTTTGCGTCTCTATGACTGACTGTAAAACATCAAGTCGAAAACATCTTTTGGCTGGCCATGTTAACAGCCCTGCTAGGGTAATAACGCAGGAATTTTTTAATATATGGATTTAAGGCAGAATACGAAACCAGACTGCCGAAATATTATCAATTATTTAACTTTTTATATAAAAGACGTATAGTTTGATATCTAGTATAGGAATACTTTGGCTTGCTAGTGTTTGAAGCTCACAGAGCTGTAAAAAGATTATGCTTATATTCTAATCGCCAAATCCTACGTTCAGCAATCTTCACATACTGTAATTCTAGCTATGACAGCAAGTCCTGGATCAGATAGAGATAGGATCGGGGATGCCTGTAATAACTTATCCATTGAAAAGATAGAATATAGAAACGAAAATGATGTAGATGTAAAACAGTATATCAATCCCATCGATACAACTTGAAAATGGTTTACTATTCCTCAGGAGTACAAATATATTAGTACAAGTCTTCGTGCCATGCTTGAAGACAAACTTCAGTTTCTTATAAAAAGATGGCTGTTGGGCAAAACATCAAAGTGGATATTTAAGGGCGATCTACTTAAACTATTAAACGAGATCCAGTATAAAATAAATTCAAGTCAGGAAGAACTAAGAGGACCACTTTATTCAGCTTTGATGTAACAGTCGGCAGCCCTTACCCTTATGTACTGTGTAGAACTTATAGGAAGCCAGGGATATCAGTCATTAAAAGCTCTTCCAGAAAGATTGGAAGGGAAGATGTGGAGGCTCATTAATCCCTACTTAACGATAACAAGATAAAAGAGATTCCGACACTTTTAAACAGTCTAAAGATAGAGCACCCTAAAACAAAATATCTTGTAGAACTTATAAGTGAATATTATAATACCTATCATAGTGATACTGACAGGAAGAATAATTCAATACCTAAATCATCTGACTTGATAAGCAAGAGACCGAAAGCTCTTGTTTTCACATATTATAGAGATACTGCAAGAAAGGTTGTAGAAATTTTGACTGAAAATGGAATAAAAGCATCAAGATTTGTAGGCCAGGCAAAAAGAGAGTTGGACATGGGGATGGACCAAAATGAACAATCAGCAATTCTCCAATCCTTCAGAGATGGTGAATTTGATGTCCTAGTAGCGGCATCTATTGCTGAGGAAGGACTTGATATTCCACAAGTAGATCTAGTTGTATTTTATAAACCAATACCTAGTGAGATAAGATACAGACAGAGAAGGGGAAGAACTGGACGAAAATCATCTGGTAGGGTTATAATACCTGCAGCAAAGGACATTATTTCACTAGATTATCATTGTCTTATAATCACGGCAGAGTCTCGCTCAGGTAGGGATTGTATGATAAATAAAAACCTAAAAAAATGGGTAAACTGATTATCTATTGGACTAAGATATGAATCAATCTACAGAGACCATATCCCTAAGCTTCAATAAATTGTATCCCTTCATAAAATGGGCTGGAGGAAAATCTCAAATACTTTCTACAATAGATGGCTTGATTCCAACATACTTTGGCAGATATTTCGAACCATTCCTTGGCGGTGGCGCAGTGTTTCTGCATATAACTAACAAAAAGAAAATTCATTTTGGTGCGTTTCTATCAGATTTAAATGAAGAATTAATTAACGCATATACCGTTGTAAGATCAAATGTTGAAAGACTAATTGAGATTTTAACCACTCATGAACAGGAATATAACACATCTCCTGCCAGGTTTTATTATAATTTGCGGGATAGCTCTATTCCGCTCAGAAGGAATTTAGTTGAGAGGGCGGCAAGGTTTATTACGCTTAATAAAACATGTTATAACGGTCTTTACAGGGTAAACAAGCAGGGTAAGTTCAATGTTCCTATGGGTAGATACAAAAATCCATGCATATGCGATCATGACAACCTTCGGAGTATTAGTAAAGTTCTTCGAAAGTCCAGTACTCGTATAGAACGCGGTGATTATAAACGAATATTGCTCGAAAATGCGGCGGAGGGGGACTTTGTTTATCTGGATCCGCCGTATGATCCCACAGGCCCAACTGCTGGATTTACAGGATATACTGACTCTGGCTTCACTTACAAAGATCAATACGAGCTTGCAAATTTGTTCAAGGAACTCGACGATAGAAAATGTCTCATTCTGCTTAGCAATTCTTATACACCATTGATCAGAGAATTATACTATGGATTTAAAAATATAAAAATGGTGAGTACCTTGAGAGCTATAAATTCAAATGCGTCGAGACGCACAGGACATACTGAACTATTGATATCCAACTACAGGGCATAACTCACGGTATCTCGAATATGACAACGTTGGAGAGCAGAATTTAAAATTATGCTAAATATTATGAGGTAACATGTGAATGGAAATCAGGATTCTAGCCATTCTCGGTTAAAAACAAACATGATAACCGCCCTCTCGAATTATTTATAATTAATATTACCATAAAGCCTATAATCTAAATATGATAAGTTATTAATCAATTTGCATCAGAAAGATTTTGTTAAAGATCATGGAGGCAGAGTGTTGGAAAATCCAAAGATACAGATTATTCTTTGGGGAGAAAAATGGAAGACTAGTCGAAGCAACAAAATTTTTAGAAACCAGATAGAAGTCGCGCTTCGCAAGATATTTGATAGTGATTATTTTGTAAAGCTATGTCAATATAGGAATATTCACAAGCCTTCATTACTGAATGTAGTAACTAATACCATATCTAAAGCTCCGAATTCGTTTGCTGATCGTCACATGCAAAATGTCATAATTGATTTATTATTGAATGGAACTCTATCCTACGACCATGACACAGCATATATTTTAATACCTACGGATGATATGACATTGTATAATGAAGACCCAGAATTCGTAGATGGTGGCCACGATTATTTCAGGTATAAATTGCATAATGTCGACACTCCTATTAGGATACCGTTTGGATATATAATTAATTTCAATGAAATTGAGCAAATAACATTGACTTGCACTCACGAGATTGTCGAGATCGTGACTAATCCTGAGTACGATGGTATATTTGGGCATTCACGAATGTGCAAATATCCAGAAGACAATCAATGCGAACTTGCGGATATTTGCGAGAATGAATCTGATGGTGCCGTTATTTCAAACATTCTGGTCTCAAGGTATTGGTCGAATGTAGACCAAATGTGTGTTGCATGATACTACAGAAGAGATTTACAGATATAATACAGGATCTATTAATATGCTGAAAGAAATAAAACACTGTTTATATGTTGATCTTAGTGACAAGAATTTTTTTTGAAATAGAAGGTTAAAGGTTTATAACGTAAGACAACACAAGAACAGTCCGGAGATCGCGAGTCAAGCTCGTAAAAATAAAAGCCTTTCCAAGTTTGCTATGACTGCTCTAGTTGTGTTCTTTGATATTTGTTCGAGTGTCCGGTATTGATATCTTCTCTTAGTAATTCCGTTTGGTTGTCCGCTTATTGTAACGTTATTTTGTAGGCCCTTTCCATCCGCAAACGTCATGTTGTTGACAAGTCTTGTCGTAGTAATGACGTTATCAGCAAAATTCTCCCTAACATAGACATAAGCTAATGCCTTTGATGATGGTGTCCAACTATTAGTCAATCTATAGACATTTTCGAAATATTGACTCGAAATAGACTGTGACTGTGAGAATTTCGAGTATAGAATCCCATAACTATCCACTATCTCCTTCATCGTCTCTAATACCTGCTCATAATATTCTTTAGCGGTGTTAGTTTAACTGGGGGAAGTGTCCTTGTTTCCTCTATTCATTTTTTATGTTGGTCTTAATTTCATCAAGGCTTTGTTAAAGTTATCATGATATTCAGCAAAAATTATTTCTGTAGCAGTTAGGCTAAATAGTTCAGAAAACAAAGATGCATAATATGGACTTTAATGTGTCTTATTTGGAGACTTTCCAACACAATCCTCATGCAAAAGTTTTTTGGATATATTTCCAGCTAATAATTTGCTAATAGCTACGAGTACAGCCATATGACTACAATATAGAAAGTATAAATGTGTTAATAGGAGGATGAAGAATATGGTTGTTAAGATCGATTTGTCGCACCTTCCGATTGGCCTAAAGTCCATCATCATGAATAGCCAAGAGTTTTCTTCACTTACCAAGGACAATCATTATGATAGTAAT
>C688J18823_10002289_pt1 | contig 11999 bp, 6 predicted proteins | sample HopSoiMetagenom1_FD_18823 | JGI IMG/M metagenome (IMG submission 18823) | reverse complement strand
GACGGTCAGCGAAGCGTCATTCAACGACCGCTTGTTCGGCCTCGGCATGCGCGGCGACGCCAGCACGCCAGCCGCACTGCAGCAGATCGTGCGCGACGACACGGCAAAGTGGGCCAGGATGATCAAGGACACCGGGGTCAAGGTCGAGCAGTAACCGCGCTCGCCGGCGGCGGTAGCAGTCCACAGGCTTGCCCACTGTTGGCGCATTGGGAAGTGTCCCCATAGGCCGCTGAACTTCCGCCACACGCGGGTTCCAGACGAGCGCAGAATAGTTCGCGAGTCGTCATCCGGCGATTCATCAGGGGAGGAGAACCCACCACCATGTGCAAGCTCTGCGATGCAGGCATGCCGCAGGACCATTACGGTTCGCGGCGCAACTTCCTCAAGGCAGCCGCAACCACTCCGCTTGCCGCGGCAGGCCTCAACCTATTCGGCGCACGTCCCGCCGCCGCGGACGACGGCGGCGACGCGCCGGCCGACAGCGGCCGCCCGGGGCGGCGCTATGTGATCCGCGGCGGGGCAGTCATGTCGATGGACCCGAAGGTCGGCGATTTCGCGCGCGCCGACGTCCTCGTCGAGGGCAAGAAGATCGTCAAAGTGGCACCCAATATCGATGCGCAGGGCGCCTCCGTCATCGATGCGCGCGGCCGCATCGTGATGCCCGGCTTCATCGACACACATCACCACCAGTTCGAGACAGCCCTGCGCAGCTTCCTCGCCAACGGCGTGCTGATCAACGACGGCTCGAACACGCCCAGCGGCACCGGCACCTATTTCGAATACATCCTGCTCACCTTCGCGCCGGTGTACCGGCCGGAAGACGTGTACATCAACGAGCTCTTCGGCGGACTGAGCCAGCTCGATGACGGCGTCACCACGGTGCACGACGTCTCACAGATCCACCATTCACCCGAGCACTCGGATGCTGCTATCCAGGCGCTGTTCGACACCGGGCGGCGCGCCGCCTTCGGTTACTTCGAGAGCGCGGGCGCCAATATCCTCGGCACGAATCCCGGCAACCAATATCCGCAGGACGCGACGCGCATCAAGAAACGGTGGTTCTCCTCGAGCGACCAGCTGGTCCACATGATCATGGGCGGCGAGGTCTATCTCGGCGATGCCACCACCGACAAGTCCTGGACGCTCGGTCGCCAGCTCGACCTGCAGATCGCCGCGCACATCCTCTCCCCCTTCGGCATCCGCCCAATCTTCGACAAGCTGGCCGCCGGCCAAGGCGGCAACGGCCATATCGGAATCGGGCCCGACAACCTGTTCATCCACATGACCGGCATGGCGGACGCGGCGTGGCAGAAGGTGAAGGATGTCGGCGCCGGCGTATCCATTGCCGCGCCGATTGAAATGAACATGCGTCACGGCATGCCCCCGCTTCTCAAGACGCAGGCGCTTGGCATAGAGCCTTCGCTCAGCGTCGATGTCGAATGCACCCTGACGGCCGACTTCTTCACGCAAATGCGCTCGGCGATGAATGTCCAGCGCGCGTTGGTGAACCAGATGGTCCTCGAGCAGGGCGACTTTTATCCGCCTACCCAATGGCCAACCCCAACCCCTGACAAGCCGCGCCTCCTCGAGACGCGCGATGTGCTCCGTTACGCCACTATGAACGGAGCGAAGGACCTCCGGCTCGACAAGAAGGTGGGATCACTCACGCCCGGCAAGGAAGCCGACATCATCATCCTCGACGCGGAGGCCATCAACGTTGCGCCACTCAACCACGTACCCAATGCCGTGGTGTCGCTCATGGACCGCACCAACGTCGAGACGGTGATCGTCGCCGGCAAGGTGCGCAAGTGGAAGGGCCGGCTCCTCGGCGTCGACCTGCCGCACCTTCGCCGGCAGCTCGACGCTTCGCGCGATTACATCTTCAGCGCGGCAAAGGTGCCGCAGGACCTCTTCCGCAGCTTCTAAGGAATGCGCGCCCGGAGACGCGAGATGGTATGTCGCGTCACCTGGGCCGCCCACTGGCTGTCGACCGACTGCTGCCCGACGACCGGGCGCAGGTCGAGCGAAAGGTTGGTGATGTAAATCCAGTTGCCGTGCCTTGCAAGGCTCGCGGGGAAAAGCAGGCCCACCGGCGAGCCGTCGCGTACGCCGTCGAAGTCGCCGAGCTTCGCGATCGCCTTGCCGGTCGGGTCGGTGACGACGATCTCGTCCGCCTGGTTCGCGCACACCCAGACGTTGTCGTGCTCGTCGAGGATCAGGCCGTCGGCGCCGTTGATGCTGTTGGTGAACACCGTGGCTGCGCCGGCTACACCGCCGCTGCTCTCGATGCGCACTACGGTGTCGTTGCCGGTATTCGCCACGAAGAGCGCGCTTTCATGCCGGTTGAACTGCAGCCCGTTCGCGCCGAAAGGCGGGAAGCCCGTCGTGCTCAGGAGCGGGTCCTGCTTCCACACCGTCGCCGCTCCACCGCTCGGTCCGGTCTTGTACACCGCGCCCGAGAACGAGCCCGAGACATAAATGTTGCCGGCCTTGTCGAAGGTGAGCGCGTTCAGACCGGCGGCCGGCCCGGCGGACATGATCGGCGTCGCCACGCCGGTATGCGGATCGACGTCGAGGAGATTCCCCGCCCCGAGGTCCGCGACGAGCAGCGCATGCGTGTCCGGGTGGAAATCGATGCCGAGGAGCGCCGAGCTCGAGCCCGATACGGTGATCGTGCGTTTGTACTGGCCGTTGTCCGCGAAGACGTAGATCTTCCCCGGAGGCGTCCCTTGTGGATTGAAGCCGGTGACGTACACATCGCCGCTATACGGCTCGACGGCGATGCCCTCCGGATTGAGCGCGCCTTCGGGCAGCGTGGCGAAGCGCTGCACCGCACCGCGATCCCAGGCACCCGCCGCCGTGGAAAGCACGAGCAGCGCTGCNAACAGAAAGGATTTGGTCAACATAACGTCTCCCAATAATGAATCAGCGTTCCGGTGCCGACTCGGCATCTGGCGCGGGCGGCAAAGGCGCCCCGCCCGGCCCGGCGGCGAAGGTGAGCGGCGACTGCGCGGCCTGCTGCCCGACGCCCGGCAGACTCCAGTCGCATACGCCGCCCGGGAAAGTGGTGGCGAGGCGCGCGAGCTGCGAGGCNGAGACGCCGGCGGGATTCGCGACCGATACATAGTCGAGAGCGTTCAGCGGCTTCAGCTGGCATTTCAGGATGTTCTCGACCAATGGACCGCCAGCCACTTGACGCGGCGAAGCGCGCTTTGCCAGCCGGCCGAGTCCGTCGGCCTGTGGCGAATCGGTATTGCACACCGCCATGTCGAAGACCTTCGTCGAGAAGGTCGTATCGGTCAGCAGAAAGCAGAAGTCGACCGCATCCGCCGGCTTGCCCGCGACGACCTGCTCGTGCGTGCGCACCGAATTGAGCGTTTCCTTCGGCGCGGATGCGTTCAGGTTGGTGAGCCATGTGTCCATGGTGAGCAGCGATTGCAGCGTCACCGCGGTCACCTGCGCCGCCGTGGCCGGCAACAGCGCCGTCCCGTAGCGCCACATCACCTGGTTGTTGTGGTCGCCGTAGGCGCCGTCGATGCGCGCACGCTCGGCGAAGCTGCGCCATATGTAATGGATGCCCGTCTCGTCCCAGCCGCGCGAATCGATGATCGGCAGCTTGCCGAGATTCGCGCCGCTCGAAAGGATACCGGCGCGATAGGCGATGTTGAGGGCCTCCGCGTCGGCGGTGCTGCGCGCCGGCCGCCGATTCGAATCGGCATCGAANCCGCCGATCTTCTCGTTCAGCGTCACGAACTCCTCGGCGGTGATCGCGCCCCCTAGCAACGCGTTCAGCCCGTACTGGATGCCGGTGTTGTCGCCGGTCGAGCGCGCCCGCACGCTGCCCGGCGCGTTTTCGTTGATCGTCGTGCCCCACACTGCGGTGGCAAGGTCCGGATCGCCGCAGCGCGTGCCGTTCGGATTGGTGGCGGCGTCATAGACGAGCGCCGCAGGCAAGCCGCAGTTGTTGCGCGGCGCGCCTGAAGGCCCCACCTGACCGGCAGCGTTGACGAGCTGCGGAATGTAATTGCCTGGCTTGTTGTTGAAGCCGAACGCGTTGTTCCACGACTGGCAGCTCACCTGGCTCAGGTGCCCGTTGATCACCGCCTTCTTGGTGTTCACCTGGGTCGGAGTCTTGCCCGCCATGAGCGTTTGCCATTCCGGGCCGGCGTAAAAGTTGACGAGCAGCACGCAGTCGGTCACCTCCATGCCGGTGGTGATCGAATCGGGGAAGTCGCAGCTCGGCTGGATGGCGTCGAGGAGGCCCGGATAGATCGAGGCAGCGGTGTTCTGCTGGATCGAGCCGCCGGAGCAGCCGTTGCCAAGGGTGTAGGTGATCTCGCCATACGTGTCGACGATGTGCTCCTTCATCATCATCAGCGTCTCGGCGTTGAGCACGCGGCTGGAGTTGAAGAGCGAATCGGTCAGGCTGTTGTCGACGACGATGAAGCCGCGCGACAGCGCCGAGTTGTCGGCCCAGTTCTGCTCCGTGCGGAACTGGAGACGCGGCTGGCCGGTGGAAGCGCCGAAACTGTAGACCACTTTCCCATTCCACTGCGGCTGTGGGTCCAGCGCCGTCCACGGCTTGCTCGGATCGAAGAGCACAGCGACGTCGTAAATGCCCCGATTTAGCGTGCCACGCTCGACGCGCACAATATACGGCACGGTGAGGCCGTGCGTGGTTGTCGTGCTGGCTACGAGCGCCGCGCTAGTGGTCGCGGGGTTATACGGCTGAAGACATGAGTTGGCTGGTGTTGTGGGCGTCGGGTTGGCGATCGTCGGCGTCGGATCGGGCAGGACGAACGAACAGCCTCCATCGCCCGTTGCTGCAGTCACGGGTGTCTTCGTGCGGTAGAAAAGCTTGTACTCGGTTGCGATGTTGCACTGAGCATCTGTCGCGGATGTCGTGAGGCCGCTCGCGTTAGTCGCCGGCTGGTTGCCCACGGCGAGCGTCGGCGTCGGCGTGGCGCAGATCCACGGCTGCGTCTGCGCGCCGAGCAGAACCGGGCCGCCGATGGGATGGTTGTTGATCGTCAGTGACGCGCGCGGCCGTCCCTTGCCCTGGCCGTTGGAATCGGCGAGAAATTCGTTCGCGCCTTGCACAAGACCAGTGAGCACGCCGCGCATGACGCGCGCCGACGCATCGGTGCGAAAGCTCGCCGTGACGTTGCGGCCGTTGAGGTAAAGCGTGACGTGCTGCAGCGGCACGGTATGCGGCACGCCCACTTCGACGAGCGCATCGCCGCCGCTGATCAGGTCGGCGCGATTGGACAGCGTACGGATTTCGAATTGACCGGATGCATTGTCCTTGGCGAAGGCAAGGACGGTGCAGCACGCCAGCGCCGCGGCAGCGGCGCGCATGATTATCGACATTGATCTCCTCCCAGAGAGTCTCGAATAGTCTCTGCCCGCGTCAAGCGGGCTGTCAAGAAAAAAGAAAGGGCGCAGCAGCGCCCTTTGATTCCACACGTTTCTAGCGGCTCGCTTCACGCGACGCCGGTGTCGTACACGATCTTGCCGTCCACTACCGTCAGCGCCGCGCGGGTGCGGCGCATGTCGGCATCGCTCACGCTGAAATAATCGCGGTCGAGCACGACGAGGTCGGCAAACTTGCCCTCCTCGATCGAGCCCATCTCGTTCTCGCGATTGAGGTACCAGGCGGCGCCGCGCGTGTACATGCGAAGCGCCTGCTCGCGGCTGATCTGCTGCCCCGCATTGATCTGCTGGCCGAACACGTTCTGGCCGGTACTGGCGTAGTGCATGGCGAAGAACGGGTTGTGCGGTGCGATGTGGATGCCGTCCTCGTGCAGGCCGAGCGGGATGCCGCTCGCGACCATGCGCGGGTAGTACGGTCCCACGGGCTGGCCGTCGCTCCTTGGCACGCCGCCCAGCCAGCGGAAGCCGGACGCCGACACGCCGCAATTCAGATCTTTCAACCGCCGCAGCTGGTCTTCGGTCGCGTAGTCCGCGTGCTGCAGTCCCCAACGCAGGTCGCGAATGCCGAATTCCTTGTCCATCGCTTCGTAGGTCGATACGACGAGCTCGATGGTCGCGGTGTTCGGCACGCTGCCCGCAGCCGCGGCAAGCGTGCCGGGCTGGGCGTTCTCGTTGCGCCAGCGGGCCTGGGCGACGAGGCGTTGCGCCTCATACCAGACGGCGTAGTTGTCCGGGTTCACGGAAGGAAGCGCGAGCACTGCGCCCCACTCGCCGATGCCGCCGGTGCGCACCATGCCGTCGCCGAAGAACGGGAACTGGTTCTTCAGCCGCTCGCGCAGCTCGGGCAGCTGTTTGTCCAGTCCGCTGCCGAGCGCCGCGATGAAGCCCTGGTTGTGCAGGAAATTGATCTGCAGCCGGATCAGCGCCCGCTGCTCGCGGTTCAATGCGAGCCACGCGTCGTACATGCGGTAGTGGTTGAGCGTGAAGAGCGCGTCGGTCGGCTGCGGGTCGTACAGCGCCGGGTTGAGCGAGCCGTCCGCCCGCGCGACCAGCGTCTGGTCGAGCACCGCGGTGATGCCGACGCTCGCCGAATAGAGCTGCGCGTCTATGGCGCTGCGCATCTTGTCGGCGAAGCTCTGGCGGATGCGCAGGTGATAGAGCGCGCGGTTGGCATTGTTGACGCCGCCGGCGTTGGCGAGCGTGCCATCGGCGGCCACTACGCAAGGACCGGCGAGCGGCGCCGTGGCGCTCTCGAAGAATTGCTTGCCTAGCGTGTTGGTGCGCGCCGGACCTCCGCCGCCCTGGTAGAGGAACACGGGGCGGTCCGGCACCGCGGCGTCGATCTCGGACAGGAATGGCAGGCGGTTCTCGGCGAACATGCGCGGCGTGCCGGCGCCCATCGCGGTGATGAAGCCGCCCTCGGGCACATCGCCCCGCGCGCGCCGCGCGGCGAGCAGCGCACACACTTCGGCCACGCTCTTTGCGTTCTCCCATTCGGCCACGTGATAGCCCGGCCGGTTTGCCAGGCTGACGAAGTGCGTATGGCTCTCGATCAAGCCGGGCACGACCGTTCGCCCGTGCAGGTTCACCACGCGGGCGTGGCCGCCGGGATGCGCAGCGTCGCCGACGGAGATGAAGCGGCCGTCGCGGATCGCCACCGCGCTCACCAGCGGGTTGCGCTCGTCCATCGTATGGATGCGGCCGTTGACGAAGACGAGGTCGGTCGCCTCGTCGCTGCCCGGTCCAGCGCCTTGTCCGCCGCCCGGCGCCGCCTGGCTCGCGCCCGGCAACGCGGCGCCCAGACCCATACCCGCCGCTGCCCTGAATAGATCGCGCCGCGAAAGCTTGGCCATCGCTCCCTCCCCGCTCGTTGTTATGAAAAGGAAAGCTAGCGGCTAGGCGCGCGCCGATCCATTCGACCTGCTTCTCAATTCATTTTTGGATTTCATGAATCGCCGAATCGGGCACTCCGATAATCGATCGCGATTTCTTCCGGGAGGAGGCCCACAATGAAGTCGAGGACGTTGCTTGCGCTCGCCACGGCGTGCGTGCTCACAGCGCCGTTGGCACAGGCGCGCATCACCAAGGTGCTCATCGACCCGGCGCTGTCGCAAAGCCCGGCGTTCGGCGGATACGCCTGGCCCGGCGTGGGGCAGTACGAGAAGCTCGCGGGGCGAGCGTTCGGCGAAGTGAATCCCGCCGATGCGAAGAACGCGGGCATCGTCGACATCGGCCTCGCGCCGCGCAATTCGCGCGGCAACGTCGAATATTCGTTCGACTTCTACATCCTCAAGCCGATTGATCTGTCCAAGGGCGCGCACAAGATGATGTACGAGCCGCCCAACCGCGGACGCAAGACGTGGAACACGTTCGGCCGCGTCCCCGCAGGCAACGACCCGGGATCCATCGTCGATCCGGAGGTGCTGGCGAACGCCTTCCTGATGCCCCGCGGCTACACGCTGGTCTGGAGCGGATGGGATGCATCGGCGGGACTGAGCGGCGCCAACTTCAACATGCGAATCGGCGGCGCGGCCGGCCCGGGCACGCTGTTGCCGGTAGCGAAAAATGCGGACGGCAGCACGATCACCGGTCCTTCGTACGAGTACATCGTCACTTCCGGCGCGTCGTTCACGCTCACCTATCCGGCCGCCACGCTCGACAAGAGCCGCGCGCGGCTCACCCATCGCGTGCACCTGAACGACTCGCCTCAAGCGGTCCCGGACAGCGGCTGGACCTACAACGCCGGCGGCACGGCGATCAGCCTGGTCGGCAGCAGCTTCACCGCGAACGATATCTACGAGTTCTCCTACGTCGCCAGGGATCCGACGGTGAACGGGCTCGGCTTCGCCGCGGTGCGCGACTGGAACGCGTGGCTGCGCTACGAGGCGCAGGACGACTTCGGCAATCGCAACCCGCTCGCCGGCGATGTCCAGCGCATCTACACCGAGGTGGTTTCGCAACCCGGCCGACTGCTCAACGACTTCCGCCATCTCGGCTTCAACCAGGCCGAGAACGGGCGCAAGGTGTTCGACGGCCTCATGCAGTGGATCGCCGCCGGCGACGGCCTGAATCTGAACTACCGTTTCTCGCAACCCGGCCGCACCGAGAGGAACCGGCAGGACCATCTGTACGCCGAGGGCGTATTCCCCTTCGCCAATGTCGCCACTCATGACCCGATCACCGGCAAGACCGACAGCCGGCTCGCGCGCTGCGAGGCGAACGGCACCTGCCCGCTCGCCGCGGAGATCTACTCCGCCAACGAGTATTGGGTGAAGGCGGCTTCGTTGCTGCACACGACGCCCGACGGCGCCCAGGATCTCGCCGACTCGCCCTATTCCCGCAACTACTTCATCTCGAGCCATATGCATGGCAGCGCCGCCTTCCCGCCGGGACGCGGCTCGTGCCAGCAGCTGCAGAATCCGCTCGACTCGGCGCCGATCCAGCGCGCCCTCTTCGTCGCCATCGACGAGTGGGTCACCAAGGGCACGCGGCCGCCGTCCAGCCGCGTGCCGCGCCTTGGCGAGGGCACCCTGGTGCCACCGCTGCCGCAAGCGGCGATGGGATTCCCCAGCATCCCGGGCGTCGTCTACAACGGCCTGAAGACCACGCGCTATCTTTTCGATTACGGGCTGAACTACTACGACACCGGCATCGCCACCGTCAATCCGCCCACGTTCCCGTCGACCACGCCGAGCTATCAGGACGACGCGCGCAACGGGCCGATCTATCCGAGCTTCATTCCCAAGACCGATAGCGACGGCAATGACATCGCCGGCGTGCGGCTGGCCGACGTCACGGTCCCGCTCGCCACGTACACCGGCTGGGCGCTGCGGGCGGGTCCGCAGGCGGACGACGGCTGCGAAAGCTCGGGCCAGTACATCCCGTTCGCGAAGACCGAGATTGAGCGTGTAGCCGCCGGCGACCCGCGCGCCTCGGTGGAGGAGCGCTATCCGTCCTTCGCTTCCTACCTGAGCGCGGTGCGCCGTGCGATCGACGATCTGGTGAAGGACCGGCTGATGCTGTGCGAAGACGCACCCGCAGAACAAGCGCGGCTCATCGCGCGCGGCCTCGACGCCGGAGTGCCGGCGCCCAAGGGAAAGCTGCCCTCGCAGGAGACGGTTCCGCAATGCCTCGGCGCCAACAAATAAGGAACGCGCGAATGAAAACAGCCTTCACACCTGCCCTCACGGGCGTCGCCATGGCCGTCGCGCTCGCATGGACGCCGGCATCGGATGCGCGCGTGACGAAGATCATCGTCGACCGCACGCAGGCGCTCGCCAACCAGACCGCCGGCGAAGTGCCCTACGAGACGATCACCGGACGCGCGTTCGGCGAGCTCGATCCGAACGATGAGCACAACGCGCTCATCACCGACATCCAGATCGCGCCGCGCAATGCGAACGGCAAGGTGGAATACGTCGCATCGTTCTTCATCGTCAAGCCGGTGAACCTGAGCCAGTCGAGCGGATTGATGTGGCACGACGTGCCCAATCGCGGCGGCCGCATCACCATCTCGAGCGACCTGCGCATGCAGGGAGACATCGGCGTGTCCAGCGGCTGGCAGGGCGACAATGCCGGCGCGACCGCGGTGCCGACGAACGCGAGCTTGCCCACGCCGGTGACGCCCAGCAGCAACGAATGGGTCAAGACACCGGTGCTCACCGGCGTAAGCGGGAAGATGCTCGGCCGCATCGTCAACCGTAGCGGGCCTAACGCCGCGCCCCTCCTCGTCATGGGCAACCCGATCCCCTATTTCCCGGCGAACGCGAACGACAATTCCGACGCGACGATGACCATTCACACCAAGGAGACGGTGAATGGCGTCATCACGGAAGGCGGCACGGTGCCGAACGGCGACTGGAAGTTCTGCGGCGGTGGCACGTTCGCCGCGCCGCTGCCCGTCACGACCCTGCCCGTCAACGTTTGCATGAAGAACGGCTTCGACGCGACGAAGCTGTATCAGCTCACGTACACCACCAAGGATCCTTACGTGCTGGGCGCGGGCACGGCAGCGTTCCGAGACGTCGGCTCGTTCTTCAAGTACGGCTCGGCAGCCGACGGCAACCCGCTCGCCGGCAGCGTGCAATGGCAAATCGTCCGCGGCTCCTCCCAGTCCGGAAATTTCACCCGGCACATGATCTTCCTCGGCATGAACGAGGACGAGGCGGGGCGCATCGTGCACGAGGGCGCATGGCCGCTCATCGCCGGGCGGCGCGTCGCGAACAACTCGCGCTGGGGCCAGCCCGACGGCGTGCTCGAGCTCTACCAGATGGGCAGCGAAGGCCCGCAGTGGTGGCACAGTTTCCCCGATCGCGCTCGCGACCTCCATCCGGGCGGCATCCTTGATCGCTGCAGCCTTAGCAAGACATGTCCGAAGATCGTCGAGACCTTCGGCGGCTCGGAAGTGTTCGCGCTGAAGATGACGGCGTCATGGGTGGGCACCGATCCGAAGAACGACATCCCGCTGCCCGACAACGTTCGGCGCTATTACCTGCCGAGCTCCACGCACGGCGGCGGCAGCGGCGCCGTGACGCAGAACCCGTCGGCCGCANCGGTGAACTGTCCGGGGAACAATTGGGGGCGCGGCACTCTGCGCGCGAATCCTCTACCGGCCACTGCGCTCGTGAACCGCATGCGCGTTGCGCTGCGCGACTGGGTGATGAAAGGCAGCGAGCCGCCGGTGAGCAAGTGGCCGCAGCTGCGCGGGCCGAAGAACGAGCGCACGCTCGTCGAANCGACGAAGAGCGCGATGGGCTTCCCGAGCGGCATTCCGGGCATCCCGGACGCTATCTTCCAGCCGGAGAACTTCGTCTTCCCGATCTTCGACTACGACTGGGGCCCGGAGTACGACCATTACAACGCGAGCGGCAACCCGACCAACATGCCGCCGCCGATCCTCGGCACGGTGAAGATGCTGGTGCCGATGGTGAATGCCGACGGCAACGAGCAGGGCGGCGTGCCCACCGTGATGAACGATGCGCCGCTCGGCACGTACCTTGGCTGGAACATCACCGCCGGCCCTACTGATGCGACGTACGACGGCCGGCCGTTCCACGCCGGGCAGGTGTGCAACTACGTCGGCGGCATGGTGCCGCTCGCCGTGCATAAGGCCGACAAAGCGCCGGGCGATCCACGCCCGTCGCTCGAGGAGCGCTATGGCAATCATGCGGGCTACGTCGCCGCCGTTCGCAAGGCGGCCGATAACGCCGCGTGCCAGGGCTACCTCCTTGCCGGTACGCAGGCTGCGTCGATGGGCGCGAAATGCCCCGCCGCCGTTCCCGCCGGCTTCCCCGACGATTGGGCCGTGCTCGTCCAGCAGGCGCGCGACAGCGACGTGTTGTGCACCACGATAGTCGCCGGCAAATGCACGGACCCGGCGCCCTAGACTGTTCCAACCCCGGCAAAGGCGGCCTCTCGGCCGCCTTTGCCCCTTCATTCATGCGCGGCATTCATGAAGTGACGCCCAAGCGCAATGAATCGGGCATCGCCGCGCTGCCAGATTGCCTGTGGCCACTGCTTTCGCGCGCCCCTGCCCAATAGGTTCTTCGTTCTAGCGCAAGGCGCCC